>Ga0116228_10006479_pt1 | contig 10460 bp, 4 predicted proteins | sample S1TSphfallax_2_FD_89694 | JGI IMG/M metagenome (GOLD analysis project Ga0116228, IMG submission 89694) | Host-associated microbial communities from peat moss isolated from Minnesota, USA - S1T2_Fc - Sphagnum fallax MG | ecosystem: Host-associated > Plants > Peat moss > Unclassified | place: USA... | reverse complement strand
ATCTCTGTATTTTCTATATTTGTGTGTTTGTGTGTGTGTGTGAGGGGATTTGAGAAGCAACATTTTGGCTTGCCTTTGTTGGACTGGACTTTCGGTCCTTGCCCCTTGTTTCCTTTTCTCTCCCTCTCTTGGGTTGCTTTCTTCTCATAAAATTTGGCCAGGGTTTCATCACATTCTGCCTCATTATGATTTCCTTGACCCTTGGCTGCAGCTTGTAGCCTTTTTGGAAAATGCTGACAACACTAATCCAAAGTCTACTTGACCATCTTGAAAGTTGCAACAACACCTGCAAGAGTTCCAGAGTTTGCAAAGGGAGAGGGCTTTTTCACTTGATGCAATAATTTCAACCTCATTGTCTTGTATGCACTCTACATTCTACACTGGTACCATGGTGAAAATCCTTAAAATCTTTTTTGGGTTGCTTCCAAACAGTATTGTTTACCCACCTCTAGACTAAGTCAGGGTCTCTGAGTTCAAGTTTAACATTCCCAAGTTGTTGATTCTTTTCTCTAAGAGGCCTTACTGAAGAAGGTGAAGGTTCTAGTGTAGGTGCTGGTTCACTTTGGCCTCTAGAATCCAGGCTTAGCATGTAAGCTACTTTCTCTGTTTCCGAAAAGTAATGACATATCATGAGTAAAATCCATGAAAACTGAGAGAACGAACAAGTTGTCTGTAGCCAAGTCGTCTGTAGCCAAGTCAGGTTTGATTACTTTAGAGGATCGAATGAAAATGATTTGTAGAAATGTAATAACTTGAAGTAGGTTTTTGCACAAATTGATGGAAGAGCATCTTCATCGCACACTGGTAAAGAACCCAAGAACCCAATTCATTAAATCTTGTACCATTTGAGTGTAAACTTTGTTGCTCTCTTTTAATCATTGCACAAAATGCAATGGTCATTTTTATATTCTTGATTATCCTGTTGTGAATTTGATCAATGACAATTATTTGTCTAGATGTAAAGCATAAATGATTTTTCACTATTGGAAATGACTTTTTGAAAGTTTGTTGATGAGGACACCGAGCATTAAACACCAACTTATTTTAATGTAAAAGTGTAGTTTACTTATGAGGAGTTAAAATGTTCTAAGCTTCTTTGACATGTGGAAGATCCTAAGGGCATGGTGATGGTGTGTCAAAAAATACAAAAGATTATTACCCAATGTACCAGCAGAGGCCTTGCCATACTTGCTTCTCCATGGCCAGTGGCAGATCACAAAATCATCAAAACCCTACAAAACTTTAATTTGTAAACACACCAGGGATTTGGAAAATGTTCAAAGGTCTTGGGAAGAAAAAAGGAGAATTTAAAGGATGTGAAGCCACCACAAACTAGATGTCAAAATCTTTTCATCTCGACAACTGATCACCTATAAGTCAGTCCTGGTGATGGCGGTTGTGTTTTAAAGGGGTGGAAGTTGAGAAGTAGTTAAGCCTATCAATATAACCTAACTTAACATGGAGGATGCTTGCGTCTTTTATAATGAAGTTATTACAAAAGGTAATGCCTTGATGTTAAGGCATCATCTTAAACCAAACCAAACCAAACCAAACCTGAGAGACAACAATTGTTTTGTTTTAGGTCTTCTTTGTTATCATTGATTATCATTTTATGGCCTTAGGTCCTAGTTGCATAAAGTTTTTATCTTATTTTTGTTGGTTGTTCTTTTTGTTTTTTCTTTGGGTTATGTCTATTTGTGCTTTGATTTGCCTTCAACTTTTGATGGATGGATTTCCATCTTTGATTTTTTTATGTAAAGTTTTTCTTCCAAACTTGAAATAATGAAAAAGATGTCTACAATTAAGTTGTGTTTGTGTCCTTCATGTAGAATATTAAAATGCCCATGAGGTCAAGGATCAGGCAACCTCAAATTATTGGATTCAAAACGACCATTGTAATCCTAGGTGTGGGGTTTCATAACCCAAAGTCTACTTTAATACCCAACTAGCTATTGGATTAAATCATCAAGAAATATATTGACTATATCATTTTTTAACTTGGGTCGTTTTCACACAAAGTTCTCTCTTAAAACAAAGTCTAACATCCTCAAGACCAAAATGACCAATGAAAAAAAAAATGGAGCATATCTCAAAATTGATCATTTAAATTTTGGGCATGTGCATGGACATGATAGAATAATTATGACAAGTTCAAAAACTCAAATTTAATTTTATCATTTGTCAATGACAAGAATGATTACTTCCCAATATAATGTGCTTGCAAAGATTGGCACCTTATCATCACATAATATGTTCGAAATGTGCCAAGTTTACAAGGAGGTCTATTTTGTTTTAGGGTTCATCTTTTGACTATTCAAACCATGAGCATCATTGGAGTCATGAAATGCACAAATGGAGAGGTACATAGTACATACCATCCTGACTATGGGGGGATTCTTAATATTGTACTTGTGATGAGAATTTTTAAAAACTAAGTAGGTAGTAGCTTGGGATGCAAAATGGGAAGGGGGAAACACCGATCACACTTGGATAGCCCATCATCCAACATTGGAAATAAGTTTTCAAGTGTGAAGTTGTATAGGTGTAGTTGGTGGATTTGTGTGAGATATTTCAAATATTGCCCTACATTTTGATTTGGAATTTTTTATACATGTGTCATGCATAGACATTGTCTTTATTTCAATTTAATGTTTCAAAATAGAAATGGGATGTTCAACAACTTGATATTGTTACAATGTTTTGAACATTTGCTTCTTCTTAAAACACTAGAACAAGTTCTATTCAACAATCCATTGCTAAACCAATTTTAAACCATGTTGAAATGGCACTTTTGATAATGGCATGTTTCACATAATCATAAAAACCTTGCCTTTTCTTTTTGAGTGTTTATGAAGGCCTTGTTATAGGATATAATTGTTCTTTTGCAAAATATGATAACGTTTTTTATTCAAAAAGTTGTTTTTGTAGAGTCAAATTTCATTTTTTCAAACCTTTGCTTATTTTGAAAAATCTCACACAATCTTTACCATTTAGATTACCCTAGTTTGAAGGCACTACACCTAATTCTTCTTCTACGATATTTTGGATACTATTCATAATTGCCAGCACAATAGATAATTGTATGCATGTTAATATTATATATAGTGTTTTTTTTTGTCATTTGATTTTCAAATATCACATATTTAATCTATGAGTCTAGTCAATTATTTTTATGTAACTTTATTTACAAAAATCAAGCATTTTAAATTGGTTTTGGAAAAAAATAAAATATTGATTTAAACATGGAAAGGGTGAAAAAAATCATTTTGAATTTTTAAACAAATTTATTATTTTAAAAAATCATTACAAGTAAAGTTACCTTTCAATTTATGCACTACTTTCAAGGATATGCTTGGTCAGTTTTAAGACCTTTCACCCACCACAATTAAATACCCAAGTTCTGGCTTTTCCAAAATGACTTGTGATTGTATTGGACACACACTATTGAAACGTGAAAAGTCTTTTAGTTGTAAAATAAAAAATTAATTTTTACAAAATGTTCCAATTGTGACCCTATTACAAACCACCTAGGATCATGGAACTTCACAATTTTAAAACTCCCTAGTGGATTTTCAACATGTTGCTAATCACAACAATTATTTGTTATTTCTTGGGGCAATGCACTCACAACATTAAGATTACCACGAGAAGTGGGCATTTCATTTTCCAAAATGTCCATTGTCATTATTTTTGCATGATATTTGACATTTGTATGTGTAGCCACCCATTGATTATCATGTGAAATGTTTCTATTAAAAAATGTCATTGTTTTTACACCATGTAAAGCCCTAGGGGCAAGCTTTACCCTACAGAAAATGTTGGTATGCTATGGTTTGAATTATTTCATAACTAATCATAATAGAAAATTAGAGTCTTTTAGATCACATGAAAATTAAAATCATTACAAAATCTAAAAACTCAATTCGTTTCTAGCAATGTGAAAGTTGACCTAAAATCATTTCCATTGCAATACCTTGTAGGCACCTTCATATTAAATCTAAGCAAAAGGGTGGCATAAAAGCTCATGTTGCCTAAAAAATTTGCCATTTTTGGAAAAATAATATTAAATCCTTTTAAAGGAATTCACTATTTTGAATTCACTAAAGGTTTTTTTATCAATCGAATTGTAGAATAATAAGCAATGCATTAGTTTTGAAATGTATTTTTCAAGTTTCATAAGTGGGAGCATGATGGAATTTATCATTAAATTATTTAATATATATTTTAAAATTGTCACTTATAGTGAACATGCTTTTAGGCTATGGTATGTTATTTGAATTCTTAATATGAACTCATTTAAGTCCTCACAATATGGTTATTGGCATGCCAAACTTACAATGGTAATTTCAAATGAAATCCCTTTGCCTTGAGAGTTTTTGTTGTTTTCAAGAAAAGATGAAGAATTGAAGAGTGGGTAATGTTTGGTTGATTTGTGGCTCTTATTGAGCATGTATCCAAATGAACAAAGCCGACCAAAGTCATGGACCAATTTTGATATTAAAATTTTCAAACCCTAGCCATTCCTTGGTGTTGACAACAAACAAATTTGGAAAGCCTACCGATTAGGTGTACAACATTAACACCCGCACTTAACATCCAATTCAACAAAAGAAATAGTGGATTAAATGGAATAATAATACCTAACCATTGCCATCACACTTCATGTTAAGGTCTATGGTGTTAAGTAGCCTACTACATCTAGATATTAACATCATAAAACAAAAAAAATCATCCATGTTAAGTAGCACTAACTTAAATGTTAGTTTTTTTTTAAAAAACTTTCCATTCACACTTAAGTTAGTGCTAACATAAGTTAAGATTTACAAATAAGATTAGCTCTTCATTTTTCATGATGGATGTGAATAAATGTGAAGGGAAATAAGAATAGGCACAAGAACAAAACATAGGAAAACCACAAGAAAATATTTATCTTAACTTAATATTAACTAAAAGCCCTATTATATGGGTTGCTACTCAAAACATTGTGTCTTAATTCCAAAATCTATGTTTAAAAAAAGAAAAATGTTAATCAAACACCTATTTAACATTAATGTAATATTGTGTGCCATGTAAGATTCTATTGAGGATTTTATGTTAATTTATTACTACAAAGGTAAAAAGGTGGCTCGTTTCACTTTCCATCACCAACAAACATTTATACATAGTTGGGATAGGCCAAAAAATGATATAACTAAACCCCATTATCACCACCCTAAACCTTAAACTCTAAACAAATGTCACGACATCACTAGAATGAAAATTGTCAATTTCACCCAATGGCCACATCTTCACCCTCAAAAAAGTTAATTCACAATGAAAAGGTTTCCCTTGTCACTAGCAAAGTTTATGCTTTGTGTGTAGAAACTCAATAAAACTTTTTGCAAGCTTGTTTTTTCTTCACTAAACAATTGTCCATGTGATAATGTGTCACTTACTTGCTTTGAAGTTCCATTTTCCCCTCATCATATTTGTTATGGCCTAAAGCTTTAATGCACAATGTATTGTTGAATTCTCTTGTGCACATTGTGCAATGTGTAAGGGTTTAATATGTAACTAGGCAAACCCATCCTTGGGTGGCACCACTAGAAATGTCACACCTCAAATTTCTTAGACCCATTCAATTTCAAAACAACATAGAACTCATTTCCAAAAAACTTTTCCTTTTGAATTTTGTATCAAAAGATGACCCAAATCATGTAAAGTTTGAAACTTCAATTTGATTTACAAAAATTTAAGTTTTAATATTCCAGGTTAGTGAGTGGTATAGGAAGAAATTTTAAGAAGTAACACTTCGAGTTCCTTTGTTTAGGAATACAAAAGGAATATCTTTTAAAATAAAATAAAATTAATGCTTTTAATTATAAAGAGGGCCTAAGATGTTTTTCCTTTTTTATTTTCTTAATAAATAGTAAATTGAAATTCTTTTTTGAGGAATTTTTGAAGGTCAAGATTAAGAGGTCTTAAAGGACCATTGCATTCATGTTTATAAATTGTAATTATTTTTTTTTATTTTTTTTTCAATCAACAATTTGAACCATACATTAATAAATATAATTGATAAACCATTCTAAATATAAAATGGTGCAACTTGACATTTAATGATAAAAGGTTAGGAATTTTAGGAAGACATGTTAAGAACATTTCAAGAACACAAATATTTTACTTGTGTAGCCTCTATAGATGTTTTCAACTTTTCCATAGTGTACTTATAGGTGGGGAACACAAAGCCCATGTGGTTCAAGTCACAATTTAAAAATATTAAATTGCTTTAATTAAATAAAACTTGGTCAACATGTTTTTAATTTTGATGAGGTGATTACTAATGGTACCGCCCGAAGATGGGTTTGTTGAATTCATGAGTTGATTTCTAGCACATGTGGATTTTTAAATCCTTGTTTGATCACCATTGATGCATTAAACACACCAACCAACCAAAGAAATACTTGTTTGGCTTTGAATTTTTTTAATATAAATTATATTTTGTCATGGAGCTTCAAATTTCACAAAATGTTGTGATTTCTAACATTTTGTTGATCATGAACAATTTAATGTTTGTGAAGCTAGTGGCCATTGAATGGTTCAATGGAATGTGGAATTATGATTGTCACAATTGGAATGTACAAGTTTTCTCCACCTCTTCTAGTCTATGTAAGCTATAAGGTTTTATTTATGTACAACATGGAGGTGAATAAGGTGTAATGGGTTTCTTGACAAGTTTTGATTCTTCCAAACTACATTAGACTTTGTGAACTTTGAGTAATATGTGAAACATTTAAGAGTTAATGTGTAGTTCTTCAAACCTTAAGTTGAACAACATAATTCAATGAGCAACATGATTCTATGTGATTTGTTGAGCTACACAATTAAGCAAGTTATGAAATTCTTGACAATGTGCTTCCATTTCTTCTTCTTTTTCTATGTTTTTCCTTCATTTTAAGATGTTGAGGATTGAATGCAAGCCATAGGGGAGGTACACACCATCCCAAAATGACTTTGGTGTGATTTGATGTGATTCAATCAAAACAAATCCAAGCTTTTTTTTTTTTCCATTTCAAGTCTAATGTGGTTTGACCAAGGTTAACAAGCTTAAACATCCCTCTTAAATCCCCAATTTTTTTTCATTTGGATTGTGTTGTAATTTGACCAAGGTTAATGAAGTTTGAGCCTACCTCCTTGTCTATTTTATGCATTTCAATATTGTTGTGTATAAATGCAATGTGCATTATGGAATGTTGTATTTCAAAAGTTATATGATAATCAAGTGCTTTTAAAAATTGCTTTGAAGGTTTCAATTCAAATTTTCTTTGTTCAATTCTAGTTTTAACCTTGTGTTTTATCTCCATCAAATTACCAAAATCTAGATTCTCCCTAGTCCGGTCTTTTCACAATGCCACCACTACTCCCATGGTCCTACAAGTTCAAATTACCTTTATTCTAACATGAACCCTTTTACTATGTGTGGGCCTATTATCATACATGATTCCAATGTAGCCTCATCATCTCATGGTTCTTTTGCATCTTCCCTTTCTTTATTTTCTCCATGTAATATTGATCCTTCAAATGATTTAAATCATGAAGATCTTATGATTGATGATGTTCCCATTCTTGAAAAACATTGCCCATTGTCTAGCCCAACCAATAGTTAAATAAAAAGAACTATGATGCCATAAAAAAGTTTCAATATTCTTGAGCAACAAAACTTCCACATGCAAAACTATCTTTAAGGTCAATGGTAGCTTCCATACTATCAAGTGCAAGATTTGTAATGAGATGGAAATGAAAGTTAAGTTGTTTGTTCTTAAGTTTAAAATATTCTTTGTAAGCATGTAGCATGTAAAAATGCTAACAAGAATATTGGGATTGATGTGAAGAAAGTGGATTGGTATTATTCCAAGGTTTGTAAACATGTAATAAATTAAAAATTGTTTATTTGTTGCAATTGTCAAAATGTTGCTACTTAAGTTGCAAATGGGGTGGCAAGAAAGAAAATAAAGAAGGTTATGCAATTTGCCATTATCTTGCATTTGTTGCAGCAAGGACATCCCATGTTGGAATAAGAGGCATTGTGGCATTTGTTTGAATTCATGGCAATAATAATTTTTAAAAACCTTAGAATGACAACACATGTTGGACAATGACAAAATTCATGCATTAAACCTTTTTAGGTTTGCTTTTGATGATGCGACTAAAAAATTTGCTACAAATCAAGCATTCTTATTTTCACATTCACCTAAAAGGCACTTGGAGTTCACAAAACTAATTGAGATCGTGAAAATGAAAAGGAATAATTTTTTTGAAATGTCAAAGCCAAATAGATTTCAATGTTCAACCCTACCAACCAGCAAGCCATGTTGAACTACATGAACATGTATGTGACTTTTAGATTTGCTTGTACTTGCTTACATTATGCTTTTTGTTGGAATCTATGCATGTTTTCTTTAAGTTTCCATATATGAAAGAAAAAAATTGTGCATGATTTAATGATAGTTGTCAAGGTAATATGCCAAGGTGATGTCTACATTATGTATTGTGATGCAACTTTCAGGTTCATTAAAGACAACTTCGAAGCCTTCAAAGCTTTACTATAGTTCAAATGTAATAACGTCCACATGTGGTGGACACCCAATTTGAATTTCAAAGTTTAACATTTGTCATTTGAATTAAATGACTAACTGTTTAAGCAATGCATCAAGATTTGGAGACAATGTTGTGGGATAAAATCACAGTCAAAGGAACTAGGGGTGCCAAGGTAAAAGTCCTTTTCCAGGGATTGCACATGACCATGTCATTTTTGTGTTGGTTTATAATTTAAAATTTTGTATTTCGGATACCCCATTTAACATTACATTTTAAATATAAATGTATTTTTATTACAAATTCATTTTATATCATATATATTATGCATCCATGCCCTCTATCACATATATATGAACAACTTTTGTTAAAGCCACATTTCAAAATCTATAGTTTTTAGGGTCAAAAATAGTTTTGAACCAAATGTGTTCAAATGGGTTATAAAAACAATTTTCATCAATTCAAGTCCTTTTAGCTTTATAATCATCAATGTTAAAATCCTTTCCAATTTTCAAAAGGAATGGTGCACATTTCGTAAAAAAAAAAGGATGTTTCAGAAAAACAAGGACTATCCATTCTCAAGGTTTGAATGCTTTGAACATGCAAAAAGAAAATTGATTTGTGTCAAGCTTTGAGCATGTAAACTTTGCAATTAATAGAAAATATTCCAAAAAAATTATGTCAATCGAAATTATTATGTTTCCCTTGTGATCTTTCAAACATACAAAAATGTAGTTTTAAGAGTGTCCATTCACTTGGGTGGTTCCTTTGACTATGATTTTACCTTGCTCTCATATGTGGTTGAAGATGCATTTATTGTTGTTGAATCAGTAATGAAAAACTAATCACTAGGTAAGAATATGCATTTTCTACCTTTCAATGTTCAAACCCAAATCTTCAAAGTTTTTCTTTAGTTTTTTAAATTTCATATTTATGTCATTCATGAATTGGTGGTTTGGTAAGGGATGGAGGGGCCTTGATTCAATAATTGGAAACTTGGTTTCTAGCCAATGGTATCATGGATACGTTTGGGACTATGTATCCCCAATATTGGTTGTAACCAAATTCTCATGCTTCATTTCCTAAACATTTTGAGGTTATCAAACTTGCATTTTGTTATGGAAAAACTTGGTGGGTGGATGGTTAGGAAACAAACATTTATGAGCTATTGAATGCCAATGACCTTGATTACTAGCAAGGTCTTTTCAAGCTCACAATGAAATCAAATGTAATAGTAGGTATGACGTTACCTTTTGACACTAATTCTTTAACCAAAATGTGGTGCCTTGCAATAACATCTCAAATTAGTCTTTAGCCTCCTTGCATATGTGAAATTGGCTAAATTAACTATGGTGTAAATAGTAAGTAACATAGAGAATGAAAGATGTTTCTTTATTTTGACTTTTACAAAATCAAAACTCCGCAACAAGCTCACTACCCATTTGCCACTTGTTACACCCACATGTTTGCACAATGGTTTTATATTTTGCAAACTTTCTCATATAAACAATGGAGAATAAACAACACATCATCAATATTGTTATGATGGTTAGAGTGTTTTGTGAGCTTTTTGGGCCTATTTATGCAAAGGTAGAAAATTGATAGCTTATGTTTCTATCTTTGCTACAATCAATGGCTACATTCCAAGCCAAACTCCTTGGTTTCCATTCTATAGCATGGTTTGCCCACTATCCATAGTCTATTTCCAATGGTTTCTCTTTGCATGGTTTTTTTGAAGTTATAAAATGTATATAACTTGGTTTGCTTTTGTAAATAATTTGTGTTGGAAACACCAATTTCAAGGGTTTAATTCCCCACAAGTGTTTGGGTATTCTTGGTTGTGGTTTAATTTTCCACATTAAATGATCTTCACAAGAAGACCCATT
>Ga0116228_10006477_pt1 | contig 10461 bp, 8 predicted proteins | sample S1TSphfallax_2_FD_89694 | JGI IMG/M metagenome (GOLD analysis project Ga0116228, IMG submission 89694) | Host-associated microbial communities from peat moss isolated from Minnesota, USA - S1T2_Fc - Sphagnum fallax MG | ecosystem: Host-associated > Plants > Peat moss > Unclassified | place: USA... | reverse complement strand
TGCAGAAGTAATGACACGTATATTACCGTATGCGAACCCTAGTTTCGACCGAAATTTTTGTTTTTCTTTATCACGGGCGGTTCGGCACCCTCAGCCGAAAATTTCCAAATCTCGGCTGAAGGGCAACAGTAAATTTTAAGTTCTGGGGCGCAGGTACCTGCAGGCTGCCATGCTGCACAGACTGTTTATCGCGGCAGCTACAGAGGTTCGCTTCTCTTCACGTGCCTGCAGTCAATGTTGTCATGGTCCTGACGTAGAGAGGGAGGCAGGGGGGAGACGAGACAGAGGAAAAGGCAGAAAGAGAAAGAAAGGCAGAGAGAGAGAAAGAAAGGGATAAAAAGAAAGGCAGAGAGAAAGAAAGAGGGAAAGAGAAAGGCAGAGAGAAAGAAAGAGGGAGATAAATTTTATTTTCAATTTAAAAAGTGTTGAAAAATTTATTTAGCATTGTCATTTTCATATTTTTAAAGAGAAACATACGAATTGTAAAATAATTAGATTTTGCAGATTTTTTTGCATGACTTTTTTTGAGGTTTTAAAGATATTGTGGAAAAGGCTAAAATTTTGGACATACTCCAAATTTTTAAAAATTCTTTAAGAAACTGCCTTTCAAGTAGGGTAAAGTTAATTACCAAATGCATTTTTGTTTGTAATGTGTATGTCCATGAATATTAAAAATTTCCCTATGAATGTTTAAAAGGCTAAACTATAAGTAGAGTGATTCAGCAATAAGTGTTCAGATCTTTTTCCTCATAATGTAACTGTGTGGTCAAGTAATCGAGATAGTTCTAACGCATTACTTCTATCCTTATGGTCATGCCAACTTCTATGCTCAGCTTTTTATTATACTCTTGCAAAGTATATCCAGAAGCTGGTAAATAAATTTTGTAAAATTGTTAATTTCTCATAGATTTCTAATGGTTGCAAATTCCAGTCAACTTGGAACCATGTTGAAGTTTAAATTCTTTTGTTGGATATGTTGCAACGATGATCAAAGTGGTATCATTTGTAAAAAGCTAGCAATGAGCTCCTTCATCTAAGATCAAGAGGGGAGCATCAAAATGACATTATGGAAAGCCATGAGAGGTTAGTCATCGCAAGTTCTTCATGTTCCTTCTGGATCTGATGGACCTGCAAAATGGGCTGCATAATTCAGACATACAGATCCTATGCGGCAGGCACTGGCCACTCACCACCTTCTGAGTCTAGAAAAGTCTGTTGAGGTACTGAGAGTAGTCTTAGTTGGAGTGTTCAAGGAATGCAGAGTGGTTTTGTACATGTATTGAACTTCCTTCCTAGTTCAACAACACCAGAATAGATAAACAAAATTGTTGTTGAAGCTTTTCGACTCCTGAAGAAATGGATAGAAGTTGAAAATGCCATTGGAAGACTATTTGAAAAAGCTAAAAACCATGTTAGCCACTCACTGCTGCATTTTCTTTTGCAGCTGTATAAAATTGCAAGATGGAGTGAAGTGAGGTTAAATAGCTCTTCAAGAAGGATTATGTTTTGTTGTCCAACATACCCTTAGCTGATGAGCTGATTAGCTGATCAGTAAGCAAATGGGTTTTGAGAGAATTGATAAGTGAAGAACTCAGCTCTGCAACAATATATTATTGCCAAATCCTCAATTTGATGGGCTTTTCTGATTGTAAGTTTGATACCTTTTCTCAAACAACAGCACTGACTCTGCAGGTTTCAATACATTGGAAATAGCTCTCCCAAAATGACTTGCACAGTTTGTTGAATCAGCTTTAAAAACTTTGCCAAGAAATTGGACAGATCTAAATTCGTATTCACCAGCTGATGATTCCTTCCTGCATGATAGGTCAAATATTGCAACACATTTTTACCACATCATCAGATGCAAAAATTGAGGATCTTTGCCAGTTCAGGCCCAGAAGTATCAGAAGAGGAGTTGTCTTTAACTTTGCAAAATTATTCTTAGATTTAGATTACAAGAAAAGAAATGAAGAGTTTTTTTTCTGGTTTTCAAGTGTAGGGCTAGTAATCATCTATTCTCATTGTCCTATCTTTACAGAGAAGTTCCTGAAGCTTATCTGTAAAGATAAGCTTATACAGATAAGCTTCAGGAACTTATGAGGATGCAAAACAAAGAATTACCTCAATCAAAATGGCAAGATCCACAACAACACTGGCGATGTACAGAACCAGACCCGCCACACTTCATGCCACAGCTGATGAAGCCACATCAATCTATCAAACAACCAGCCCCCACACTTATAACTCCTCAGCACCCTTGAAGAAGATTCTATGTAACAAAATCTCATGTTAGCCAAGTCCAAAAGACCTAGGAGAACAAATATATGGTCCTTATCCTAGTACTTGTGTATTCTTGGTTGTCTAAGCCATTTTGTGGCAGTGCACACCTCAAGGAAGTTGTCTTCTTGCAGATAATCACAAATCACAGCTTTGTCCAATAGTCAAGCTTTGGTGCCCACTGCCTGCTTAACCACTCAGTACCCCAGCCACAGAAAAAAACTTGAGTTCTGTACTTGCTTTTTCTCCTTGCTCTGTGGCAGAAACTGAGTGAAAGGGTTTAAGACATGGGTATATCCTACCTCCACAATGCTTGGTATGAGTTTAAAATGAGAATTCCAGAAGGCATCATCTCCATCAGCAAACTTATGCAGTAATGAACCTAGTCAAAAATAGGTTCTCAGCACTGCTGGTACCTGACCGCGCTATTTTAACACATGATCAGTGATCCCTGACCTTGGAATCCATGGTTAGTCACTGCACACATGTTGAAAGACCAATAGGGATGTTCCTGATGGTAAAACCCAACAGGTGTTTGAATTTGAATGATGCACTTATGGGTTGTCACTTTGACTTTGCACAGAATTGACTGTAACCGTAGATTTATAATCAGAATGAAAGGTGCCTTTCTCCCTGGTTCTGACCGTTACACCCAAAATCAAATATCAGACCTGACTGCATGATTTGAAATGATATTTAAAAGCTCATGTCAATTACTGCCCAACTCAATTGAGACACACAGCACCCACTAGGTTTCTCAACAACATGAGACCACAAAGTTTCATCTCTGAAAAAACGTGCAGCGACATAGGTGCAAGGTTACCTGCATGCAGCAACCAGGCTGCCTAGCAACATGGTCAATTCTCTGGTCAGACTTGAACCAATCCACTGCAAGAAATTTTAAGAGAGGCTTGCCTCCTGATATTCAATGGGTCATGACACAACACACAACCACCCACCAGCATCACTCATTCATCATGTTCAAAAGATTAAAACAAACTGGCTCAGCAAAAGTCGTACATGGACAAAATTCCTAGTGATGCATAGGTTAATTGAAGCATTTGATTGTTATCCCTGACAAGTTGTGTTGCACCAGTGGTCATTGAACCAGAAGTAGTGACACAATCCAACAGGTGATCAGGAGCATGAAGATACCTTCAGACTTGGTCATATGTATGGCTGCGAACCATGAAGACTTTGCCACCAGGGGCTGACCAACCATTGGACTCTTTGACATGTATCATCTGGTGCAATGATCCGTTGAACAAGTTGAGGTTCATCTCCACTCCTAGCACCCCCAAGTTGAGCTCCTGGCCTCTCCTGCTTGCTGCATGATGTTTCTTCTCATTTCTCAGTACTGCAAGAGGAAACTATATTTCCTCTTTACTCTACGTCCAAGTATTTTTCTTGCTAATACTGATCTTTTGACACAATGGAAACATCATAAAGGATGACACAAAATTCCTGTGAGGCCAAAACCCTGAAATCAATTCAGCATTGAGGAGAATTTTCTTTACTAAAATGAGCTGTTGCAGTCGGAGAGAGTAACAGGCATGAAGAGCTGAGCAAGATGAGTAAAGAGTGTGTACCAGGATGTCTCTTGCAGAAAGGTGTGACATAACACTCCATGAACCTGTTCTGAATTTCTGGCTTGCTGTCTGCACCATTCATGCCCAAAACAACATTGGTAGCCTCAGAATCTTGCTGAATTCAAGTAGCTGAAAGGAAACCCAGTCAGAAAACCTCAGAATGCTATAAAACGAAAGCTGCACTGCTGTTGTGAAGCAAACAACCATGGCTTTTCCCTTACTGTAATATTGAAGTCAATGTTTGCTTATTAACCATAATGGCACTTCTAGATGCAAAGTGTGGACAAGCCTTATAGTCAAAAGAGCTGTCAATAAGCAGTGATGCCATCACCTCTGTGTACATCTTGATTTCATTTTCCTCTCCGCACTATACATGTCCTTCTTAAAGTTAAATCTGCAAAGAGCTAACCATGCTGATCTCAAAGCCACAACAGGCCATAGGGCCAATAAAGGGGTATTGGCTTTCAGCCATACAGTTAGATCTAGTATGTGAAGTATCAAGCTTTTGAGGAAAATATGTCAAACAAATGTACTTTACATTTTCACTTTTCCAAGGTACCTTATCATTCCTGGTTTAACCAATTTGCATCAGCTCCAGTGAGAGCTATCACTTTGTAAAACCATTGCTACAGTGCCTTAGTGTACAGAAAATAGAATCAAAATGGATAGTGCAAGAGTGAATTGAAAAAATAATCTGGAACATGACAGAAGGCACATGGAGGTAACATACCATATTAGGGTTCTTAGGGACCAACTCCTGGTCTTCACTCTCATCCTCCTCTTCTGCCATGATTGCATCATAAAACTCTTCATGGCATTCCAAGACTTGGGTGTCAGGAGGTGAGTGGATTAGAACTGTTGTTTCTCCTGGCAGCTCAGCGTTTTCGAGGACCTTCTTCATGTCCTTGAAACTTTGTTTCTTTGTATGCCTTCCAACTGAGACAAGCTGTGGGTTTGCTGTGAAGACCTGTCTAAGACCTAATAGAGCAGGGCCAACTTAAAAAATCAGTTTCTCTTGAAGGTTTTCAGGGATATTTACTCTCTCCACCACACAGCAGAGATTAAGATGCCAGTGGGCAGTTGAGTTGCCAAATTGGGAAATCTGCTACTAGAAAAGAGTTGTTACACTGCAGTATGTAACACAAAATAGTTTCGAGATGAACTGAGTGGGCATGGCTGAGGGAGATGTATAGCAGGCCAACCTGCAATGCGACAAAGTAAACTATAAGGAATGGTGTTATGGAATTTGGAATAGTGGCACTTCTTCCAGCAGCCCCATCCTGTTGAATTCACCTTGACTATCTGTGAAACTAGTGAGCATGGGGTACCAACCCCAGGCTTGGAGGGTAGCGGTGCAATCTCCCAGATGCTGGCTGCAAACCACAAAGTGAGCTTGTTAGGATGATGAAAAGAACTGTTCCAAGTCCTATCTGATGTCAAGCACAATAGCAGGTTGAGGGCTTCATTGTAAAGTGATATCCATCTATCAAGAGTCTACAAATGATGTGAACTTACGACTAAGGTCAATACGCTGAAATCCAGATTTGGTGGGTTGTTTCTTGTGGGTGGTAGGGATCTGTCTGATTGCTGCATCCAGCATGAAAACAACCCATAATCAGTGCTTCCTCTTTCAAATGCCCTTCAATCTGACATCTGAGTAGATCATTGGTTCCTCACAGTACTGTTCATCACAAAACTGCATACTGATGGGTACCATACTCATCAGGTTCTCATGGCCAACACTTCTGGTTAAGTCTCTTGTGAGTCAGGAAACTTTGTTCAGGAATAATATTTGCACTTATCCCTGAAGTGACAAATGCAAATACATACTAGGTGAGCACTTCCTACTGATATTTGATTACCGTGGCAACTATAACAGTTACCCTGAATTTGCTTCATATGACCAAATGCAAACCATATACCCATGGTTCAGGTTTTCATACCAACGTACTTCTCGCAAAGCCTCTCTTGCGACAGATAACCTAGAGTTTTGATACAACTCCATTGCGTGACAAGTTCAAGCACAAACTTTATCATAATACAAGTACTTTCAACCACAGTCCATGCAAACCAAACAGAGGAGTACAATCTCACAATAAGAGCCATCCTGGTCATGGTGCCAGCTCCGTGAAAATACGAAGTCTTTTTTGGAATGAAATCTGAAACACACCAAGGAAAATGTCTATGTCAGCTTTAATAAATAGTCAGAGCAATGTGACTAATGGAAAAACACCTCTTGGTATACTTGGGACTGCTACCTGATCCAGTTGCTGTGGTATGTTGAGTGCTAGGATAATCAGAAAAGCAACATTATAACCAGAGCTAGTTATTGCAAACAGAAACATACTTGGTGATAGAACTCAAGATCTGGGAAAAGAGGACAAAAGGAGGAAGAGTACTTCCTACCTTTTACAGTATTTGGGGTCAAAGGAGCCATACACAATGTCAGTATGACCATCAATCTCCTCCACAAGTTCCAAGTCACCAGTTAAAACATCCCATCTGGAGAGATGAACATGCACCATCAAAACTTGCTGTATGATTCTGAACTCTGGAAGGAGTCTACAAGGCAGCAAAAATGGGTGGAGATCAAAATTGGTAATAGTACAGCATCATGGAATTGAGAGTTTGAAGTCTGGATCACAATTACTGGTATCTGAGTGACTTGTCCAAGCTCATAATCAAGTCAAATATTGCTTCTGGAGATGACTCTATCACTCCAACTGCCTTCATTATGGTCCCTTTCCCTGCCTGAAATCCACAGAAACAGAAAGCTTAACACTAGCAACATGGTTAGGAGTATGTTTGACCGTAGGATTAACATGACAGGATATCCCTCTCCATCCCTTACTTGTGAGAGATTAGAAAATAAAGAGCATTGGATAATAGTAAAAGAGTACCTTTGAAGCTGTGACGTCCTCAAAGATACGAAGGCCTGTTTGTTCAGCATAATACTCCAAGTCAGGTCTTTACATGATATACATGAATCAATACCAAACACTGCCTGGCCTTCCATGAAGACATAGACAATCCATGCATCCAGTGCTGTGTTTGGTTAATACCATAGACTAGAAAGGCCAGGAATAATACTCACCATCAACTGTGTGAAAGCATCTCCAATCTTCTTTCTCTACTGTATCCTCTCTTTTATAATGGTAATAACTATCTGAATCAGGTTCTTGTGTAACCATGGCTGGCCTGTGTAACAGCAATTCTGGACCTGCACATTAGACAGAATTTTAAGGACAGCCTCTAATATCTTGGAAGCACTCTGTTAGCAATCTCCTCAATTCCCAAACACAGGAAGTGACACAGATCTATGGTGCTTGAACAATCCATTTCTAAGCTCTCCAATAACTCAAATCACTTACCTCTGTGAATAGTGATGAGCTTGCAGATGCCTTTAGTGTATGACCTGTGTGCATGAGGACCATTGATGGTGAACCTGCATGAATTGGGTTGTTAGAAGAATGGGCTGGAGCCTCAGTGGAATACATACTTGCAGCAAAATACACATGGTGGAATTGACACAGTGCAGCAATCAGAAGAAATGAAGGTTGGAAACATGGAATTGCCAACAACCATAAAAACCTATATCCCAACTTACTCATCATCATTGTTTATGAGTCTGTGACCAACACCAATCCTTTCACAGGCAAGGCTAGCCTGTAACATTGCAAAGAATGTTGTGCAAGTTAATAATGCTTCTGAGATAGCATCGATGGCAGACATCATGTGTCATAGCAATGATATGTAAGCAATATCTCCTCTGAAAGAGCAACATGAGTCCTGGATTATAACTTTGGTAATTTCAGAATTGCAAAGTGAGTGAAAAGGTCGGCCAGAAGAATGTGCTGTACACTTCCAGGAAATCAGCTGATAGACGAAGATTACCAAATTACCTCTTCCTTTGCATGTTGGAAAGCAGAGACCCATTTCTCAACTTCATCCACACTGGTGCAAGCAAACTGCTCGATACCACAACAGAAAAAGTCAGCAACACCACAAAGGCCCTAGTCTGTTGCAAGTATACGGAGCACGGAAGTCATGTAGGCTGACCCTTCAATGGAAAATTATATAACAACAGAGCCCTAGCAGAGACTTATTACCTCTCCTTGTCTGCTGTGATCCAGACGGCTGTAGATCCTCAACACATACAAGGCCTGAAGAAGACCAGAAAGAATTTCACCTCAGCAGGGAGATCACACACTAACCACATCCATAAAAGTATTGCAAGACATGAACAGAAAGCAAGTGGTCCAAGTACAGAACACTACTCCAAGCTCTTGCCATGAACAGAGATTGGATAAAAATTGGATTGAATTAACTGCTAAGATCCATATCCAGCAATGTCTGATGCCTCAACTTCTGAGGTCCAATGTCCTGCGTCATGAAGTTGAACTTCTTCCAGTATTTAGAAGGTTCAAACTTGAAACCAGTTCTCAGCAAGCATGATCTATCAAATGCTTACAAGTTCTAGAATTGGCAATTTTCACTCATTATATTATACATGCTTCTCTGGGGCTGATAAGTTCCACACCCTTCTATGGTAGGTTTTGCGTCCAACTTCCTCCACCATCAAATGATGCCCAACAACCCCCATCCTGATAGGCACCTGAAAGTGCACAAAATTTTTGACATCATGACTGAGAACTCAGAACCAAGTCCATTGAATTAGGGTGAAACATCCAAGGTGTGTTTTCTTGAACATAATGACCTTCAATTTTGCTTGTGTAATTTGATATACCTCCCAAGATAGAAAGTCTTTAACTTCACGTTTCAAATTTCAGGAACCTTACGAAATAGTAGGTACCTAAAATTTCGTAAGATTCCTGAAATTAAAAAACTTCATCATGTTGGAGAAGGAACCATTTGAGGGCCTTTCTGGATTTTAAGGGCCCACTAGAAGGCGATAGCCTGAGGCTGGGCACAAAAATCCAGGAAGAGCCTCAAAGGGTTCCTTCCCCTGTACATAATTTCACAAACTGACAAAGATTGTTGGAGTTTGAAAAATACCGCTTAAGATTATTTGGTAGTATCATTTGTGAGAGCACACAGAAATCATGAGAGAATCTGAAACCATGACAGAGGACTTCGAAACAAATCACGAAGTAGGGGAAAACATCCAAAACTACACAAACCCTACAATGAGAGTTGGAAATTTCAAAAATAATACTCTTGAGATTGTTTGACATTAGCATTTTGTGAATGATTAGTAGAACAGTCAAGTTCACACATCATAGCTTGATGATGAAGGTGATCAAGACTTACAGCTTGAGGATAATCAATTGGATTGCGCTTGAACATCGTTATATGCTTTCCCTTGATAACCAGGTAGCGTGCATGACAAAACTGACAGCCGAGAGAGTTCGTTCCGACGTGATACACCCAACCAACGTATCCACGAATGCCATGATCAATCTCCCTGTCATCAGATGCCATACTGGTGGACTCCATTTCAAGATCTCGGTTGACCTCACCTTGTCTGCCTCGTGCAAAGCTTCTTTCCTTCCGTTTTTGTCTGTTTTCTTGCCTCTCCTTAAAGCCGTAGCACAGCCAACTTGCTCCTGGAATATTGCTTCCACACTCTGCCAAACTTCCGCACAAAGTTGGCGAGGATGGACAGGAACAATCGAGATGCTCGTAAATTTCCAGCTTTACTTGTTCGTATGAACTTTCACAATTATGTTACGAAAGAATGATCTGAGCGAATGACTCGAGCTTCTATTACCAGAATACAACCGCCTTGGTTAGATTAGATGAAAGCTAGACGACTTGCAGCTCCCAATGCCCTCCGCCATTCTTTGGCAGTGCGGTCGAGATGTGTTGCAGAAATCTCTAGTTTCAAGAGAGTGTTTCAAGTTTCAACTGTTTTAGTCTCTCGCTCGAATGTGGCTGTAGAGCACGACCTTTCCACTGTCACCAAGGTCTCCTTGTAGTAAGTGATAGCAATTATAGCTCATAAAACATCTGGACATCAATTTGCAGATCCTTTCTCTCTGTATCTGTGATAGAACGATTGTCGTTCGCTCGTTTGCAACTCACGCCTCTTCGAGTCAGCCTTCACTGCAGATCAAAGACAAAAGATTAATTTGCAGTGCAGGTCTTCTGGAACAATGAAAGAGACTCGACATCTGAGGTGCGTGAACGGCGAGAAGTATAAAACTTCAGAGAACGTGCCTTATGGCGGGCAGACGAGAGAAGAGTTCACGCCACTACACGATGGAAACAGTGATGACAAAAAAACCAGCTGCTCAAGAAAGAATGTGCGAAGGGAAAAATGCTGGAATATTTTGGAGATCCTATCGAACACGACACGGCAAACAATCGAGTAACGTCAGTTCAGAAATCTTGGCAAATCGGAAAACATCACGCATGGTTCCAGAGCCAAACTACATACATCGTATGATTTTTTTCCAGGCGTTTTGCATTACAGACGTGCAGAGGAAGGACGGACATTGATCACAAAACTACGCACCGAAAATCTTCTCTCTTTTTTTGCGGGGGCTTGGGGGCGGGGGGGGGGGGGGGGGGGGGAGAACAAACACACCAAGAAAAACAAAAAAAACACACATAAACAGTCGCCAGCCCCGGA
>Ga0116228_10006476_pt1 | contig 10461 bp, 10 predicted proteins | sample S1TSphfallax_2_FD_89694 | JGI IMG/M metagenome (GOLD analysis project Ga0116228, IMG submission 89694) | Host-associated microbial communities from peat moss isolated from Minnesota, USA - S1T2_Fc - Sphagnum fallax MG | ecosystem: Host-associated > Plants > Peat moss > Unclassified | place... | reverse complement strand
CTTCCTTCCTGCCTTCTTCCCTTCCTCCCCTCCCTCCCTCCCTTTCTGCGTCTGGTCGTTGTGGTGCAAGTTCTTAGAGAAGAGATAAATAGAGTGGTGCCGATGTTTTCTTCCATTTTGCATTCTTTGCTGATCATTACCACATAAACATTGCTTAGAGAGGAGCTTTCTTTATTATATTTCTTTGAGAAGAAGATCCGTGCACTTGCTTCAAGGATCGAAGTTTTGGTAGCGAGTTTCAACAAGATTTGGTCAAGAAGATTCAAGGAAACAAAAGTTGGAGAAGGATTTTTGTAAGAGGATTTTGAGCGAGCTGTAGAGGTGGGGCCAACAAAAAAGGCCGTATCGGGTACTATGTAGTGGGAAGTAGTCGAAGTGCAAGACTTGTTAGTGGCAATTTCAGGCGGAGATCAGAGCTTCGGCAGTTGCAGCATCCAACTCCAGCGTGCTGCTGCCGCTGGGGACTCGCGTCCTATTCGGTGGCAGCTGAAGGATTCGACATGGTGTCACCCGGAGAGCCTAGTATCGACGTCATGATCGATGCGCAACGAGAGTCCGTCTTGTTGCGCAACACTGCACAAGTTGCTGCTGCTGCTGCTACCACAAGTCGACGCGGTCCGGGAGGAGGAGGAGCATCGCCTAGTATGATGCAGCCTGAGTACGATCAAGCGCAATGGGAATCCCGTAGCTTCGACAACAAGCGGGCGCCAGCAAGAAGCCCTGGAGTTAGAGAGTCGACGCCCACAAGTATGGCAGCTGGTTGGTCCCGGAGTCGATCGACACCCCACTCCAAGACTTTCCGAGACTCGCTCAAGAGATCGGTGTTGAAGGTCAAGGAATTCTCGCAGGAACTCGTTCGTCACCCGACTCGTAAGGCGGGGCCGTCGTCACCCACGGTCCGAATCGAAGACATCGACTCGGGCTCCGCCGCGGCCGCGCACGACCCCCTCGTGGATTCCGAGCTGGGTCTGGTCGACGACGACGGCGCTTTCGATCCGCGTCGACGTCGTTTGGGTCCTTCTTCTCTTGCGCCCGCAGCTGGCAACAAGAGGAAAGCACTAGTTGCGAGGAGTGATTCTACAGGAGCCGGATTTGCTCTGGAAGGGCTGAGGTTCATCGCCCAAGCTACAGCAGCTACTGAAGAAGGCCAAAACAAGCTGTGGGAGGCTGTGGAAGCTCGATTTCACAGCCTTGCAGTTTCTCCCGACAACCAGCTCCAGCAGCTTCCACGCTCAAAGTTCCCGGAATGCATAGGTCCAATCTAATCTGCTGCTGTTGCTGCTTTGCATAGAACTTTGGATCAAGCTCGTGGTGATATATCTAGACTTTTTCTTTCTCTGAAATCTAGCTTGCTTGCTACAAAACTTGAAGCTCTAGATATGGGTGTTGCTTTGCTTTGCTTTGCTTTGCAGGGATGAAAGACTCCAAAGAGTTTGCAACAGAGCTGTACGACGTCCTGGTGCGAAGGAAAGGAGGCTCAGCTGCAGATCGCTCATTATCGGTCCAAGAGAGTATTTCCAAAGATGAGCTCCACGAATTCTGGCTGGAAATCACTGACAACAGCTTCGATACTCGGATGAAAATCTTCTTCGCTATGTGAGTTAGATTCATCTCTTCGCAATCCCAAAGCTCGAACTGGGCTCTCATTCATGGTTGGGGTTCCCAAACACAAAAAAAGGAATGAGAACTCCAGGACATACAAAGCTGATTTCACAATTAGGGTTCCAAAAAATAACAATGAAGACTCCAAGACTGGAAAGGCTCTTTTATGGTTGGGGTAGGACTCCATCACTTAAATGGCTCATTCATAATTGGGGTTATTAAAATTAAGAAACAGAACTTTGCGACTTAAAAGGCTCAATGACACTTAGTCCCGGAGTTCTTTTCTTTTATAGAACTCCAGGACTTGAAAGGCTCGTTCACAATTTGGGTTCCAAGAAAAAAGAATAAGGACTCCAAGATTTTCTTAAGGATTACATTCTGTGAATAGCATTTACACCCAAAAATTTTATTTAAGTGACAAAAATTGAATAATCCAGAATAAGATAACCCATGTGCTGGAGGAGGTGATGGTTTTTCACATGCTTATATTATTGTGCATCAATATTTTGATTTACAAACAGAAACACGCACACACATGCACACACAAAATCTCGAAATGAGCTGCTTCTATGGACAATCAAACATGTTTTTTTTTCCATGATTATTTCCTTATCTCTTCTCCCTCCAACTTCGACTAACAACCTTCCGGTTTTGGAGCATGGATGGAAGTTTTTCGAAGAAAGTGTGTTCACAACATTTGCCCTGCTCTGTATGTACCCTATTTGTGTTGCAGTTGTGACAAGAATGCTGATGGACGCATAACAGGGGAAGAAGTGAAAGAGGTATGTACGAACAAAAGCTGCCTTTCTCTTTGAACATCTCAAGGTCCTCCACATCCTTGAACTCCATGGACTACTTCTTTGTGCTTTGTCTTTGGGTTTCCCCCTAGTCATCATGCTTCTTCTTCTTCTTCTTCTTCTTTGCCTGATTGCAATGCATGTTTTGAGCCTACGAGAAGAGATTCTGAGTGAATAGACTTGTGTAATCTTTCTTTTCCTTTGCAGGTCATTGTGTTGAGTGCATCTGCCAACAAGCTCACCAAATTGAAAGAGCAAGCAGAGGAGTATGCAGCACTCATCATGGAAGAACTCGATGTTGATCAGATGGGATACATTGAGGTTCACTTCTTCTTTTTTTCTTCTTCTTCTTCTTTGCCTTCTTCCAATGTCTTCCATGTTGGATGGAATCAATCAGCTATGTCCTTTGATGTGCAACAATCAACCTGTGGGTGGGGCCAACTGGAGGAGCTGAGGTCAGTGCAATTTTTTTTTGACTGTGTCTTTTGATTGTTCATGGTTGCAGATATACCAACTGAAGGCTTTGATGCGAGGATCAGTTGCAGCACTTAATAAAGAAGCGATAATCCAGTACACCCAGATCCTGATCCCACAAAAAACCAAGAACCGCATCCAGAGATTCATGGACAGAAGCAGGTTGTTCTTAATGGAGAACTGGAAACGTCTGTGGGTCATTGTCCTCTGGCTGGGAGCGATGGCAGGCTTATTCAGCTGGAAGTTCTTACAGTACCGCGATAAGAACGCCTTCATTGTGATGGGTTACTGTGTATGTGTCGCCAAAGCCTCCATCGAAACTGTGAAGCTCAATATGGCTCTCATCCTCCTGCCTGTCTGCCGTAACACTCTCACATGGCTCAGATCTACCAAGCTCGGTTCCTTCATCCCTTTTGATGACAACCTGGAATTTCATAAGGCAAGCATGTCAACTTTCTCCATGATTTTCTCCTTTGATAGCCCAAGACTGAGCTCACTCAAATGAAAGACAGTGGCATTTCTACATTGACAGGATTTTTCTGAGAGTGCTTCAGGAGTCACTCGTTGAAAGTATAGAGCTCACCACCTGAGGTTGAAACTCTTTCATCACCTTAAATTTTGCTTCTCAACAGATCATTGCAGCAGCAATTGGAGTCGGAGTTTTGTTACATGCAATAATGCACATCGCATGTGATCTTCCAAGAATAGCCAATGCCTCACATGAGAAATTCGAGAGGTCACTTGGGGAAGACTTCAATTATCACCAGCCAACATATTGGGATCTAGTGAAGACTATTGATGGCATTACAGGTATTGCAATGGTTCTTCTGATGTCAATTGCATTCTTGTTCGCATCCCGTTGGTTCAGACGAAGCTTAGTGAAGCTTCCACGACCATTTCACCGGATGACAGGCTTCAATGCATTCTGGTACTCACACCATCTCTTCATAATCGTTTATGTGCTCCTCGTCGTGCACGGTCAAATGCTCATCCTTCGCAACAAATGGTACAATAAAACAGTAAGTAGTTTTGCAACTCTCTCAATCAGCCCATAAAGGTTCGTATATTCATGGAGAGCAAGCTCTTTACGTTGATTAACTTCCTCTTCTGAAATCTGGGAACCAGAATCTGTGTCTTGACTTCACCAATTTGCATAGATCAACACCCAAAACTGCAGAGAGATCTTGTTGCAGAGATCCTCATGACTTTCTAGATCATCCCAAGCTTCCTGATGTACAAGTACAACAACAATGACAGCAGCAAAATGCAGTTTGCTGGTGTTTCTTATGTGCATTATTATTCCTGAATCATCTGGGATTGAGAAAACACCATACTGCAATTTCCTAGTCACATACAAATAAAAATCACAGTAAAATCATCTCTGTCATCTCCATTGTGAATTGCTTATTTCTCAAGAAGAGCTTTGGTAGTTGCACTGACCTCCGTGTAAATTTTTATGCACACAGACATGGATGTACATTGCTATTCCTGTGATATTGTACATTGGTGAAAAGGCATTTTGTGCACTCCGATCTAATCGTCACAGGGTTGATGTTGTGAAGGTAAAAAATTTGCTCATTCAGATTCCCAACTCAATGAAGAGACTGCTCCAGAGCCAAGTTTTGCATCAGCAGCAGCTCAAACATTGAAGGGAATAGAAAAGGGACTGATCATTCTTGATTGATGGGTGTGAACCAACAGGCATCAATCCATACTGGGAATGTGTTGGCCATCCTCATGACCAAACCTGCAAATTTCAAATACAAAAGTGGCATGTACCTCTTTGTTAAATGTCCTCAGATCTCATCATTCGAGTGGTCAGTTGCCTAAACCCCTTTCTATCTATCAGTTTTCTTGCAGTCTTGCCATCACATGACAAACTAAATCCTGCATTTAAAGCTGAGGCAACAAGCAGTTTTCTTGTTGCTACAAGAGCTATTGTTGACTTGGGTAACCATCAAGGAAGAGAGGGACACTCTGGTCCCCAAGAGATCACAGATTGTAGAGGTCTCAGGAGCATACTTTGTTGGTGTCGGCGGGTGACTGATTCTGTTCAGCCACTTCATGAATGGCAGGCACCCATTTTCAATCACATCAGCACCCGGGGATCCCTTTTTGAGTATCCACATTCGTGCTTCAGGTGACTGGACCAATGCAATGAGACAAATCTTTAGAGAGGTAAAAGAAAGGCTCTCATCTCTTGCCCTAATTGGCTATCCCAAATCCATTGGCTCAGTCAGGGGACTTACAATTTTTTTTTCCATACTGATTTTCAGACTCTTTTGCAACAAGGACTACTAATGTCTTACTCCCTTAAAAACATCACAGGCATGTGGAGATCGTATGCACATGCAAGCTCAAAATGACTTTGGTCTCAGTGGAGAAATAACTTCAGCTCCAAGGTGCACATTTCAGAACTTAAACCCCTCTTTCAATTTGATGGATCTGCACCATTTGCAAATAATTGCATGCTCTCTCCACCCATTCTCTCAACAAATGAGCAATCAGGAATTCAACAGGTTAGGCATGAGGTCAGAGAGGGTATGGTGGTAGTTTCTAGCTCTGTTTTCAAGCAGATCTTGTTAGAGGATTTCTGTGAAACAACAATGCTACATAGAGCTTCTCCTGTGGGTGTAATATAGAGAGTAGTTGGTCGATATTCTCCAAGATCAAACATGTAGTCAGACATAACGCTGATGCCTTAACCAATCAAGGAAGAATCACAAGGAGCATGAGCAAGTACATGATGAAAATTGCTTGCTGCCATCATTGACAGATTCCCACGCCTGCACATTGATGGACCATATGGAGCACCCGCCCAAGACTATCTTAAATATGACGTGTTGCTCCTCGTTGGACTGGGCATTGGGGCAACACCATTCATTAGCATTCTCAAGGACATGCTCAACCGCAGAAAAGAGAACAGCCCTGTATGCTACTCATGACACTACCCCTCTTTCATTTCAGATCTTGCCACAGCAAGATCAATAGGTTGCATAGCAAGCAGGACTTGGACATAGTTTAAAATACTCCATCCACCACAAGGATTTAAAGACTTTACATTTGCTCCTGTGTTCTGGACTCCTACATGCTGCAAACAATCTTCTCGACCATGATTATCTGAAACATTTTGGCATCCTGCAGTTGAACTTTCTGCAGGATGCCAAAAAGCTACCTAAGACATATAAGGATTGTACCTCAGACCTATGAGGATTGTACATGACCTGATCATTGGGTACTTACTGAGACCTCATCTGCGCAGATTTCCTCTCCAGTGAAGGGTCAGAGACACCACCACCAGAAACCACAGTGTACAATGACTAAAGCCTACTTCTATTGGGTAACTAGGGAGCAAGGGTCATTCGATTGGTTCAGAGGAGTAATGAAGGACGTGGAGGAGAGTGACCAGAAGGTGCAAAGTGCTTGCACTCTTCCAATGGAATAATTACTGTCCTTTCATGCTAGTGTCTGATGCTGGCCACACCAAAAAGAAATGAGAACAAAAAACACGATATTTAGCATAAATCACATATATGGCACTCATGGGGAATTTTGGTCTGTGCAGGCTGTGATAGAGATGCATAACTACCTAACAAGTGTGTATGAGGAAGGGGATGCACGCTCAGCTTTGGTGACAATGCTGCAAGCATTGCATCAAGCCAAAGAAGGGATGGATTTTGTTTCAGGGACTCGGGTGAATATTCCTAGCATTTGGCCTTCTGAGCTTTCTGAGATATATTATCCTCTTTGAGCAAGTAGTCCATCTTCTCACAAAAAATAATGTGTCTAATCTGTGGTGTGAACTACAGGCACGTACACATTTTGGAAGACCTAACTGGAAGACAGTATTCTCATCACTTGCTGCTACTCATAAAGATAAACACATTGGTAAGCCTAAATTTTCTTCACCTTCCCCCCTTTTAACAATGACCAACAATATACACACAAATCTAGTTGATTATTGCTCTTAGATGCCCTTCCACTAAGACTTAGCTAATTGATCAATAAATGCAGGTGTATTTTACTGTGGGCCAGTTGCCTTGGTTAAGGAGCTACAAACACTGTGCTCCACATACACTTCGAAGTCAACCACAAAGTTTGAATTTCACAAAGAAAACTTCTAAAGAAGTTCGAAGTCAACCACAAGGTTTGAATTTCACAAAGAAAACTTCTAAAGAAAACCTGATTCTAGATAGGTACTATCTCCATAGATAGGTGTTTATATTATTGACAAAGCCCAATCTCTTCTGAGAGCAGCTAGAGAAAGTTAGGTCATTCCTTATTAACCAATTCTCATTGTAAAAACTCCCATCTAGAAAAGTGTACACTAAGAATCAACACAAATATGCCAAAGGCTTCTTCCTCTCCACCATGAAATTGTCCCTATATCTTAGGAGGAGTCAAAAAATCTGCCAACCAATCATGAGTACCTACTATGACTGCATTCCAAGTTCAGACACCTTCATTCTCACCAGCATAACATTGAAAACAAACTCAGCTGGGTACTTCTGAGCAGTAACCAGGTTTACTGCGTTTAGGGTTTATGGATCAGCCCATCTAGTATGACTTCACTAGTGAATTGACTCCACAACTACTTGCAAGGTGCTCAAGGGTCCTAGCTAATAGACTAGTGGCTTGATAGTTCTTGCACCTTATTTCCTCACATTATTTCTCTGGACTCTTTGTACCCAATAAACTTCTGACCTGTATAACAATACCAGGCTGAGAAGCAAAGAAATTCTTGTGTTCCTTAAGCATAAGCCAAAGGCCAAATCCACACAATTTTTGAAGTTGCAGATGGCTTAATGCTCAAATACAGTTTTATCACTAACAAATTTGAGGGGGTATATATTCCCAGCTCTATGACACACTGTCCACCAGTATCAACTCAATTGAGGTGAAATGGTATGTGGGGTGCTCTGGCACTGCTGGAATTCAGGAAGTTGACTGTTTCATCACTAAGTCCAAGTGCACACCTGGGTCTCTAATCTGTAGAGGCCTAGTCAGAGACTGAGTCCTACTCCTACATTTTTTGTTTCAAAAACTGGGATGTTTACTTGGCAGTAAAGGAGCTCCCACAACCACATGCAGATGCTGCATTTGGATTCACAGTAACCTGCACAACAGCCCCCAAATGGTGTAAATTTTTTTTGCCATTTTTAATGCAGGAATTTGAGCAAAAGGCAAAAGAAAAAAGTATTCATTCTGTGACTTCTCTTGTTTTGCTACAAGTGATAGTGTCCTGTCCTGTGTATGATTTAATTATCAGCCACTGTGTACTAATACCTCTCATAAGAATTGAGAAATCTCAATTCTCATAATTCAGAAAAAGTAAAGCAAGGTTAACACTTCTTCAACCAGCCACAGAGAATTCCAAAGAAGGAAAGGCAAAACAGAGAACAAAGGACCAAGAAACAAAAACAACAAGAAAGCAGTATGAACAACAGTGCCAGTCTCACACCTGTTCAGGGACCATGAACAGTAGCATGTATGAACAGTAGCATGTATGCTAGTGACTTCTCTATCACAACTTTCCCCACTGACTTCATCAGCTCCTAAATATCAGCCACTGTGTACTAACCTCAAACACACATGCACACACACAACTGCATATTGATTCTCTACACACAGCCCAGGGACTGGAACAGGAACATCAAAAAATCAGGTTTACTAACACTGTCATGAACAAGAGAGGGAAAAAGTGTGATGGAACGTCTTGATGGATTACCGAGAAAGAGGCACGAATGAGCTCCTCAGTGAAGTCTATGGTTGCACCCTTGACAAATGCATAGGACACTTCATCCACCACAATCTTGGCTCCCTCTCTCTCAAACACTCTGCATTCCACACACGTCACAATGGATCAAACACCAAACGGCACATAGAAACCAAACTCCCTCACAATGTGCTCACTGGAGTTCCCAAACCACATTCATTCGTGACCAACTCAACTCTTAGGATCTTCTCCAAACCAGGGATGTGATTGAGGCACTCTCACACAAAGAATTTTCACATATATCAAGAGATTTTTCCATTGTCTTCCTGTGCAAAATTATACATCAGAACTTTGTGGCACATTTAGATGAACAACGAAATCTCAGATAAAGAATATAGAATAGTTGACTCTTACCTATCATCACTGTTAAGATTGTCATCAAGTGAAAAATTGTACAGGAAGCCAGAGCAACCACCTCCCTCCACACTTAAGCGCAGTGCCTTCTTGTCACCCTCCGTGCCATCCTCTTCCATAATTTCCTTTATTCTCTGCTTCACCAAGAATTGTGTACCAAAAATATAACCCCCCACAGGGAATATAAGAATGCTGCACAATGAGTCTGTTTAAGATAAAAGCATAACACAGACCCTTGATTGAGGAGAGACTTCACCAGCTACAAACCTTAGGGCATAGAAAAAGACGAACAAAGAATGGAGAGAGATAGAGAACATACTCGAATGCAACTGTCAGTGATCGTGAGACCTTCTTGTGTGGTTGGAGCAACAGAGGCTTTGCTGTCCTCTGCCGTAGCCGAATGCTGATGCCTCTTTGCACTCCATGCCGTGGCGTTCGTTAGGACCCCAAACCCTAATGGCGTCGCAAACCCTAATTCAGTGGCACGCAGAAACGAGCGACAAGACGAAAAAATTGCACGGCCATCGACCTCATTTAAGCTCCTCTGAAACCTATCAGGCATGCTTTGGAAGCAAGAAGAAGACGAAGAAGTAGAAGAAGAAGAAGAAGAAGAAGAAGACTGTCCAATACGCAAAGAAGGGGTAGTAATCAAGACCCGAAAACTTCGCCATAACTTCACAGCCTTTGACATAGCCATGATGCCAGGTGAAACTCAATTACAGACGCTCTCAAGAGGTCTTCATGAGGAGAAAGTCATTTCCCAAACGGATGTAATGATGAAGCGAAATTCGACACGAATCATGCCAATTCTTGTCACGGCGCAGCCCGTAAAGTCTCCGTTTCTGCAACATCTCACTCTAGCCTACACGTTTTTCTTCCTCTGCTAACATCCCAGAGGGAAAAAGAAAACTTGGAAATAGCAGACAACCGCCTAATTTTCAACACTGCAAAACTAGCATGTTCTATTTCAGATTCGCAATCCAAATGCTCTCCAAGCTTCTAAAAACGTCAGCATCGCAGGCGACAAATCTGATGGAAAGGACACTAACTCCAAGCGCGATCACAAAAAAAACTGCCCTTGCTTGAAATTAGGGTTAGCTCACATAATATGCCCTGGTTTGAAATTAGGGTTAGGTCACATAATATGCACTTACTTGCTTTCATATTAGGGTTAGGTCAGATAAGATGCACCTGCTTGTTAGGTCACAAAATGATGCCCTTGCTTGAAAATCTAAGATAGGTCAGATAATCTGCCTTTGCTTGAGATTAGGGTTTAGGTCAAATAAGATGCCTTTGCTTAAAATTGCTAGAAATTGAGAGTGGATCCATGAGAGAACAGAGATGATAAACAAAAACACTGATTTTCACTAGAAGCTCTCCACCCAACCTTAGGATCCCATAGATGATGTTGTTAGAAACCTATGATCCACCCCCAAGCTCTTGCCCTAATCTAAATAG
>Ga0116228_10006474_pt1 | contig 10463 bp, 11 predicted proteins | sample S1TSphfallax_2_FD_89694 | JGI IMG/M metagenome (GOLD analysis project Ga0116228, IMG submission 89694) | Host-associated microbial communities from peat moss isolated from Minnesota, USA - S1T2_Fc - Sphagnum fallax MG | ecosystem: Host-associated > Plants > Peat moss > Unclassified | place... | reverse complement strand
TGCTACGAGCCAGGGAATGTGTCCCTAATTCCTTACTCTTCCGTTGTTTTCACTTCAGATTCACATTTGAATCTATCAAATAACTTGGGAGTGCATCACAACCTAATAAAACAACCTATCTTCTTTGATTTATAACACATATTAGAATTCATCAAATAAAAAGGTTTCACTATTAACGTAGGATTATTTGTAAGTTGTGTGAGTGAAATGAGATCTACATGGGATGGCTGGAGTTGGAAAGCTCTGCCAACCTTGCTTCATGAGTTGAATGATGATTTGGTTTTTTTCTACCACAAGGTCATGCACTTACTTAAGGTGTTGGGTTGGTAGCATATGCAATGGAACATGTGCCATCTTTGCACATTCACTTCAACCCCACCTTAGCCCAAATTTTGAATATTTTTGGGCTATTTTGGGTACTTGAAGGGTTTCATTTTCTCCTTCGATTTCTTTTTTTCAACCATAAACTAAAAAAAAAATGAAAAAAAAAAATAGTCTCAATTTGATACTACCATTAATTTAAGTATTACACAAACCTTAAACCTTCAACTTTATTTGCCATCATTATTTTTAGGTATCACACTCAAGGATTTTTAAAAAAATTGACTTCCATTTCACATTGAGATGGAGGTTGGGGTTTTTCTATCTATAAATTGGATAATAAATTACAGTAACAAACAACACAAGTATGAGATGAAATCAAAATATTCACATTTTGTTTCAAAGATTTTTTCATAAAACTGTGAAAAATATTTAAAACAAATGATACCTAAAAAGAAAATTTACATAATGTATAAATTAAAATGAAATTTTTATTTCCATTTTTTCTTTGGACATTCCAACCATCATTTGGGTGAATTGTGTTGGCCTCATCAATTTCTTGTGAAGGCACATTCACAAAAAAAAAGATAATGTTAATTTAGCTACATCATTATAGGTAGGATAATCAACTCTTTATGTTTGATCATCACTTCTAACACACATTTGCAAGTTAATTAGCATTACAATTTATGAAGCAACATGTTGTTTGTTAACTAGTAGTTTTGAGGAAGCAACACGTTGTTGAGGTGTAATTGCAACTCCTTTCGATCTTCTTTCTTCAATTCAATGTAAAGAACACCTTTTTTCAACAACCATGTTGCAAAATCCTACATTTACATAAAGAAAAATTACCAATTTTTTTTTGCAACAATGGAATAAGAAAAAATAAAAAATTGCACCCCCCTATTTGCTACCACAAGGAAACATAATAAGGAAATACCCAAAAAAATTATTGCACCTCCAAATCCTACTACAATATATATATATATATATATAGAAAGAAAACCCAATTTTCATTTTTACATTTGGTATTCCTTTGTTGAAAGAAAACACAATGTAAAGACCAAAAGAAATTCATGCACATGGTATCACTTTCATAGGAAGAAAACATTGAAAAAAAGACTAAAAACAAATTCCTACACATTGTATCCCTTCTGTAGTCAGAAAACATAGAAAAAAAAAACCAAAAAAATTGAAAATTAAAAGAAAACCAAAAAGACCCAAAAAACACAAAACATGGCAAAAAAAAACCTTGTTCAATGCCCAAAGATCCTTTTTTTAAAAAAATAGAAAGAAAATTGAAGAAGTTTCAAAGAAGCTTACTTCAAGATGGCACTCATTGCAAAAGTTTTTGCAGCACACAAATCAATCAAGAAACCAATGCCTTTGATTTTGCGAAAAGTAAAAAATGAAGAAAAAGATTAAAAAGACAAAACAAAGCTAAAAAAAAAAATCCTATTCAATGCCCAAAGATCGTTTTTTATTATTAAAGAAAAAAAACCTCAAAAAAACTTACCTGGAGATAGCATTTGTTGTAATAGTTGCTACAACACAAAAATATTCCAAAAAAAAAGGCGCCTTTGATCTTGCAAAAAGAAAAAAAGAGAAAAATCATTTGTCAAATTTAAAAAAAAGAAAAAAAGAGACAACCCTGAGTAGCAACAATAAGATGTTGATGTCATCATCATCAAAGATGCATTTAAAAATTTAAAATTGCAACTTGTCATTGGCATAAAGTTGTTTAAAAAAACGAAAAAGAAAAAGTTGTTGAAGCTTTACCTTTGAGAAGTGATGTCTTGAGTCATCAAGGAAAAAAAGAATGGGAACAATAAAAAAACGAAGGAAGGGTGGGTTGTAGAGGGGAGTAAGGCGGAATAGTGGGGAGAAAAAAATGGCTTTGTGGTTGGGTGGAAAGAAGAAGGAAAGGTAGGTGGGTGGGTGGGTGAGGGGATAGTAGGTAACAAAGTTTTTTTTTTTGGGGGATGAAATTTCGCCAAAATTTGACTCGAAAAATAAGATTTCATCTTATTCAAAGGATTTTCCATGGAAAAAAAATGGCCCAAATTCACCATATTTCAAAGGAAAAAATTCTTAATTGCTAGAATTTTTTATGATAATTTTCTACTAGGTAACTGAGAATATAAAGCATGCTGTTTTTGTCTACTTTCATATCTAGTATGTGGCCAAATATGGCCAAATCATCTTATGGATGATCACCACCTCAGCTACATCACACAACCCAACCAGTGCTCATCCATCCAAAACCAAAGACCAGTTTTTCCCAACTGGTGCACTGCTGGGTGCTGGGTTACACTCACTCTGGCCGTGCCCTTTTTTCCAGCCTCTACATATTGATCCAAAAGTGGAGTGGAGTGGAGTGGAGTCAGAGCCATTTTAGGCTACTCATCCTGTCCACCGCGTTTTGGTTGACCTTCATCCAAAACAATACTCTGCAGTGTGGCTCCACCCACCACCGGTTTCGCAATAAATTTTACTGTCTGGAGTCACATACTGAGCACCGCTGGGAGATAGATGCTCGAATACATTAATAAAACCTTAATCCATAAAAGCAAGGAAGACAAAAAGAAGAGGATTAAAAATAAATTTTAAAGGTGGGAGTTCTCAGTTGGGGGACGGAGGAGGGGGATTCCGAAAAAGAAAAGACTCGGATTGAGCAAGAGACACCCGAGTTCGCGAAAACACGGAACGGCGTCGCGCGGAGGACAGGTCGGTGCTTCGCTAATAAAAACCCTTTTTTTGTCCTCTTTTACACGACTTGCGCGGTGCCGAGGTCCGAGGACGGGGGGCCGAATGTACGTATACCTATTTGGGTCGGCTTAGCGAGGACGACGACGACTCCCGTGCCGCGAGCACAGAGCAAACCCTGTTTTAGCAACTTCTCTTGAAACCTGTCTACTAGCCGCGTTCGTTCATCTCATTTCACTGAGTAAACTCGGGTTTCTGAAGGTGAAGAACCGAGGAGGAGGAGGAGAAGGCGGAGGAGGAGACTGCTTTGATTTACGGTTGGATACTAGGTGCGATCCGGGGGATGGGCTTTCTGTGCAAAGAAAGGATTCTGGGGTTTCGGAACCTGTGATTTAGGGTTTGGAGCCATTTTGCAGACTCGGACAAGAGAATGACTTCGAAGAGGTACGACTCGCAGTGTCGAAGCTTGAATAAATCGGATTTTGTTTTGAGATTTAGCAGAGCGAGTATTCAAGTTTTGTGCTCTTGTGAGGAGGAGGAGGGGGTGAGATCCGGTGTGTAGATAGAGAGAGGTGAAGGGAGGAAGGAAGGCGGGCGGGTCATGAGGAGATAAGACGAAGAAAAAGAAGAAGAGGAGGAAGCTTTATGAGTGAGGGATAAATCATGAATTGTAAAGGGGGAAGGAAGGGAGGAAGGAGAGTCTTAACAAACACTTAAGAAAGCAGAAAAGAGGGGGGGAGAGGGTTAGTTGTAAGTATAAAAGACTGTTTGCCACTGTAAGAAATGGCAACCAAAGTCGAGGTACGAGAGGGTACATGCCCGCCAGGCAAACACCACTACATGCTGTGGAGGAGCTTGTTCGAGATCGACACAAAGTATATTCCCATCAAGCCAATAGGCAAAGGAGCATACGGCGTGGTTTGCTCTGCGAGGAATAACGAGAACGGCGAGAAAGTTGCAATCAAGAAGATCACCAACGCTTTTGAGAACACGACAGATGCAAGGCGCACACTTCGAGAGATCCGATTGCTACGCCATCTTTTCCATGAGAACATCATCTCAGTCAAGGATATTATGAAGCCCGTTGGTCGCTATACATTCAACGATGTCTACATTGTTAATGAGCTCATGGACACTGACCTTCATCAAATCATCCGCTCTTCCCAGACTCTGACTGATGATCACTGCCAGTACTTTATCTATCAGGTACTATTTTCTTTCCTTTTGGCCACTCTCTCCCATGTCTGTTTCCTCTTTGAGATTTGCATATCTGATGTAGTTTCTGTGTGCCAGGGACTGAGCAGCCCCCTACAGACTTCTGATAGCATTATTTTCCTGTGATCTCAATCCCTGAGGCACCCAAAAAGACAATTTTTTGCTTGTACTTGTTGCTCACCTGGTGTCGCTTATGAGCTCTATAATCTGATATCCCTCTTCTTACCTTCTTAAGGGATTTTGTTCCTGGGTGGATCCCTTAAAAATTGTATAAGGATTCTCTCCGAATTGGTCTCCTATAATATGGAGTGCAACTGAAGTCTATGCTTGTTCCCTTGTCTTGCCAACATCTCTGCATTATGGATTCTATGAAAAAGTTTCCCAAGGATAATGTGACTTTGTGTGTTTCTCAAGGTACATTGCAGAAAGTGGGTATGACTGTTTGGGAGCTTGATTGCATTCTAGTGGTCAGTTTGAAGTTGGGATCCATAAGCTTTCTCTTTCTGCCTTTGTATGGTTCTTGAACTCCTTCCTCAAAAGTGGGCTGCTATGTTTACCCATACAAGGTTGAGCAAGGAGGTAAGTGTGGTGGTAGGAGATGGGGTCATTTGTAAACCTAGACTAAGAAACGGTCCATATAATGGAGATAGGATGAATTTTTTTGTGATTCTAGCAGGCATCAATCATTTTGTTATTATCTTCAGATGGTGTTGTACAACTTATCCAACAGAAGAGATCAAATCTCATGATTGCAGGGTAGACTGATGGTGTGTTTTGTATCCTTCAGAGGCATAGTATACTGTGGTGCAACCAATTTGTGGAAGTACATTCAACTTTTCTGTTCAAATATTAGAATCAGTAACTGGATTGTCTCTTCCCCCTTAGTTTCTTGCCCAAAGGTTCTTGGTTTATGGAATTTGCACCTATTTGTGTCTATTTAGTACTAAATTTGCTACTTTTCTTGATCCCAATTGGTGTTTATTTTCTATATGCTTCTTCTTCCAGTCTGGCTTATCCAGAGAAATTGTCAGCCTATGAATGTGGTTTTGATCCTCTTGACAATGCCAGAAGCAATATACAATTTTCTCTTCTTGTTTTCATTCTGTGTAATATTTGACATTGCTTCATAATATGGGTGTATAAATTTTGTCTAGCTTGAATTGTGTGATTCTCTTCATGTACTTTAGGGTTTGGATGTAGGGAGTACAGTGGACAAGTTAGAATGATGTTGAGTTGTCTAAGGTTATGGTGTGCAATACAGGGCTTGGGCATGTATGGTGCCAGTGGGAATGACATTTTGGATGTCAATATTATGAAGTGTGGTTGAGGTTCAATTCTGAAGTTGGCTTTCGGGCTGAATGTTACAGCTGCTGCGTGGCCTTAAATATGTGCATTCAGCCAATGTGCTTCACCGTGATCTGAAGCCCAGCAATTTGCTGCTTAACGCAAGTTGTGACCTAAAGATTTGTGACTTTGGACTAGCCCGCACAGGCAGTGACAAAGGGCAGTTCATGACAGAGTATGTAGTTACTCGATGGTACCGAGCACCGGAGCTTCTACTTTCTTGTGATGAATATAGTAGTGCCATTGACATGTGGTCAGTTGGATGCATTTTTGCGGAGCTTCTGGGAAGAAAGCCCCTTTTCCCAGGGAAGGACTACATCCATCAACTCAAGCTGATTATCAGCATCATTGGGTCACCTGATGAGACCGATCTCCACTTCATTCAAAGCCAGAAAGCACGGAGCTACATCCGGTTGCTGCCCTCCACTCCACGGGTTTCTTTGGCTCATCTGTACCCACGTGCGAATCCATTGGCCATTAACCTCATAGACAAGATGCTTGTCTTTGATCCCAAAAAGAGAATAACTGTGCATGAAGCTTTGGAGCATCCTTATTTATCAATGCTTCATGATGCAAGTGTGGAGCCTTCAGCACCTGCCCCATTTGAATTTGACTTTGAAGATGAAGATCTGAAGGAGGATGCATTGCGGGAAAGGGTGTGGAATGAGATGCTGCACTATCACCCTGAAGCTGCTAATGAGACATCATGATATATGTACACAGGCCAGTATTAAGCAGGTTCCTTATTTCCAGGTACTGTTGTCTACTTTTACAAGTACAACAATTATAGGCCTGTGCAGTTTTGACTTGATCTCATGTGGCGTTTTCAATGATCTCTGAGTTTGGTAGCACAAATCTTCATTGTGATGTCTATTTTTTTGATGCATAAGTGCCACATCATCGACGACTCAAGAGGGGAAGGTTTGTCAAAAGCCAGTGTTCTGCATGCACAGATGTACAGAATACAGGAGGTATTCTACACGCAAAGATATACAGAGTACAGAAGGGTAGGGAAGGCAATGCTGGGGCAACATTATAAGTGTATAAAAATGGTGAACATAACCTGTGGAAGAAAACTCTTCAGCTCAATTCCTGCAAACTTTTCTGAAGTCTGTAGACTGTTCCTGATGTTCAGCTTTGACAATCATATGTGTATTTTGAATCAAGCAGGAAATTTAAACATTTTATCTGCACTTTTTAAGAAAATTGTCCTGAAGAGGTGAAGAAAGTCTGTGTGAGGGAGAGGTCTGAAATATTATCACAACACTGCCTTAGCAGATTGAGCCCAGTCCAGTTCTATAGTACTTGCCAGCAATGTGGGCAGGGTTGTCATGTACACAAACTGTTCCCCTGCTCACCCAATATGTCGTGCACTATGTGCATCAGAGAGTAATATGATTTGTGCAAGTTGAATGACAGGGATAAGTGAGACAAGATCCATCCAAGAGATGCACAATCACTTATGGTAAATTTGCAATTGCACTGTCTCTGCCAGCTGTCTGATTACATGCCTCCAAATTTTGGAGGTTTGTCTTTGAAGTGAGATATGGTTTCCATGACAATTCATTCCATGGCTTATGGGTGGAAAAGCTGTAACCTAAAAAAGGAGGGTGCGAAACCTAAACAAACACCCTGACAAGCTGACAGATCCACCCAGAATTCAAGTTTAGGGTTTAGGTTACATTTTAATTTTAGTTTCTGAGGTTTTGAAACTAAATCGCGTCCTCTGATCTTTTCTTTTTCAGTCTTTGTACAAGGTTTTGTATATATGATAAACCAGATACACATCAAACAAGTGTGAGTAGAAGATACTATTATATTGATAAAAGATATATAAAAATGGGTGCATGGAAAATTAGTAGAGAACTTAATGAAAAAAAAACATTGGATCTCTATAACATATCAAAGGATCGAAGTTCAAAATTGGGTAGTCCAAAAAATAAAAGGACTACAAAACCTTATTAATTATATAAAATGAAACCTTAACCCATATTAGTATGTACAATCTTGTGTTTAGCTCGGTATGTAGCTGTTGCATTTGCAACCTTTGCTACATGATGAGTAGTGTAAAAATGGCGGCGCTACATCTCAACCTGAACTGCATTTGCAACAAACTGGGCCTTTGTTTGGTCCTGAACCTTATAAACACTCAAAAATCATCAAATTAAATCGTAACACACCTTGGATGAAATACAATAAAAAAACAATAAACATTGCTTATTATTGTTTCTTACCTCCATGAATCATTTTAGATTCATGAAAATCCAAAACATCCGCCAACTGTTTTGTCCGACTTGTTTTATTGGACGTTCGATCCCAATATTTGACATCCCATAATTAATAATTAAACTTGTAGTGCAACAAAGAAAGAGAAAGAAGAAGAAAACTTTCTTCTTTGTTGCAAAAAAGAAGAAGAAGAAGGCCTTCTTCTTTGTTGCAAAAAAGAAGAAGAAGAAGGCCTTCTTCTTTGTTGCAAAAAAGAAGAAGAAGAAGGCCTTCTTCTTTGCTGCAAAAAAGAAGAAGAAGAAGGCCTTCTTTTTTATTGCGCTGCAACTAAGCTGCAGTGCAGCAAAAAAAGAGGAAAAAGAAGAAGACTTCTCAAGCCTTCTTTAAACAAAAAAAACAAAAAAAAAACGTAAGCATCTTACCTTTTCGTGGGCGTGTGGGTCCCGCTCCAACTCCAGTCGGTCCAACTCCAGCTCCAGCCGCTCTAGCTCCCACTCCACAGCCATAGTTCCAGCTCCCGCTCCATAGCCGTTCGAGGTTTCTGGAGCTCTGGCGATGGAATGAGGCGGGGTGGGGTTAATAGGTGGTAAGTAAGAGGGTGGAGGTAGGAGAGGGGGGGTGGGCTTGGTAGGTGGTACGTGGTAGGTAGGAGGGGGTAGGTAGGAGGGGGGGAGGTAGAGAATTTCGGGGCAGAGAAGAAGGAGGTGAAAAAAAAAATCTCGACGGGCAAAGAGGATGTTCATCCGCAAAACGGGTTGAACGGGCTCATCCTCAATTAGTGCATTGGTGGCTGCTAGTTCACTCTAGCCAACACTTTGAGGGGTAGAGGGGCGTGCTAGAGCTCTGGGATGGGACTAGGAAGAGTTGACAAGCTTCACTCACTCACATGGGCCTACACAAAACCCACACAAGGTGGTTAGTGCGTAGTTGGAACACTTTTGGTGTTAGGACGAATCACGAGCAACACGGACACACAAGACTCACCATGGCCCGGACTTGGGGGAAGCCACCACCTTCCCCTTTATAATATACTATGCACCTCTCCACGGGGTTCACATCCAAATGACTTTTTGTCTCGGGACTCCCAAGTGGGAGTCCTGAAATCACCCAAGTTAGGACTCTTGCGACTTTGGAGCCCCATAACTTTGTGAGCAAACCTCGGATCGAGATGTGGTCTAAAGCAAAGTTGTAGCCCTTGTCAAGAGCTTTTCAACGGTATGTCGCACGTTGTCTGCAAACAAGTAAATTGGATCAATTCCCGACTTTTTCTAGTTTGACTCCTGACCCTTCTTTTGGCCATAACTTGTGTTTTAGATGTCCAAATGAGCAATTCGAGCCCATTTTAAACATCTATGTTCCAAGAGCTTTTTAATGATATAAATAAACCATTGAGTTTTGACCCTTGAAATCGCTCTTTGAAGTTTCAAGACTCCATCGGGACTCCATCTCCCAAAGTGAGAGTTGCCTTGGTAGTGTGAAGGTTCACTCCTTCACTCTTTTTTACACTCCCAGGAATATGTGATGTGATTCCTGGGCTTTCTTTTGGCTCGCACCCTTGCAACCCCTTAGCCTTGGTTGCGAGCCCAAAGTTAGGGTTGCGACATTTAATAACCACCTCTATGTATAATGACATAACATAATGTATCTTAATGTTGGGCGATTACTAGATTTTGCATATTCATGGGCATAACATGTTGGAACAAGGTGACTCATTGCTCACATGCTTGAATCCACACATTAAGATCATCCATGTTGATTATTGCCATCGCATCTTGTCAAATTAAGATTGGTAATTCGAATTCACTACTAAAGAATAAGAAATATGGTGAAAAATATGAAAGAAAAGCATGTTGACTAAACTTGTACCCCATAGCCATCCATGGTAGTTGTAAGTCCTAATCTTGAGTATGGCCTTATGAAGACCATACTTTTGCAAACCTTGCTTCATTGTTTTCATCATCTGCTTAATTAACATGTTTATTTTAAGATGGTCTCATGAAGTCGTGTGATGATCAATCAATGTTTTTTCACACAACTCTTGGAATTCCCCATGGAATTTTATACTTTGGTCAATGGAAACTTTAGTTGGAACCCCAAACTTACTAAGTACCATGTCCAAAAATCCATATGCTACTACTTCATTGTTACGATATGGCAATGGAACCAACTCCAACCACTTGGAGAAATGTTCAATCATAAACAAAACATATAGGTTATGTCAAGGTGTCAAATTCAATGGGCCGAAAAAATCCAAACTCCCATCAATACCCAAGCCTTATAATTGGTAAGGGTTGTAGGTGAGGTGTAAGTGCATTGAAAGATGCTTACACTCAATCACACCACATACACCTAGAAGCAAGTTGTTAAACTTGCAATTGCATCCCTCACCACCAATATTGTGTTTGGAACAAACTGTATGTTTGTTGGACCCCAAAATGGCCCAACTCCTCATGAGCATGCCTCACAAAGCTTTCATGCTGCTTTGGGCAAAGTACAACCTTCATTTGTCCATCTACCCACATTTGTAAGAGGGAATTAATTTCCCATTTGAACCGTTTGGCCCTATGCACAACATGATCCCTTTTCTTGGGTGCTAATCCAATTGAAACTTCACATGCTTGCAAATATGTAATGGCAGGTTCATCATCATA
>Ga0116228_10006473_pt1 | contig 10464 bp, 8 predicted proteins | sample S1TSphfallax_2_FD_89694 | JGI IMG/M metagenome (GOLD analysis project Ga0116228, IMG submission 89694) | Host-associated microbial communities from peat moss isolated from Minnesota, USA - S1T2_Fc - Sphagnum fallax MG | ecosystem: Host-associated > Plants > Peat moss > Unclassified | place: USA... | reverse complement strand
TGTTTATCATCTTTCAATTTCAAACTTCCATTGCCAAGTTTTGATATGTGCATCTTTTGACATGTCCATATCTAGGTTTCGTGTTTCTTGTTCCAAGGATGCTTCCAAAACCTTGGCCAATATTGTTTTGTATATATAGGAACTTAATATCATCTATATGTATAGGGACCCAATATAAACATCTCCAAATTTTTGGTTGTTTATAGATGTTTATGGTCATTCAATGATCTCATCCCACTTCTCTAACTTGGTAAATAAGGGGCATTTGCCATGTGTTTATTTCTCAATGTCATAAATCCAAAATGGACCATCAATGTGGACTTCTCAATACATTTTAGTGTTCTTTCTAGAGAATTTAATATCAATTGTTTATGTCCCAAAATTTTGGTTGTGGTTTTGTTGTTCCAAGTTTTTGAAACTTTGGAAACTAATAAGAAGTTTTCAGGTTAGAAGATTTGCAACAAAATTGGTGAGGCTATCAAGTTAAAAACAATGTCTTCATACTATAGCTACCAGATTATCCACACCAACAAGGCACAATATAGTGGTTCATGTAGATTTGAACCTATAGTGGTCTGATGCAACTTCCACCATGAATGTTGATAAGGTTTTTGGGTTGTTTGCAAATATGTACGATTGTTGGGTCTCATCCAACTTCTCTAATATGGAGAAAAAATGCATTTGTCTAGCATTTTTATATATATTGAAGAAGAAAAATGTGACCTCTACATGACTTTAATATATTCTAGTCATACTCTTACAAAATCTTCATGTTCAACTACATTGGATGTGATTTCGAAACATTCCTTTATAAAATCCATGTGCCTTTGGTAGCACATGCAATTACAAGTTTAAGTGGCATTTTATGATGGCATATGGATTAAAAACATGTTGAGCTCAAACATATTGAAACTTGACAAAAATTCCAAGTCGAAACATAACAAATGCAAACTTGGCAAAAAATTATAACCAAAACATAACAAAATATTTTATCCCAAAAGAAACTAGAAAGCCAAAACAAGTGGTCCAAAACATGGTCAATGATACCATAGAAACATGAACTATGTAACTTGTTTTCAACATGCACACAAAACATTAAAACATACAACTGAATGGAATGTTTTTTTTTGGAATACTAGGTATTATGTATGAAAAAAAAGAAACCTAAATAAATTGAAATTGCAAAAAACTAAAATGAAACTTACTACCCAATCATAATTTCAAACAAAGTTGTAACCAAAACATGATGAAACTTGATAGAAAACATGGAACCTATGACACAAATAAATCACCTGAAACATGTTCAATGTGACCAAATACAAATGAAACCTAGTGGAATTCTCTAAAAATGTGCACAAAATATGAACAATGGTTATAATACATGCCGTAGGTGAAACTTGAAAAACCAAAAGACTAACAACACCAAAGGAATTTCCAAGACCACAATAGTTATGTCATGCATGATACACCCCATGTTTTTCAAGACCTAAGCTTGGAGGTCGACATCTTACCTTCACACATGTTTGCTTGTCCCACGTTTTCTTGACATGCCAAAGACATAATAAGATCTTTGTTTTTGGCCACACCTTTTTGCAAGTAGTAAAATTCATGTATTAGGAACAACCACAATAAAAACAAACTAAGAATTATGAAACCAAAATGAAACTTGTGGAAAGGTGATACATTGAAGCTTCGGATGACTAATGAAACACAATCAGCCAAGCCAAACATGCAAAACTACCATCAAACATGACACCACAAACTTGAGTTATGATGCAAAAGGTGCCCACCCACAAAACATAATAATATCAAGTGGGCATTCAAAAAACCAAAACATAGATACCTCCATTCATCTTGCAACATAAACATCATAAAATTATACCCTTTTATCTAATCCAAAACATGAATTGCCATTAGGAAACCATTATGTGTGTAGATCTGTATTTGCAACATGAATTATCTAGAACAAATTATAGAAAATTGTATTAAAACACAAGATCACAAGTCTTGTAGTTTTGTCAAGTAATTATAACCCTTGCAACAAGACATAGACATAGATGGAACAAAAGTTTCAACATGTTTCGAAAACATTATTTTATAGTGAAAAAACTTGAAACAATGATTTCCATTAAGAAACATAATCAAAGTGTCGATTGAAACATACAAACTAATTATTTATCAAGAAACAAATGCGTGAGTACTTTATGATATAATTTTTGTGTCAACATCATTGACAATGAACGCGTTTGGTTGCCATCCTAGCTTTTCATTGAATTTTTATTTATTTATTGCATCCATCCATTACAAGATGTTTGTTTACTTGCTTTGGGAAATGATAACATACACAACAAGACATTCGTTGTGCCATTTGTCAAAGACCATCATTGTGTACAATGGAAATTACACATGGTACAAGCAATGAAACTTAAAGAGTATAACATAATTAATGTTTCATGCATAATTGAAATGGCACGGATGTTTACTTTGTTTTCCTTGGTTCTGACAATAGAATCTATGGCAATCCCACTTTGATGGCCATATCGAATCATCATTTTAACTTGCCACGGAGATTGGATGCCAATAGTGAATGGCATATTTTGCCCAGTTAACTCTCCACCTACTTCCACACTAGTCTTTTAGTAATAGAATAGGAGGTCTAGGTTTTTTCAAACCCACATCCAAATGTTCTCGATATCATTTTCATGTTTTTTATAAGTTTTTCTCACCAACTTTCTTGTTATGTTTTGAATGTCTTGATTACATAAAGATGTGTCCCTTGTGAGGTAGCCCCCAAACTCAATAACTTATTGAACATTTCAATTATGTTTCGCCATCACCTACAAAACAAATAGTCCTAATCAAAGGATGTCCATGATAAATTCCTTCACAGACAGAAACACGTGCACTGCAAAGGTTGTCTTGTCTCCTTGCATATTATTCCCGTGGCGCACCTTTCTTGCAACATTGAAGTGCTTCTTCTCATAATAACATATTTATGTGATTGGCGGTGGTAAACAAAACATTTTAAGCATGAATGTATATTGGCATCCCTTTTTCTATGAACCCTTGATACTTTTAGTTGTAGTTCAAGTTTTTATTTTTTCTATTGGGATGGTTTTACCTTTCTTATTGAGTGCTACCTTTTTTTATGTTATATCTTTAATCATTGCAAGCACATCATTGATGTTATCGTCTAGTCCATAACCACAATTGTACATGCACAAGATCCAATTAATTTAAAACAATTGGACAACTACAAACTATTATTTGAATTCGACAATGAAATAGACGTGCAAGGTAATTTATAAAAGGTGCAACCTTGAGAGTTTTAACAAGTTATCCTAACATGGGAAAGAAAGTTGTCCTTAGCCATTTATGCATATTTTCTTTGAAGTGAACTTGCAATTTGTATAGATTATTTGGTCGTCTTTAGTGAGGAAATCTTGCACACGGTTCAATGAAATATACGTGACCTCAACACCCCACTTCACCTTGGGTCCGCCTAATTTACAATTGTCATACCATGTCAAGTCCTTGTGCATGAAAACACCTACAAGTGAAAATTGAACACAGTTTGAACACCTTCGAAAATGCATTTGTTCATTTCAAAGCACATATAGGATTTTGCATCCCATGCTTCTTTACTTCCAAAGTCATGTTCTAGAGGTTTTAGAATCACACTCCAAAGGTTCCAAAATCATGATCTAAAGGTTCCATCACCTTTTCCACATCAAGCTACAAAACATGGCACTATGTAAGTGTAGAATGTTTTTATGAACATGAGATTAAAAAATCACATCTACTTGTTGCAACCACTACAATAAATGCACCTTGAAAATACATTGGAAAATGTTTTGAAATCATTATTGAAATATCAAGTTTTGATAAACATGATTTGTCGTTACCACATCAACGACGTGTTTTAGGTGTGACATAAAGAGACTACAATGGGTTCTTCACAATAAAAGCCTTGTAACTTGAAACATGAAAATAATTATTTGTGATTGTAGATTTTGAAACATGGACTGGAATTCAAAAATGTGTTTTAGATTGCCTTTTCCAAAAACTTACTTTGAAACAAAGTTTCACAACTCTAATTTTGAAACATGTTCATGTTGAAATTAAACTCTAAAACATGTTTTACAAAACAATTTTTGAAACCTACATATCTCAAAACTAAAATTTGAAATTGGAGTTTGAAATTATATTTGGATGTTATAGTTTTCAATATAGAAACATAATCCAAAACATGGATTCCCAAAAAGGAACAATACTTGAATTTAGGATTATGAAACTATGCCCAAAAACCAAAATTTCTAAAACATGAAGTGGGAGCTCGAAACATGTAAAAATGATAGGTAGCAATTGTGCATGGAATGGAAATTTGGGACATTGAAATTTGGACTTGTTGCCCCAATGAAACAATCTTCTTGAAATATGCATTATGGCTTGCAAACATGACATTGAAAAATAGACTTTATGCGGATAGGAATATTTATTTTGAAGAGAAAAAAAAATGTTCACAAAATATTCTTTAACAAAATGGGGGTTGGTTCAAACAATCATGATATTATAGTTTACACAAGTGGTGCCTACGTCTAGTATGTATTGAAGCAATTTCAAAACATGGTAGGTTGTAAACAAACTCCCACAAGTTCAATTTTAGGCCATGACTCTTGGTCATTTTTTCAATGGAGCTTTTAGTGCCTTTTATTGCTTTTGGGTTGGCTTTCTTGGACCTTTTGATGGTTGCTTAGTCAATATAAGGGGAACCATTTTTTGCACTTTTTGATTTCTACCTATTATTGGTGTCATGAATGGTTTTGAAGGGAGTGCCTTTGACAAGGTGTTATATTGTACCCTCTCGATCTCCATTGACAACAATTATATCCACATCACACTTTCTTTTTGGACAATGACAATGTCATTGTTTATCACATAATTATGTTTGGGGTGATAAAGGATCTTATACCTTTTGGTTGGTATAGTGAACGGTTGCCAAAATGCATTCAGAACTTTCACCTGGAGGTATTCAAATTTTGTAGTTGACCAACCCACCTACAAAATGACATAAGGTTAGTTGGCATTCAGGAGGAAAACCAAAAGGTAGAGGGACAAATTCAAAACTTGTTTACAATGAAACTTGGAATCTAATACAATCATATAAAATACCTTTTGGTAGGTGACACACATGTAAATATCCCTCCAAAAACACATAAATGTTGAGACATGATATTGAAACATGGATTTGGAAAAACATAAAGACAAAAAATCAAGATTTTCCAAAAACAATCCCCTGAAACATAACTTCATAAAATAATGGCCTTCCACAAACATATGCACCCAAAACATCACTTTGTAATAACAAGGGTATCCATAAATATATCCCCTAGAAAAAACAATTAGATATTTCCAAAAACATTTTTCCCCCGAAATATCACATTTAAGTAACATAACAATCCAAAAATATTTTGAATTTGAAACATAACCTTCTAATGACATATAAATGCCTAATGTTCTCATTTCTAAAACATAAAAAATCAAATCATTAAGGAAATTAAAAAATTGGAAATAGACATTATGGTGAAAGCAAATCAATTCAAGTATGGTATTTGTTGTAACCCTAACCTTGGGCTCACAACCAAGGTAAGGGCATGCAAAGGTGCGGGCCAAGAGGAAGCTCGAGAGTCACATTTTATGCTCCCAGGAGTGCAAGAGAGTGTAAGGGAATGAACCTTCACACTCCCAAGTGAGCTCCCATTTTGGGAGTTAGAGTCCCAATGGGCTCCTGAATTTTCAGAGAGCAATCGTAAGGGTCAAAACCCATTGGATTGAAGAGTTCCTTATATCATTGAAAATATCTTGAAATTTAGATGTCTAAAATGGGTTCACATGACCCATTTGGACAATTAAAACACAAGTTATGGCTAAAAAAACAGCCATAAATCAAATTGCCAATTTGACTCCTGGTCATTAAAAGTTGAGAATCACCCCGATTTCCTTACATGCAGGTGATGTGCGACATACCATTGGAAAGCTTTCAATGAAGGTTACAACTTTACTTCAAACTTAATCTCAATCGGAGGTTCACACACAAAGCTATGGGTTTGCAAAGTTGTGGGAGACCCAAATTTGGGAATTTCGGGACTCTCATTTGGGAGTCTCAGAACAAAATGACATTTGGGTGCTAGCCCCGTGGCTAGGCACAAAGAATACTATAAAGGGGAAGGTGGTGGCTTCCTTCAAATCCGGGTCATGATGAGTTTTGTGAATATGTGTTTGCCCATGGCTCGTATATGCACCAAAGGTGTTCCAACTATGCATTAACCAACTTGTTGTTTGGTTAGTACGGGTCCATTTGAGTAATTGATTTGCTTGTCAATCTTCCTAGTCCTAATCTTAAAGCTGTAGCACGTCCTTCTACCCCCAAAATGTTGCGAGCCAGGGAACGCACCCCAACTCCTTCTCCTTCCGCTATCATCACTTTTCAATTCACAATTGAGTCCATCAAAAAGCTTGGGGGTGTGTCACAAAATGACCATTGCATGGGAAACTAATGCAGCCATTGCCTCAACCTATTTATGCTAACCAAAAAAAACATGTCAAACAAATTTGAAAGATGAAATAAAAGCCTCAATAATTCCACCTGAAACGTACAAGCTTTCAAAATTTTAAATAAAATATGGTTTACATGACATGAACCATAAGCATATGTGTAATCTAACTTAAACAACTTGAAACACAACATTGTTTAACTTTCAAGAGCCTCTGAAACATGGTTAATATGACAATATGTAACCCAAAGATTGTAACACATTTGTTTGAAAATAGACAGATTTTTGAGCTAATTGTTTAAATTTCCATAATGAATGAAATATGGTTAAAGTCACAACAAGCACTTGAAACATAAGTAATTCATATTTTAGCACATATAAAAACATGGATAACAAAACAACAAGAGCCTTAGAAATAAATGTAAGTCACTAAATATATAACTTATCGGGGCTTCAAAAAGTTTACGATTTAGGAGTTGATGATGATTGAAATATGCATAAGGAAGTAAATAACCAACCAAAATATAATTATAAGGCAACATGAACATACATATCCACAAAACTTGACTTGGTTTATTATTTAATTTTCAACACTACCTAAAACATTTACAATGTGACAACTAAGCCGAAACATAATTGCAACATGCACCATAAAAATCCAAGTTTTCAAAACTCAAAAAAACTTATGACTTAAGTTTCAACAATGAATGAAACATTGATAATGACACAACATTCAACTGAAACATAATTATAATCATCCCAAAAAGACAAATCTTGAAACTTGAGAGAAGTTATGGTTTAGGTTTTGGGAATGAGGGCAATTTGGATAACAATATGACCCACAACTGAAACATAATTGTAAGGCACCAAAAACACAAAAGTTATGGGTTAGGTTTTAATGATCCTTCACACATTGATAACGAGACCATGTACACATTATATGTAAGTGATTTGATCATAAATGTTACCCACGACCAAGATTTATAATGGCTATATGACAGACACATTTCATGAAAGCTCAACCTTAACTACCAAAATATTTCATTTATAGATTTAAAAGAGTTTTGAAATGTGGGTTTGAAATGTGACACCCACAATTGAAACATGGTGCATCAATTTTTCAAAATTGTTCCAAAAGAAATAAATGAGGTTTGGAAGGAAAACATAAATGAACTTAGGGAGCAAAAAGTTTTGAACCCTAAAGTTGATTCAATAACAAGAGCGATTAAACATTCATCCAAAACGTAGAAAGTTTTCAAAGGATATAAGATTTTGAAAGATGAAAATTAAGGGGAAACATGGACAATGCATAAAAACTAAATGTAACCTAGCTTTGAATGCAAAAGAAAGGTATTGAAACATGACTTGTCAAGGGATTACCATGGATTTCCCTCCCATGAACTTGTTGAATGCCCAATAGGTTATATTGTTGAAGTTTTGCTTCGCACAAATGCATCTAACTTATTTGCAAACTTGTCTTGCTAGTCCCATGCAAGTAGATTGCACTAAAGTAGATGCCAAATGCCAAGTGTTTCAACTAGCTTGTACCCAAACAATGATGTTTTCTTGGAAAGTTCCTAGAACACATTGTCGGCCTCACACAAGGCAACATTCTTGCAAAATACTCTTTTGAGTTCCAATTTTGTATTTTTTATTTTCAAACATCCGCCATAACTTGTTGGAAGGTGAAACTAGGGTTCATATATTTTCTTGGATGCACTCTAATTGTAATCCCCTTTCATGTTTCGAAGGTTTGCTTTGTTTGGACCTTTCCACATTTTTTGATTACCCTAAATCCGATTTAGACGAAAACTAAAGTTGCAGGTTTCTTGTCAATTTCTTAAAATGCTTTGGAGCTTGTTGCCCTCTAGGTTTTGGAAGGCATTTTTTTATGAGCCAATCCATGTCCCATGACTTGGCCTACACTGTTGTTATAATTTTCCAAAGGATGGTTATTTTCCTTTTTCCGTTTATGTTGTATTGATGGAACTAGTTTTGAAACAATGATGTGATTGCATCTTGGTTTTGACAATGCCTCCAACTTCACCTTATATTCCAAAGCATTTCCATCCCAAAGCATTTCCATCCTTTGCAAGGATGATGCCTTTGACCTTGTTTTTCAATGGCAAGTATAACTTGAGGGTTAGTTGATGATTCTCGTCATCATCCACCGCTTTCTCGCAACCTTTCTTTCTATACCCATTGTCCCTCATCTTAGAATTCTTATTGCAAGTACAATACACACATATGAGCTCATTTCTATCTTTTTGATTGCTCAAGTGACATTCTTCCAATAAGTGTAACCATTATTCTAAAATATATTTTTCCATGAAGATTGTTTTGTCAATCTTCACATTCTCATGATGATGCCAAGTTCACCTTCAACAAGTTCGAAGGACGTGATGAATTCTTGTTTTTGCTTTGCTAGCCAACAACAATTAGAAGGAATTGGTGAGGCTTTCCAAAAGATCACATTACAATGCAATGAACATAGACCTTTCAAAGACATCCACAAAGACACAACCGTCAAGCTTGGGACATCACACCTTCAAAAAATTACTCCATGTTAACATTCCAAGACATTCAAAAACCTTCACTCCAAAATTTTGCATTAAGCAAAAAACACCTTTGCCAAACCTTAATTGAAAGCTGTCGTTTTGAAAGCTCCTTGCCACACGGCACAATCAAACCAAAGTTGATGTTATTAATATAAATAATGATTGTACTAATTTCTTGAACCCTCCTTGGAGGCCTCGTGAAGCAATTCGACAATCCCTATCCCCATCCGGGCTGATTTCTCTATCTTTCCAACATTTCTTTTTGCTTAGAGCATCTCCACCAATGTTCACTATGCGAGCCTGCATTGTAAATCTTGGATGAGGTTCATAAGTGGGATCCATTGAATCCATTGGAAGAATGTTGGGACCTTGAAAACATGCACAATTTTCAGAGCCCTGGAAGTGTCTAAAAACCACAATGAAATTATATGTATTGATTGTTCTCTGTTTCAATTGTAGTTTCTATGTTTGATTGGCGTGTGTTATACATTGGAATCATTGTTGCACATTCCACATTCCAATTTATGGCAAGCAGATAGTAACATGCTATTTTGTTTTGCAAATTCATTATTGTGCTGCTTTTAAATAATACAAATTTGAGTTTGGTTTGTAAATATGCATACAATATAACTATTTTTGTGAAAGCCTTTAGAAAAATGAGTGCTTTTGATTGGTTGAACATAATGATTAACTCTAGTGGTGGTTTTAATTAGGTTCATGGATTGAATTTTATTATTTGAGTTTTTAGGTCTTGAAGTTTTTATTTGTGATAATTGTTCACATTTTGTTTACATCACTAGTAGAAATTGGCCAAAATGTAACCACTCTATTTACAACTACATGTGATTATTAGTTATTTGCAACTACATTTGGACATTTTTGCAACTATTTCTTGTTTTAGTCATATTTGCAACTACATTACAATTAGTTTGCAATTATTTTGGTGTTCATCCTTCCATGTGAACAATGTTTTGTTTGGTTTTCATCCAAGCAGAACAATTTATATCCCATTAGTTGCAAATGTCACCAATTTAGTTGCAACCTTATGAATATTCAAAGGTGTATTTTGTGAATCTAAGGAATATAATTGGGTGTACTAATATTTATAAATGTATATTTTGAATGTATATGAACAACCATATTCCATGTTTATTCAAGTAATATTATTAACATAAATAACCTCAATATAATGGTTACATTAATTGGTGTATATTTTGAATATATTAAATTTTTATTTAAAATATTTACTAAATATATTATGCCCATATTACAAGTTTATCCAAACCATCTTATTATACTTCTTCAAATTATTACAAATGATATTTATTAATATTAATATTATATGTTTATAT
>Ga0116228_10006472_pt1 | contig 10464 bp, 6 predicted proteins | sample S1TSphfallax_2_FD_89694 | JGI IMG/M metagenome (GOLD analysis project Ga0116228, IMG submission 89694) | Host-associated microbial communities from peat moss isolated from Minnesota, USA - S1T2_Fc - Sphagnum fallax MG | ecosystem: Host-associated > Plants > Peat moss > Unclassified | place: USA... | reverse complement strand
TCACAACAGGTTTGTGGGAGCGAGGAAAAAGAAGCAAAGTTGAGCCATTTGACACAAAGGTATATTCACATTGCGTTTGTGAGGGGTGAGGGGAGGCGATGAAGGAGAACCAAAGTTGGGAACCAAAGTTGGGAACAAGTTAGACGGAACACATCTAGGCATGTGTGTGAAGAAATAAGGAAGTCCAAAGATTTACTCATGTTGAAAACCATTCATAATTGGTTGCTAAGTATATATATATATACATACTTATACTATGAGTTAAAGCATTGTTAACCCTAAACACCCTTTTAAAACCCTAAAAACTCCGGCCTTTGAAACCACAAATCCTAAATGTCACTTGAAACCCTAGACCCCACCCAAAAACAAGGGTCCACCTTATTACCCCAAAACATGCCACCATTAGCCACTAACAAAAAAACAAGACTTTATATATATATATATAAGAAAATTAATTTTTTAAAATGAAAAAAAATCACTTCACACTTGGGAAATTAAATAAGGTGTGTGATGTCGACACATAGGCCTTGCCTACGTGAATAATATGAAGTAAATAATATAAAACTATGAGTAAAACTAAGAAGAAAAATAAGATCATTTGTCATAAAGTATCATTGTTCTACTTTGACCATAAGAATGCAATTTTTTTGACCATGCATTTGTATGTTTTTATTTTATTTTCATGTGTTTTTATTTATAAAACAAGACAGATAACCTAAGATCCTAATAAATTTGGAGCTTCTAAAATATCCAAAAAAAAACTAGAATTTAAGGACTAGGTACTAATAAATTGAATAACTTTGAATTTTGCATGAGACGATTCAATAGAAATAATGAATAATTTGTGTTGTGTGTTTGTTTAAAGACAACTCATTTCTTTTGTGAGATCATCAAACTGAATTTTTTTTATTGCATAATGAGATTTTATTTATTTTTGAATAAACTCAAAATGATGTTGTATATGTTAAATCATGTTTTGTTACAATTATGTTAAAGGATGAAATCTTAAACTTTGTACACAGTAGATTGTGTGACCTATCGTTAATTGAATAAAAACTAGAATTCTTTGTCATTATATGTAAAAGATTATTATCAAAAGTTGGACTTAAATTATCTTCTTTTCAATTGATGTCCATTTTCTATTTAATCTAAGGGAATTGTTTGAATTTGCTCCAATGTAAGGATCCTCACATTGGAGCAAATTGAAGTTACATGCACATAGATCTATTAACATTTTATATTTTTTTGAGTTACAATTCATTATGGAAATCACATGTTTGGTTAGAAATATGTGGCAATTTGCATTTATGGGGGACACTTATCAAATTGCATACCTTGTTCCATGAATTTAAAAGTTTCAATTGATGTATCTTGAAATGTTTAGATGATTAATGATGGCTTTAGTACTAGTGTAAAACAAATATAGCAAAGCATTTTCTACATGTGCCTTCTCAAACACATTTTTGTTAATGGAAATTAATATCTTCATGTGTGATTTTCTCACATAGTTTGAGATGTTGAAATTTTGTTTAAATACTTTATGAAAATTATCTCTTTTTTGTTTTGTTGCATAATTTTCTTTCAGAACATTTAACATTTTCATGCCAAAAATTCATTTTAGAAGTGTGTTAAAAAGCCAATGTTGGATGGGTACATTGAATTGCATTTCAACCAAATAAAGGTAAATGAAACTTTTCAAAGAATATATATATCAGCCAGGTAATGGTGATGAGCTTCCAAGAATTTGCAATCTGAGTAAGGGTAAGGGTATATAGGCTTTCCATAATAGGATTGGGGTTTAGGAATAAAACAATACCCTGAAAAACCTTGCAAGTTCTTGATATCCAAAACAAGTATAACTTTGTAATTGTTTTGGGAAACCTTAAGACTTGGGATAAATCCAGAGAACATCCTTTCGCTGGAATAAATTGTCCATTCAATTGTCATTTCTCCAGTGTCATAGATAATGGGTTGGATGTGTATTCATGTCTTGTGGTGCTTGAAATATGTCATCATACATGTTGGGGTCTAATCTAGTGAAGCCAACCAACCACACTCCTTCAAGCTGCTTACTGTTTCGTGAATGACGTCTTCTAAGGGTTGGTAGTGGACTCCAAGTTCCTTTGATTTCTCAGTTGACAAGGCATATGTTGGAACTCTGGGTACAGTCTCATCCGCATCCCTGCAGACCCACCAGTTCACACACTCAAAATCAACTTCAAAATGAAAACTAGACATTCAAGAAAGAGTTCTGCAACAACACAATGTAGTGTGGCAAGTAGTACAACTCGCACCCTCCATCCATAATAGGCGGCTTTGAAAATATATCAGCATATAAAGATAGCTGATGACCAAGGAAGACAGGTGTAACTTACGTTGCACAAATGGGATACATAGGATACAGTTTCTTCAAAAGTGCAACAAGGTCAGCATTGTGAAGCACAGGACCAGCACATATGTAACGGCCATTTGCATGTGCTGACTCATATGCCAATATGTGTGCCATTGCCACATCTTTCACTCCAACAATCCCCAAAGCACGATTTGCAAATGTCTTGGTTGTTCCTGCAAATTACAGCAGCACAACAACATCAAACATTTCGCAGACTCATACATGTAAAATTGAAAGACTTTCAGGGACTCTATTACTTCATCCAATAAAGCTGAGTGCTTCCAGCAGCAAGCAGGATGATGTGAAGGACACTTGCCATCAAGGAACTCCAGAATAGTTTCACTGCTGGTGTTTTTGGAGGCTTGTAAAACAGGGCCAATGACGAAGGAAGGATTGATGACTACCATGTCCAACCCTTTCTCCTTCACAAAATCCCATGCTGCCTTTTCCGCAAGTGTCTTGGACAAATTATACCATAACTGCAACAGCCAGCTGTCCATCACTATGAAATGATCTAAAATCCACTATCCTCATGGCCAACCACAACTGTTTTGTGAGAGGAAAATTTGAGCACAACTAAAATGCAGATTTTTAAGTATTGCAGTAATCAGAGAGCATATAGATTCCAGCAGATCCACCAGACCTTCCGTTCCCTGCAATAGTCTGGATCACTCCAGAAGCTCTCATCAATAACAACACCAGGAGTGTTTTTAGGAGTAATAGCAACAGCTGCTACAGATGATGTCAAGACCACCCTCTTTGTGTGTGCTTTTGCACAAGAAGCCAGCACATTTACAGTTCCCTTGACTGCTGGATCAATAAACTGTGCCTGTCATGTAAATGATCAATGACATTGTCAGAAAAATAATCCCATCCAAACTCATCAGAAAACAGTTCATCATCAAGTCCCAAGTATGCAACAGACCAGAACTCCAAACAATTCCCCATCTCAACATCCGCTCTAAAAGTTTGCGAAGAAATTTTTTCATGGGAGGTTTGTCTTCTTATTGCATACAAAGTTGAGATTACACTTTGGGAAAGATAGACATGCTACTAAACATGGGCAACAAATTTGGTTTAACAGGAAAAGAAAGGGACACCTGAGGATCTGTGACATTCTTATAAAAGAATGGAGATGCAGTATGGAAGACTCCATCACAGCCTTGCACGATCTCATCAAAGCATCCAGGCTTCAAAAGGTCCGCAGCAAACAGCTTCAGGTGATCACTAGCACTTGGTAACTGCAGCAGATGCTTTGCTTTCTCTGCCCATGGCCAATCCCATCCCCACTATAATTATTACCCTTTTCTTCTCAAGACAATAATATGGTTGAGAGAGTTTCTAGTAATCTCTAGTTCTATGAAGACAACTCCAAAACCCTAAACATTGAACCCTTCAAAGCACTCCTCCTTATATTGCATACCTAACCATGGAAGGATCAAGGGGGGGTTGCAAAACAGAGACCCACCTGGGTTGCGAACCGTGCCCCGAACTGTGTAGCCACGCTCCAGAAGCAACTTTACTAACCAAGAGGCGATGAAACCCGAAGCTCCCGTAACACAAACCGTCTTCCCTGCCATTCCTGTTTTTTCCTCTTTGCTCAGGACTCCTTCTCCTTTATTATTCTTACCCCCCAAAAGAAAAATGGGTTCGAACCAAAAGGAGAGAAAAATGCAGACAACCAACCAAACCAAAGCGCAATAGTAGATATAATGCTCAGTACAGAAACAATTCTAACCGATGTATCGATTAGGGTTAAGGAGTTCTACTGCATTTTCTCTCGGATTCGAATTTTATAGCCTTGTGCGCACCATGCAAGCAGCAGCGAGCGATTGGGGTTACAGGAGTACTTCCATACTTCCTATACTGAAAGAAACTTCTCTCGGACTTTCGTCTTCTGCGCATCCCAAGAAGTATTGATTAGGGTTGAAGAGAAGTCATGCCATGAACGATTCTAATCTCATCTGAGAACATTAGCAAAAAGCCTTGTTTATTTGTGCTAAATCTCGTATTCCCCATCTCTACAGATGTCAGTTGCAAATCATAAACTAATGAAGTTCACAACTACTTCAACAAACAGAACTAACTACATGCATAAGCGACGAGTGTAAAGTTCGTACAGTTCGTAAAGCAGGCGACGGCAAAGGCATAGCCAGTGAGTTAGGAAAAAAGCAGCTGCAGCAGCAGCAGCAGCTTCCAAGGAAACCGGACAGCCCAAAAGAGGGTCAGCAAAAAGCTTGCTAGCTACTGCAGTTCTTGTTTAGAGCTTCTTCTTCGCGGTTTTTCTTGCTTTTAACAAACACTGCTGTTGGTTTCATATGTGCCACAGAAAGCTGAACAACAGCTAAAAAGAAAAAAAAACCAAAGTTTTCTTCTAGCCGCTTCGTGCTTGACTCGGGATTTTTGAGCATCTTCGACATAGCCCTTTAGCATCATCATCATCAGCCATGATGCAAAATTCTCAGAGAGATTGATCGATTGATTGACTGATTCTTTCTTTCTCATCACGTCCATACCATTCTCCTTCACCATTATTCTTCTTCAAATCTTGAAATGTTCTGCAACGCCAATGCCACAACAAGAGAAGAAGAAGGATATCCTAAGAAAATGCCCTCCCTCATCAAAACCCAATATCAAACCCTACACCCACACCTTACAAAATTGTCTTTTGATAACAAAACCAAACCAAGGTATCCATTGTTGGAGAAATTGGTTTTCCTGTGGTACGTTGAACAACTTCACATGTTTCCCTCATTTGGGTGTTAGATATGCTGACATAATCTTGTCCAAGGATGGGGTTCGCACTATAGCCAACATCATCATTGCAAATCTCTCAAGTTTTGATCTTCTACCATGGACAACTTGGACACTAAGGTTCACAACTTCCAAAGTCGTACACATAAAAGAAAGGACCTACAAAGAAAGAGTGGCAACTAAGAACAAATCATGCCTTTAGCTATAGAGGTTTTTGGTTGCTTGCACAAGCAAGTTGATACATTTCTACAAATTTCTTCCTTCAACACATGGCAAATGAAAGGCTCCCAAGGTCCACCCCTTTGTGGTCCTAACCACGTTCTTTACACAAGGAGTTTCAATTACATTATAAAAGATGCAAGGCACCCCTATAGTAAGTCATGTCATAGTGGTAGGTTTGGCCACGTCCCAACTTGCACCTATTGATTGACTCCTTATCCATCCCCTACTATTGAGGATGGTTTGCCTTTTGTTTCCTTGGAACAAAATTGAGCAAGCTTAAATCAATCATTTACTTAACCCTAAATAAATGTTCAACAATAAAACCAATATCAAACCTGTACCCAAACATGAAAAAATGTCCTCTCCCAGCAAAAAAAAGTATCAAACCTTAAAACCCAAACACTATGAAAATCTTGTCCTCCAACAAAATTGATATCAAACCTTTAACCCAAACCTTATAAATTTGGCTTTTAATGACAAGACCAATATCAAAACTAGTGTTGGGTGGTTTTTTTAGACATCATCAATTCTTTTACCTTTTATTAAATTAGGTTTATATCAATATATAACTAGTAGTTCCCATTTTGTGGAACCCCTACCCTCAAAATTGGCCTAGCAAAAACTTGAAAAAAATCGAGAGAAACAAGTTATTTCATGAAAATTGGCGATTGTTTGAAGGCTTTGAAATATCCAAAACTAATCTTTCTTTAATTATGTTAGTTTTAAAATGCTTGAAATGAGCTAGTCTTTCGATTTATTTTTTTGTTGAAATACCCAAAACCAAAGGGTTTTCATTTTGATTTTAAAAAGTATTTGGTGTTGAAAGTACTTTGAAAATTAAATAAGCACACAACACTAATCAAAACTTTAAATTCAAATCCTAAGAAAATATGTTCTCACAAAATCAAGCCAATGTAGCCAACTTTTTAAAAAAATACAAAACCAAAGTTGCGTATTTTTCATGTTTGAATCATGAATTTTATAAACTTTATTTTTGGAGTGATTTCAAATCAAGGTTTCAAGAAAACAGAAAAAATGTCAATCTAAATCCAACCCTAAAAAAATGTATTTCAATGAAACTAATTCACAATTTTCATATTTTGTTAATATATATATTTTTGGAAATGAGTTAAAGTTAGGTTTCAAGGAACAACCAAGCTAGATTTTTTGTTTTCAATATTGCATTGTTGATATATTCAAAATTTGTTTATATAAAGATTATGAAATATTATTTTACAAAATTACAAACAAGTATATAAGGTTAGTAGAATAGGCTTGTGCCTTGAAGTGAAAAAAAAAAACTTACATGACAAAGGAAATTGTTAAAATGAAGTTTTGAATTATTTTGAAAAATGACTTAATAAATTTGCGCTTTATCGTTGTTGTGCATTAATTCATTCCCAAGTTTTTTGATAGATTCAAATGTGAATCAAGAGCAAAAAAATAAAGAATTGGGGCACACTCCTTAGCTCGCAACACTTTAAGGGTAGAAGGGCATGCTGGAGCTTCAAAATGGGACTAGAAAAAATAACAAGCACTTAATCACTCACATAAATCTGCACAAAACCAAACAACAAGTTGGTTAATGCATAGTTGGAGCACTTTTGGTGCTAGGACAAGTCACGGGCAACTTTGAATTCATAAGATTCACCACAGCTCGGACTTGAGGGAAGCCACCACCTTCCCCCTTATAGTATATTTTGTACCTCTCCAGGAGGCCTACATTCAAATGACATTTTGTCCCGGGACTCCCATTTTGAAATTCCCACAATTGGGATTCCCACGACTTTGAGGGCACATAACTTTGCGCGTAGACCTTTGATTGAGATGAGGTCTAAAGCAAAGTTTTAGCCCTTGTCGAGATCTTTCCAATGGTTTGTTGCACACCATCTACGCGTAAGAAAATCGGGTTAATTCCCAATTTTTTGTAGTCGGGAGTCAAACTGCCAATTTGACTCTTGACTTTTCTTTTGGTCACAACTTGTGTTTGAGATATCCAAATGGGTCATGTGAGCCCATTTTAGACATCTACGTTTCAATAATTTTTCAATGATATAAAGAACTTTTCAATCCAATGGGTTTTGACCCCTGTAATTGCTCTCTGAAAATTCAAGAATCCAGAATTCTAACTCCCAAAGTGAAAGCTCCCTTGGGAGTGTGAAGGTTCATTCCCTCACACTTTCCTTCACTCCCGGGCTTCTTCTTGGTCCGCAACCTTATAAGCCCTTGCTTTGGTCGCAAGCCCAAAATTAGGGTTGCAACATGCACTAGCAATGACGATCAACTTTAATTTTTTCTTATGTTTTCATATATTTATGTCAATTTCAATTTAAAATTAATATACATTTCATGGACATGAAAAGACACATGTTTATTTTTTATTTTCAATATCCATGTTGGTGGATAGGAAAAAAAAGTGAGGCAGTTATAACATGGAGGTAATTATTAGGGAAGGTGGGAGATAATTATTATGAAAGTTAATAGGAAAAGGAAGTAGTATAAAGGAAGAAGTTATGAAATAATTAGGCTTGGAAATGAAGTAACTATTTTAAATTCTCTTTGGAATGGTCCAAGGATGACCATACAACTGGAATATCACTTAAATATTATAATAGTCTCACAAGGTGTAAAACAAATTGTGAATAATGAAATTATTCAAATATATGCCTTTTTTTTTCCGAAAATTACTTTATTGAAATAGTATTCAATGTTGCATATAAATAACTACCAAGAAAGAATTGAGTAAGTAGTAATGAATGATCTTGGTGAAGAGAGAATGAAGCAAAAAAATTAAGGATTATCAAAGTTCCTCGAATTTCCATGAGGATGATTTTGATTTCGCAAATCTTGAACTTTTCTTTGGGGCAATTATCAATGTGAATAGAGTGATATGATAATCTATTATGGAATAAAGGAATATTTGAATTATTTGGAGGATCCCATCTATCTTCGCTTAAGCCTTAGATATACATTTTTCAACTTGTGTGTTTTTGTACTATTTCTTTTTGCACATTTTTCACATAGGAAATTTTGATTATTTGAATATGAAAGAATCAAGAGTTGAACATGAATGTGTGCAACTACTTCAGTTGTCTCCATGTTGTGTCTATCTAGAACGGTTAGTTGTAAAAACAATCATTTAACTTTTTTCAAAATCATGATATGCAAGGATCAACTCATTTCTAGTGAAGTTTTGCGTATGGGCTACTTTTGATTTGATAACATTGAATCCTTGAGTTTTCATTTTCCCAAATCATAGGTTGGCATCCATTTATGAAAGCAATGGAATGGAACGAACACCTCCTTATGGTTCCTTTTGCTACTTTCTTTCCAAAAAGGGAAGGTAGATCATAATGTGCAATTTCCCTTTTTTCTTCCATGATATAAAGAAAGGTAGGAAAGGGGATTTAAGCTTTTATTTACCTATTTTTTGTTATAATATATAGATGAGACAAATGGATAAATAGCATGATAAGAGTGAGGTTGATGGAGCTAATATCACTTAATACAAGTTTTGATTAATTGAAAGGATATCAAATTTTTTTCTTCGAAAACAAAATGTAGCACCCAAATTTATGGATAATTTTGTTGTGGGTAATAAATTTTCATGTAAGATGACCTTTCTTTTCCCTTGTTAAAGCCTATGAATCATCATATTACATTACTAAAAACTTCATGCACATTTTATTTTTACATGGGTTGAGATTAAACAAAGCCTCCCAACCATAAAAAACTTTGCAAATCTTATTGACAAATTCCAACTATTGTAGTATTTTTTTATGTTCAGAGGTAATTAAATTATTTTTGGTAATTTGAAAGATTTTATAAATTATTTATTTGAAATCTAATTTTTTTTAAATCACAAGGGAAGCAAAAAATGATGGAAACCCAAGATCTTATTATTTCAAGCTAATCCACCATGGCATAATACATATCCAATAATTGATAACATTTCTCTACCTATAATTTGGTGGAAGATTATGTTTCCTCATTTTGGTGAAAAAAAAAAAACATTAAAATATGTTGTAGAAGGTTTGATTATGTTAGAATGTTGAAATCCAAAGAACTTGTAAAAAAAAACTACCTATATTTATTGTTGAAAATTTGTAATTTTTTAAATTATTGAAATGCATTTGGAATTTTGTTTTTACACTATAATGTTGAACCTAAAAAGGTAATATTATATTGGGTAAAATTTGTCCAATTTACAAGGACTTTGCATTGTTACACAATACAAGTAGCAATCAACTGATCAATTGATGAAAAAAATGAATTCCACCTCCATTAAATTCAATTTAATAATTGCATTATGATCCAGTTGAATTAAGATTTCATTGAATTGATATTCAATTTGATTGAAAAAAAATGCAACACATATTGGTGGAAAGGGTAGTAAAAATCTCCTTGTTTATTCTATTTTTTTTTGAAAAACAAGTCTAAAATGACACCTTTCATGCTCTTTGCTTGGGAGTGGGTTAAACATATTTCAATTTGGAATCATCCAAATGATAAGTTTCAAAAGCACAACTTATTGATCTATATTTGTCCTATTTAAACTAAGTCCAATGAATCATCATCATTGGAATTAAATCATAAATTGAACAAAATTGTAAAATTCATGTCTAAAAGTTGAATTAGTATTATAATGTTTCCTTTACATTCAACAATCAATGGTCAATACTTCAATCCACATAGCTAGGTTCTTAGGTAATGCAAATGTTGCAACATGTTAAAAATGGTTATAGAGTGCCTCTTAGCATCTCCAATTCCTTCCCTGGCACACTTTCTTCTCTTTCCCACACCTCCCAAGAGGTCAAAGATAATCCTAACCTTAGGAGTTCAACCAATAGTTCGAAACATTATTCCTTGTCATGGTCTTCGCATTTTCTTTGAGAAGAATGGCACTTGTTTTTTGAAACAAAAAATGAATTTGAACTCTAAACCCCAAAACACCAATGATACCTTGAAAACAATTTCACAAAATCAAGGAAAGTTAGAAATATTGACATCATGATGAATATAAGAAAGTTGCATGAGTTGATGAATTGTGTGTACATTTTTGATGTGACATTATTAGTTTTAATAATGTTGGTGTC
>Ga0116228_10006470_pt1 | contig 10468 bp, 12 predicted proteins | sample S1TSphfallax_2_FD_89694 | JGI IMG/M metagenome (GOLD analysis project Ga0116228, IMG submission 89694) | Host-associated microbial communities from peat moss isolated from Minnesota, USA - S1T2_Fc - Sphagnum fallax MG | ecosystem: Host-associated > Plants > Peat moss > Unclassified | place... | reverse complement strand
TTGTGTGTATTATTATTGTTCCTGTTCTGTAGATTTTTCTCTTCTCCTCCAAGGTGCTCTCTCGCTTGTTCCTGTTGTATATTATTGTTGTTCTCTCCTCCAAAGACACTCTTGCTTTATATGAAAGTCGTGATTGTAGGTGCAATAGAACACTCCTTTCTGGCAACGGTCGGTTTCTTTGTACCGAATGTGCACAGTCTTGTTACAAGACTCCTCCTTCACGATTCAGATTGTGGTTTGTAGACTCTCACGGCTGTATGTGCCATCACTCTCTAGAGTCTCACGGCTGTATTCCAAAAAACGAAGGCGGTCCAAGGATTTCGGACATGACTGGACGCATTCATCTATTTTCGCTAGGGTGCCTGCCCGATTCTGTTCTGTCAAGAAGGTAATAATAACAAGGTGTGTGCTTGTTGTGTACTAGACGGTAGTTCCACGGGGAAGGGAAGAGAGACGACAAACATGTTGAGGAGGAATGGGACCAAGACTGGAAGCAGAAACTTGGATGAGCTGCCTTTCTCGCCTGCTGAAGAGCAAGTCAAGGTGAGAGTTTCTCACACTACTGAGAATGAGTTTCCTGGTTGTGTTTAGAAGTTCATTTTGCCAGTGTGTGAGACTTGGAATTATTGAATGTCTGGTTGTTGGACAAGGGTTTTTTTGGCTTACAGTTTAGGTACCAAGGTTGAAGTCTCTTGCAGTTCGCTTTTGTGGGAGGGTTCTTTTTGGCAGTGTGATGAGACCTGGGATTTAAGGTCTGGTTTTTGTCACATAGTTTTTTGCATACAGTTCTGGGTATCAAGGATGAAGTCTCTCTGCTGTCACAATCTGGGTTTCAGTTCTGGTTTTTCTCTTAGGTTTTTGCTTGGTTTGATTTTTGGTAATGGAAAGCACACTGGGAAACTTTTTCTAGTGTATTTGGAGGGCACCTTATATCCATGAACATCTTTTCTAGAAAAGAGGAGGGATCTTACACTGCCCTCGCCTTAAGAATGAGAGGGAAATTATGCCGACTCATAGCTGTAAGATCCCTCCCACTCTTAAGGAGTAGGTGTAAGAACCCTCCCCCTCCTACACCTTGTGGTCACTTAAGTTGTAGGTAAGGCCTGTGGAGGGGGGCACTATGCAGCCTCAGGCAGCACTAAATTCTGGTGAATGCAACTGACCAAGGGCCTTACCGTGTGTAATGACTGTGTCAACTCCTACTATCATGTGAAGAAAAAGAAAAATTGGCAGGCTAAGGAATATGTAAGAGCCCACTCAGAAACAATAGATAAACCCAGTGTCAAGAGGGAAGTTTTAAGGTGCCCTCCAACTACACAAGGAAATCTCTGATAGGTCATTATGTTCATGGTAATGTTTGCCTTGTGCTGTATGATGGGTAAAGCCCACAGATACGGGGGCTAGATTCAGCTATTGCCTCTTCATTGTAGGCCCCTTATTATCAGGATGCCCTCCATCCCTAGGCCTTTACCCTACACTTCCTGCAATTGTTTGGAAATTTTGCAAAGAGGACATTGTCTTGGAAACCTTGCTTCTATATGAATTTCAGTTGAATTCTACTTTCCACTGTAGTTGTGGTCTATGTGGTGCTAAAGGATTTGTTTCTTTGCCCTGTTTTTTCACAGGTTAATGAATTGCGAGCAGCAATTGGGCCACTAACAGGGCATGCAAGCATCTATGCTACAGATGCATGTCTTAAGCGCTACTTGCGGGCACGCAATTGGAATATCAAGAAAGCAGAGAAGATGTTGAGGGACTCACTCCATTGGAGATCAGTTTTCAAACCAGAAGAAATTCAATGGGTTAGTTTGTTCAAACCTTACAAGTTTGTAAGAAGTATATATGTTAGACAGAGAGGATGCTTCAAGCTCATAACTTCCTTTTGTGTACCTCAACTGGTTCTGTATCTTGGATTGATTTTCAGTTCCCTTACATCAATTCTTATTCATGTCATAAGATGGATCCACAACTCATTAGGCTGCAGTTAGGTTGTTTTACTGGATCTTTGCTGCAAAATATTCTACAAGATATGACTTAGAAATATGTAGCACAAAGGCTGCAATGCTTGATTGGAGCATTGTAGATATGGAAATGATGGTCTATCTTTGATTTTTGTTATTTCATCTGGTCAATGATTTTGTAGGCTGATATATCTGGCGAATCGGAAACAGGAAAAGTGTACAGGGCAACCTTTAGGGATAAGCATGACCACACTGTTATTGTTATGCACCCCACCAGACAGGTAATTGAAGATCTATGCAACTGGCTTGAGTGGTTACTACATTCATGAGAGTGAAGAAGCAAGATGGAACCCCAAAAATTGACAGGGCCAAGTTGTTCTTTTGGGCTATGCAATTTGATTTGAGATGGAGGTTCATGAATAGTGGTTTTAAAGGCTTCCAATGTAGACTTCGGACGTTCATGGTTTGATTACTTGGATTGGTACAGAACACAAGTAACATGGATGGGCAGATCAAGCAGCTTGTTTACACTTTGGAGAACACAATTTTGAACCTGCCACCGGGCCAGGAGCAAATGGTATGGTTGATTGATTTCCATGGTTGGGGTGTCAAGCATTCCACTCCTATCAAAACTGCTCGTGAAATTGCCAATATCCTACAAAATCACTACCCTGAGCGGCTACATGTTGGAATACTTTTGAACCCACCACGTATTTTTCAAGCATTCATGACAGTAAGATTTTGGCTCAAAATACTTCTCTACTTGCAAGAATGAAGGCAATCAGTACCTGCATGATTCATTCCTTTCTTCTGTTGTGCTTTTGCTTGTTCCTTTTTCAGCTGAATGTTTGCTTACATTTGTGTAGTCTGTTTAAAGTCAGCAAAATACAATTGATGGTTCCTCTCACACAAGTGACTCATGTTTCTGCTCTGGTTTACTTCTTGATTGAGTTGTCAGCCTGTGTTAGTTAATCTTAATTATGTCAAAAAAACTTCTCCAACATATATATATGTACTTGACATATTCCCTGTGGATGGATTGCAGATTGTGAAGCCATTTCTTGACCCTAAGACTTTTCAGAAAGTGAAGTTCGTTTATACCAGGAATCCTGAGTCTCGTAAGTTACTGGATGACTATTTTGCAAATGATATATTGAAGGAGGTTGTGGAGAATCCTGCTGATTACAATCATGAAGAGTATGCTAAATTGATGGAACAAGATGACTTGAAATCGGCTACATACTGGAAGCTGGGTGAAGAAGACTGACCCAAAGATGGTGAGATTCCAAACCTCTCCATGATAAAACTTGAGGACTCTATCTAGTAAAACATGAGCAACCTATCCTCAAGAGGTTAGACTCCTTTCCTTGTTTCATGATTTTGTATGGTGATAGCTTTGACAGGGTAAGTTATGCGTGCCTTCTGCCGCAATACTTAGTATCATATTAGGAACAATTATCAAGTATGGTTCAAAGTTTCTCTCAGGTGAGTAGCAATTATTCTGACAGGATTAATTGTCATAGATGGGGGAGTTTTCAATTTTCATTGAATTCAATGGGGATATGTTTTCTAACCTGATTGCATTCTATTAAATAAAGAGGACAAAATCACTGCGTGGCAGTTCAAACAGGTAACTAGTTGTAAAGTTACTCCAAAACATGATTGGTCTTTTGCAGAAAGCTGTGGCCCAAATAGATATTCAGACATGTGCCAGGTGTTGCTCAATGGTGGTTTAGGGTGCAGATGCCCTGCTTTTGCAGAGTTATAAACCAAGGTACATTTTTTAGCTGATTTCGACAAAGCCTATGGATCTATGTGTACTTGGAAAAATTCAAATAGCAGCAGTACTAATGGAGGGTGTGAGCAGCGAGTGAGGAAATTTTTAAAGGCCTGGTGGTTTCAGCTGTGGAACAGGGGTGAAAAGCTGTTCAACATCAATAGGAAGTTGCAACAGCGTCTTCACAGGCTCCAGAACTCTAGCCTTTGTTTGCCATGTAGTGTACCATGGGCCTCCACCTACTTCCAGTGCACACATATCACTTTCTGTATCCAATATGACCTGCCATGTGTTCCCACCAGTATCAAGGTGAGAACATACTGGCAAAGAACAGGGTTGTTTGTGGTAAGGAGACCCTTAATGTCCACGTGAAAATATTCTACCAGTTCTTTAGTGTCCCTTTCGAAGCTAACCTACCATCCCTAGTCCTTTATCTGTGGTCCATGTACTGCTGCAAAACTCCATCAAGTAGGAAATTTCAATAATTTCTGTCACTACCAATGTAGAACATTCACATAGAAACTCCAGTGCACAAGATGAGCTCTTCTCATTGTGTATATTATCTTTCTTTGAAAGGAAAGTTTAGGAGAGGGGGCCCATAATGTGAAATATTCCACAAACCTTGCCCCGGCTGCCAGTTCGTGTTCGTTCCCAAATTTGGAGCTTCAGCTTGCCACTGAATGTGTCTTTACAGAAGGGTGCCAATCCAGCATCTGCAGTTGGAGCACGCAGTATACAACCAGGATCATCTGCTGTTGCTTCCAAATTTACCTGTCCAATTGTACATGAGAAGATCAAAGAGAAATGAATCTCATTAGAGCTCTCAGATCCCTCACTTCAAGACTTGCACTGGGCTACGTTGAAGTCATACACTTATGGAACTGATAAAGAGATTAGCAATCAAGCTGTGCAAGAAGTTCTGATGCTTGCAAAACATGCAGATAAGTTTCAGCAATTAAACAAAGATTCGTTCACCACCAACCCTAATAAAATTCCAGAGTAATATGCAAAACTGATGATGATTTGCATGTTCATTATCTAAGCCACAGTGCAAATCAGGATTAGAATGGAGTAGGAACCTCATATATGTCTGTCAAGGCAGACATTCTCCAAAGGCCCCAAGGGGTGATTTCCCACTCCACATTGCCTTTCCATGGAACAAACTCAAAGAACTTGCCTTCATAGTGTACACCAACCTGCATGCCAAAATTAAGCAGACCACTATAACTTTTTCATCAACCAACTGTGAAATAAATGTTACATTATTTCTAGTTAGATTGATGTTGATCACTCCCACATTTTCTAAGACGAAAATTAGTGACCTTTTGATTTTTGGCTGCCACCAAAACACAAGAACTCCAAGAATACTTGTAATAATACCATGGCAACATTCTCAAAAGACCCTGGGAGAGCTGGAAGTCCTCTTCTTCCACCACCTGCGGTTAATGCAACTTCTCCTGAGACGCCTTCAAATACATTGCACTGCACCTGTTTGAATTCAAAAAAAAAAACTCTGTTTTAGTCAATCTCCAAGTGTTTTGATTGCTGACCACAATTAAAAGGAATCAAGGAACTATCAAAACAACAAACATCTGGTCATACGCCGTGGCTCCTCAGCCTAAAAGTATACTGTGGAGTGCAAACTGGAGTTCACCAAATTCAGAAGCCTTAGTTCCCAAATGCAAGATTGATTGTTCGATTCTGATTTTTATTCATGATGCTAGCACAAATAAGATTAAAATTTCACTACAAATTAGACATTCCTTTGGAAGTCAACATTTTCCTTTCCATATGTGGGTACCAAAATTTGGTGCAATGTTATATGCCATAACAATAGACAGGTTGCACAGTGCAAGGTGGCAGAACCAAATGGGGTTTGCATTTAATACACACCCAAAACCACTTTGTTGGGAAGGAGCCACCCCAATTCTTCTCAGAATAAGAGGGCGCATCCTCAAATTCATATCGTCTATCTCCCCACTCAATCCATCCTGCTCAAAAGCCACCATGCTGAATTAGCTCCACCTTTGGCACTGCCAGGGAGCAGAGGCTCTCAGTCACCCTCCTTGCTCCTGCTCTAGGGGCAAAATTTTGTTATGTTGAATTGAGCATTAATAGTGTTGACAACAGATTTAGCCAGATGAAGAAGTCACAGTAAGCACCCTAAAGTCATGAACACTATGAGTGGAGCATGTCAAATCATGTCATATGCATGCAGACATATACTGATATCCTGAAAAACCTCTATGAAGACAACTGCAACCTCACATTAAGTCATCCCAAGGAAGTACCTGTGGATAGGCCAGCAGCCATGCACACCTGCCAGTGAGGCTCAAACACAGGGAGTGCTGCCAGCCAGCCAGCAGTGGCCTTTTGCTCTGAACCAACTGTTCCCCAGCCGTAAATGGGGCGGGTGCTGTATTCCCACCGTGCAGATGGGACTGTCTCCACATAATCTGACCTGTACAACCATTTCCATGTGAAGTAATAGTTACAGGAACTTCATCACTATGGACATCCACTTGGGTTGGTATTTGAATTTCACCATATTAGCACTGTTGTAGCAACATCAGTCCTCACTTTCACCACAAATTTGCAAGTGATCTGAATCTTACTGCATTGTCAAGGTAGGAACAAATGTATATCTCCTGTTTGGTTGAAAGAGGATACAATTGAAAATAGCTCAGAAAATGCTCTTCTCATAACCAGCATTCTGGTTTGAGACAGGAAGCATGTGATAAGCTTTTGGTGCTAAACAATAATTGACATATCATCAATGACCAGCTTAAGGACACACGTGCCAAACTTGATGCATGAAGCATACCTGCCATTGTCACGTAGAAACCCCTGGTGCCATGAGGGTGTTACTTGGAAACCTTCCTCAACACGATTCCAATACTCCTGCTCTAAACCACATTCCAAACATTTGTCCTTCCCTTCACATCAACAAGTGTATCTTTCTGAGTAACCATTCAAAATCAAACTGGAAAATTGAAGTTCTCTGTTTGTGGTTGTAATGTCACTTATGCAAGTGAAGTACAAGAAAGCTGATTGTTTTGTGTGATACATTTAGTCTTCAGACTGTAGACTAGAATGAATTTTGGGGCAAGGGTTAGGAAATTTACAGTGGGTTCCAGCTCTGACATGGGTGGTGATCTTCCTCGTTTGGACAGGAATGTGTGTCCTAGTGCAAGTTCATGTCTGTCTACACCACAAAAAGAACTGAAAAAATCAGTTTCAATGTGAAAAACATGAACTTAAAATCACACAGAAAAACCATAATCTCACAGCTGCCTTAGAGTCTCATTCCTGGAAAATGGACAAAGAAGGCTGCTTCCGAGGTATTGCTATAAATGCATATCTTGTGTGCATATGTACTTACTGCCCCAGAAAGGTTTGACACTCTTGTCATATTGCAAGAGGTATGTGTCATCAGCCCCCATGATTTGAGCTCCCACCCCAGGAAACACAGGACTCTCAAACAGATTCCCCAGCCCAAAAGCACTTGGTGCCACTCCTGGATCCTCTACGGAGTACATCCATGCAAAGCTTTGCTTCTGTTCCGGTAGTGAAACCTTGAAGTACCAGCCTTCAAAGAAACGCCGACTTGTGCCATCAAAATGGTACCTAGAAATCATGAGAGAGGTGTGGAGAGATCTTCAATGCATGATGGATAGGTATACATGTAGAGCTCTGGAAAGTAGTGTTCTATTTTGTGTGTTTCCTGCTGAAGGCCATGCTGAAAACCGGCATATACACCAAGAAGTCATGCAAATTATAGGTCAAGATGCCATGCAAATCATAGACCAAGATGTCATGAACATCACAGTTGACCAGAAAATCATGAAATGCAACTCCCAAAACAATCCTTGCCATTCTGAATTGTCCCACAGAGCGGTGGTGAGATGGAGAGAAAGAGAGAGAGAGTGTCAGATTTCAAATTTACCCACTATGAGGAGTGCGCGTCTCTCTGTTGAGAGTGATAGGCTTGTAAGAGGGGGCTCCAAATGTCCGTGCCTTCACGCGGTTCAGGAGGGCATCTCCTTCAGGTGTGGAAGTCTCTGTCACTGGGTCTTCTGTACCAGTACCCTGAGATCTAGTCACAGGCCTCCGTGTATACACAATGTATGTAGTAGAACCTGCTCTTCCTAAAGCAGTACAGGCCATGGCCATCCACCCGTGTGGCCAAAACCACAATGAAAGAATTGCCCTTCTGCTTATGTGTATTGACAGATTCACAAATGGAGAAGCACAATGGACTCGAATTGATTCAACAGAGAGTAATATATGATGAAGCTGCACAACCATCCACAAACCATATGAAGTTCCAGAAAAAAAAATTACCAAGGGAAGAACAACTTGAAAAGAAGAAAAAATTGGAATTCCTGGGAGAAGAGCAATGCTGAGCAGATGATGCACACAAAAACTTATCGCCAAAAAAGCAAGATCCGCCGTCAAAGCACAAGAAATGACATGCTTGGGGATAACAGGGAAGACAGCTCCAGCCCCAGGACAAAGAGAGGATGAGCTGCAGCAATTCCTAGACATAAAAATGACCTTGCAGGAATAAGGATTGCAGAAACAAACCTACCAAGCAAAAGGGACCAAAAACTTATTGCCAAAAAACCATCACGAGTTCTAGACTAAAAACTGCCAGTCGCATGGAGAATAATGCAGGCGAAAACACTCGCAAAAACAAGTGACCGTCATCAACCAACCTTTGCTGCGACGCCGGTTGCAATGATCGACGTTCTTCACTGAATTACTCACAAACTAGCGACGTGTTTGACTCTCCAAACCACACGACTCTTCTCCTTGCTTCCTTCCCTTTTCCTAACGCTGAGAGTTGCACCATCGCCAGCTCTCAACCTCAGATTCGTCATCGCCCTGAGTCGCACAATCGACGCTCGCTCGCGACAAAGCGACGACGGATCGGCGCGAGACGTCGTCCCTACCCGCACCCCCCAACGTCCGGGGCAGCGTGTTGTCCGATTCTTGGCTTCTTCAAGCACCGTTGCGTCCGGGTCTAGAGTTTCTTTAAAATGGAAGACCCCCCGGTTCCGAGTTTAATGGATATGAAAGAAATTCGCCGGATCCGGGTGGGGTTAATTTTTTTTTGACTAAACGGTTCCGGGTTCGACAGGCTCAAATTTTATAAGAACCTGCGGGTTTGGGTTTAGGTTGAGACACGTTTCAACTTATTATTCTTGAGAACGGTTTCAAAGTTGATTTCTACGTGGTTTTGAATTTTGATGTTCCCAAAAAGGTTCTTCCTGAGGCGTTCTTACTAAGTTCCCTTAACTTCAAAATGGGTTCCAAAAGTTTTCAAAATGTTCTCCAAAACGTTCCAAGAGAAACAATAATGAACAACATAGGGAACACTTAGCCAACAATGATCTCCACCTCACACACATGAGCCCTATTTGGGCCAATATTCAATATCTATCTATGAAGAAAGGTAGTTTGTTTTGTTTTGTAGTTATGAGATTCACTAAAGTGAGACGCTTCACTTCGTGTTCTTGACGTCTTTGAAAAGGTCTTGACAAGTGCATGGGCTTGGTTCCATGGACGTTTGGACTTGTTGTGCAAAAGTTCTTTGAATATTAAATTATTTCTTCACTGAAAATTAAAATGAAATAGCAGCTGAAAATTTCGTGAATTGGTGTTGTTGGAAAGATCTTGATGAGCAGGATTTTGAAGTGATTTCTGCCACTGAAAATTTCGGAGGAATTTTCACATCCTTCGGTGTTGTTGGAAAGATCTTGATGAGCAGGATTTTATGGAGTTTATTTGATCAGATTTGGATTCAAAATGTGGGAGATATTTTTTTTTGAAGTGATTTCTGCCACTAAAAATTCAAACAAATTCCAGAAAACCAGGTTTTGGAAGGAAAAATCAGTTGAGGACGTGGTAACACTTGGGCCAACGGCACACGCCACACCAGTAGGCAATTATATAAAGATCATTGCAACATTACATATAGTAAAGGAAGAGTGGTGAAGCCGAATAGTGAAGCTTCCCTTAAATCTGTGTAGTCATCTGTCCAGCCGGACGGTCAGGTCATCCATCCCATCATTCGTCTATTTACAGCAACCCTTAATTCGTCTATTTACAGCAACCCTAAATCCGTCCCGTCATCGAGACGGACCGTCTTTTTTTTGGGTGGGTTTTTTTTTGGGATGTTAAATGAAGTCACCCTTGAACCCGTGCGTCTTGTCATCCGTCCCTGTCGTCCTTCTGTCCATCCGTCTAGACGATTATTATCTATAGTAAAGGAAGAATGAGGCCGACCAAATGAAGCCGCCCATGAAGCCGGACGGACAGTGGCCACGGGCAGTAGCTAAATATAGCACTGCTCTCAACCGCCCTAGGGTTACCCTCTCAGAGTGCTTGTATATGCGGTTACAGGAACTCCTACTCCATGCCAGGCAAGTGTAGAAAAAGAATAGTGTTCAAAAAGCGCATAAATAAATAGGGGTTGCCTGTTAATGTCTTGAACCGGAGTGGGAAATGCGAAGAACGGGGGATCGATGGGGTAAAGAACCGGAGTGAGAAATGTGAAGGACCGGAAGGACTAGGTAGGGGGCTCGACGGGTTAAATAACTGGAGTGGGAAATGCCAAGGATCGAAGGGGGGGGGGTTGACGGGGTAAAGAACCGGAGTGGGAAATGCGAAGGACCGAGGCGGCGGGGGGAGGACCAACGATTGTTTGAAAAGATAAAAGTTTTTT
>Ga0116228_10006468_pt1 | contig 10472 bp, 7 predicted proteins | sample S1TSphfallax_2_FD_89694 | JGI IMG/M metagenome (GOLD analysis project Ga0116228, IMG submission 89694) | Host-associated microbial communities from peat moss isolated from Minnesota, USA - S1T2_Fc - Sphagnum fallax MG | ecosystem: Host-associated > Plants > Peat moss > Unclassified | place: USA... | reverse complement strand
TGTATATCTATCTTGAATGTTGGGAATTAGTGTAAGTGTGACGAAGTGTACCAAGTATGTGATGATATATGGGTGTGCTAGTGCTAAGGTATGTTCTGTGTAAAAGTGATCAAATTTAAAGATCTCGATCTCAATTTCAATTGATTATTGATTTGTGCATTTGACTAGAAATGAAACTGAAAGGTTTATTCGGATTGGGACAGCATTGTAAATTGGTAGGGGAGTGGGACAAGTTTGTCATCATAATGCTTGTAATCTCAAGTCAGTACCTCAAACAAAAACAAAGGGTGTGTCACACAATAGCCTTGCCATTTACATTAAAAAGTACCTTAAGGCGAAAGAAGAATAATGGAAACTCACATATTTTCACCATGCAAAAAAAATATAGTATTCAAAAAATCCTCTAAAAGAAAACCAAAATCCTTCAAGATATTATAACTCTGTAACTAAATTTCTCAAGTTTCAACACAAGGCAAAATTATCATCTTTCAAAAATCCTCATATAAAAATAGACCTATTTATTACCTAGGGAGCCAAAATCCCTAGGCTATTATACTGTTTAATGCATCTAAACACAATATCCTTGCCTTGGTACGCAAAGCCAACAAAACAATCATATTAGTACTTACTAAGACATGGTCCTTTATATGTTGTTAACAAAATCTTAAAAAAAGACAAGTGTCAGCTAAATGGGCAACTAGGTGGACACAATGCAACTAGTTCAGCAAACAGGTCAGCATTGGAAGGGCCACAAAAATCTGCATCAGCAACAAAAAAAAAAAAAAAAAAAAATTGAATCCCAAGCGTTTTCAAAATGAAATCACTTTGGGTGTTGTGGAATTGCAAGTGTCCCGAATTTTTGAGACAAAGTGGAAGTGGTAGACATAAGAAAAAAGCTCACATTTTTCATTTGAAATTATGAACTAGAAGTTTTGAGGTTAAATGAGAAAGTTATGAACTCATAAAATTACAAGACTCATAACTTGGGAATCATAGGCCATTTAAACCATTTTGATGTACCCTTCATTATCAATCACAAAACATACTATAGAAAGGAGGGGTGGCAACTGTTAGGGGATGAAATTGTGGCCCCTAATCATTATCATCTTCTAGGAGGTAAGACCAAATAAACAAAATCAACACCTTATTACTCAACAAAAAAAACTAACCTCACCAACTTATCTTATTACAACTACCAAAATAGCAAGTAAAAACTTACGCAAAAATAATAATAATAACTATATAAAAGCAAACCTACCATCCCAGTTGTAATCTACTCTTGAAGTGCCAAGAAGAAGAAATATAGAAGGGCAACATGGGAATTGATTATATTTAGAAAGTAACTACCTTTGAAGATTTTATAGTACCTTTGATGCCCCATGGATGTCACCTTAGTGGATCTATAAACCTCCTACAACTATTGTTCCACCTCAACAATGCCTATAGTCACTCTAGTGCCTCTACCTATAGCCCCTTTGGAATGCCTCCCCATTATTGTTTACCATCTACAACACACCACATCTATTCCAAGCCATTGCATACTACTTGCAACAATACCTTTTCATCTACAAGTCGTTACTTTCAAGTGCCCTCTCTCTCTCTACTATACCATACCAACTATCGCCTCATGTGGCAACTAATAGATTGCTATTCCAAAGGCTACCACTTGGGGTATACCTTTTTACTTTTTGTTTTAAGAGAAATGCAAAAGTACTATGGCAAGAGGTAGCAACACCTTTGTATATTCTTAAACTAAACTACTTTCTACACTTCCTAATAGGATGCATGCACACAACACAAGTTTTTTAACCATGTTTCCATTTTTTTAAATCACACACAATACACAATTATATTCTTCAGTACTCTCTTCTCTTTAGTGTACATTACACACACACCTCTCTTAAAAGACTCCTCCATTCCAACAACACAACAACACAAGTCTTGAATGCTTGATAATTCCTCCAAAACCTTGTCTAATCTTCCTTCTCCACAAGACCACACAAGGCCCATTTTGACCTTATGAAAATAAGGCCCTTATCCTAATCCCTTTTTATAAATATTTTAGATAATTGGGTAGATTACCTCCAATCACTCACTAACATGAATTATTTAATCTCATTAGCTTCACCCCTTGGGTAAGGGACAATAAATCTATTGCTAATAACCATTAGTTACTAGGAGGCATGTGGTATTAACTAGTTTAAAGGTTTCTACCTTTTCTTAGTGGCCTCTTCCCAAATCCAAGCCAAATGACTATACAATAAAAGGTGTCCTTGTATGCCAAGTGATTTCCCTAGATTTTGATTGAATTCACTAGTTGTAATGAATGGATACTAGTGGGAAAGCAATGAATTCACTGGTCTAGTGAACAAGGACTCATGAACTACACCCACATTTTGTAATATTGATATATATTGAGTCCAAAACAAATCCTTAGTCTAAAGTTGATTCCATTTACACTTTAGTAGTTAATCCCAATACCTCATGACGAATTTAAGTGTGCATCACTCTTAACTTTCACATCTTCAATTAGTTTCACTTATTCCTTCAAATCCCTAATGATTTGTTCGGTGGGTATCATGGTTTTTTCTTTTGAAGTTCAACTTGAACTTCTTCCAACTTTCATCTAGTTGAATCCTTGGTATATTTAAATGTAATTACCTTCCTTTTACAATGTCTTATAAAATTTGGCCATTTTGCGCATTTTGGCAAAAAAACAATTTCCTTTTTTTCTCCTTGTTAGATAGTTACCATTTATCATTCCACTAGGTCAAAGAAATACATACCCACCTTCCAAAATGATTTTTTAAAGGAGGAATCACTAAGTTATATTTTAAGCAAGATTATGTGATGGTATAATCTCACATCATCACCTTGAATGACATACCTTAATGGCTTAAACATTATTTCCATCTCCTATTCAGTTACTAAATATATTGTATTCAATCAAGTTAGACAATGATCCAAGCTTATTTTTGAACTGTGAAATTACCACATGAAGATTGAAATATATATATATATATATATAAAATATTGTTTTCAAAGCCTACCAAGCTAGTTTTCTCTTTTTAAAAATATATCACCACAACTTGAAGACTTGTTTAATGGAGATTCCAACATGTTAAAGTCTCTTCCTTCAATCTATTTGCATACCCTAGATAATACTTCCCTCAATTGGTCCTATAATTTTCATTTTTGTGAAACTCATTAAATGTGTAAATATTTACGATGTTTATTTTACTACTTAATAAACCTTTCAATTGCAACCATTTTGCCATGTTACTTAAGATTACTTCATAATGCATCACAAAATCAACCCATTTGTGGTCAAGAAGAATGCATGTTCCTCCACATCGCATTCCTTACTCACTATGTTAATTATAGTAACCTAGGGATGTTTTAGTTTTCCAGTTACATGTGTATTTTCCAAATACATTTACCCAAGTTGATGGCTTTGTTTCCTTTGAGCTTGTGCTTTTGGTGCATTATTAGATTTGCTTTCAACTTTAGTTCATGAAAATATAGTCAAAGCTAGTGAACTTCTTCCTCCAAATTAAACTTTCAAACATGTTATAAGTTTAAATGTGTAACTTTTCAAGGCACAACATTTTGATTGTTGAAAAGCTAATTTAAAGGTCCTTTCATTGTCTTTCCTTAATGTTTTTCCTAAATCTCCATTAGTCATTGAAGGATTACTAAATGTTGGGCTCCTTTTTGGGGGGAATAGTAATTTTTTATCACCTTACATTTATTTTAGGACAACTAAAAATTGTGTCCTTAACCACTAAAACATTCCATCCAACAATTTGACAACATCATCCATGCCATGTACATGGCATATAGGTGGAACAAACCATTACATTTTCATTATATAATGTATATTGTGTGGATGATTTCATTAGATGAATATTTATTCAAATTAAATCATAATTTTGTATAATTTTGTGTAGGTTTTTTTTTTGTGAAGGAAATTATGACCGGGTCATCTTTCTTAATTCTTGTTCCAATTTTAAATTGAAATTTCTTCTTTCGTCAAGGTCTTTCAAGGTCTAACTTTTGCTAGAAGTTAAACTTTATGGGTTGGAAAGTCACCTCCTGTACAATTCCATCAATCAATGAAGGCTATGTTTTTTGTTGTGTATTGGATGTTATCTTGAGCTCCTCCACATCTCCTTACAACCTAATATCTTAGAAATTTTGGAATTTTATTATTTGGTGATTGGATTTCATGGAGTCTAATGTTATTTTGGATTAGGTGCTTCATGGGGAGTGTTTGAAATGAGTTTATGCCTCTCCATTGGTTTTCACCACCTTTGAATGGATCATGACTTGGCATTTTTTTTCTTTTACTTGGGTGTTATGCGAAAATCTATGTGGTTGTGGGGGCTTGGATTGAGTTGGGAGTAGTTGGGAAACCAACATCATTACTAATCCTAACCCTATCTCATCCTTTGCCCCAATTTTAATCTTTATTTTGTTTTTGTTTGGAACCACTGAACCTCCTTGGAAATTAAACCATGGATTTTAATGGGTAGGTTGGATGGATATTTCAATGGCCACCATGAATTTTATATTTTGTGTAGGTTGTTACATTGTCCTTACCACCATAAAGTTATTAGCATCCAACATTTAATTTATAAGTTTGATTATAGATGGGGTTGAATTTTTTTTAAATGTCTCCCACAAATAATACTTTTAAACATACCATGTTGATGGTGGTTACAAAGGAGAAACCTTTTTTTTTGGTGAATAATTTATGGGTATTTGTGATCCTAATTACACATATGAACCACATGAAGCCTTCACCATCAATTAAAAAACCCCATCACTACATCAATATGCATCCAAATTCATTATATGTTTCACTAGACTTTGGACAAATTTACCATTGCAAAAGTGGTCAGTCTCCTAGTAAAAAGAGATTAGTTGCCACAGATAATTGAATTAATTCACTAGTAATTAGTGAAACAAAATTACTTTCTAATGAAACAAATTCACCAAACCATTTCATTGGGCAATAAATGTTGAATCAATGATTTACATATTTATATAAATAATAAAATTAAAATATATATGTTATTGGTATTTTCATTCTTTTCATCCCATGAGATAGTGAATGTGTTAGTGCTTCATCTAGGCTAAAAAACTTTAACTTAAATAGGTAAGGTTAGATAATCAACCTATGTAACCAAGGGAAATATTCAAGTCAACATACTATTGTTCACCACAACCACATATTTGGTAAGGTTTGATCCTTGAACCCCAAAGATAAAGGCAAACACCTTTATTACCAAATCACCTCACTTGTTGTGAACATAAATTACAATGCATTATATTTACCTAATATTCCATTTACACAAACATCAATTTAAAATTTTCATATTTTATTGATAATTTGTCCAAATGAAATAATTAATGTATTCTTAAATTTTTTTCAATAATATACACAATTATATTTATTTCATTTTGAAAATGTAAAATGATTTGACCAATTTTTTTTTGAATATCATTATTCAATGAAATTTTAATTACAATCATTTTTTGAATTTAAAAAATGAATAATTTTTTGTTAATATTATAATATTATTTAAGCTAAACTACTTTGGCAAATTTGAAATATTTTTGGTTATTTCACCTTGGGTACTTTTGATTATTTTTTATTGTTTTCGGCTATTCTAAATTGTTCATCCTAATATATTATTGATTTTTCAAGGTTATCCTTGGTTATTTTTTTACTATTATAGGTTATTTCACCTTCGGTTATTATTATTATTATTTGGTTTTTTTTGGTTATTGGAAATTATTTCACCTTAGGTTACTTTCTATAATTCTAAGTTATTTTAGGTTATTTTAAGATATCATAAATTATTCCACCTTAAATTATTTAAAACAATTTTAAGGGTCTTACTATTTTTGGCCATTTTAGGTTATTCCATGTTAAGTTACATTTGGTTATTTTAAGCCATCCACCCTAAGATATTTTCTACAATTATATGCAATTCTAAACTATTTCTGGATATTCTAAATTATTCCATTCTAGGTTATTTTCAACTATCATAAACTATTATAGATGTTTTGCTTTTGGTTATTTTAAATCATTCCACTATATGTTACTTTTGGTTATTATAAGTTATTCTAGATATGTTATTATTGGTTATTCTAAGTTGTTCAACCCTATGTTTTGAAAATTTTAAGTTATTTTTTACTATTCACATTTTTATTAGTGCATCGGTTAACATTGTGACCAAAAATCCATATTGGGTTAGCATTTATGTGACATACACCAATTAATGGCATTGAAACCCCATTTGGATTGCAACTAAAATGCATATGTATCTAGTTTTTTAAATTGCAGAGCCTGTTTGTTTAATAATTGTAAATTGTCTAAGTTAATTAAGTTCAATATAAAACAAATTGTGTTCAAAACATAGGGTCCCAATTCAATTGTGAATATATTATATACATTATATTCTAAATTGGATCCATTACATAGTGATCTAATTTTACTACAATAGATTCATTGAACTATATAGGGGTGAATGCACGATCAATTAGACACAAAAAAATAATTATCATTCAGGTAATCATATTTTTGCACATAAATGCAAGAAAGTAGAGTCAAAACATTTTCAATCATTATCAAACCATCATGTTGTTCAATAATGGGTTTATAATTTTTTGTATACAAAGTTTGAGAAATTTTCATATAATAAAATTAGGTTTAAAATATTTATAAAAAAATCTGGCCTAAATGTGTTAAAAAATACTTTTACATTAGAAAACTTGATATATTGTTAGTTTTTAAGTAAAAGTTGAAAGCACATAAGTATATTTGAAAGCAACAATATCTAAGAAAGTAGAAAAAACCAATATTACTCCTTTTTTAAGCCTATTTTTTGAGACAAATGTTCAGAAATTAGAAAAAAATCTACTTACAATTGTGAAAAATCTATTTAAATGGACATTAAACATGTAGTTTATTTAGATCATTGGCATAAAGTTAAAGAACATGCCCATGTTGGTCATTGGAATAAATAATATTTTAAAATTTACTATAGGAAGATGTATTTTATGGGTATTTTTCATTTATGCAAACAAATATCACAAAGTGTTTAATTGATCATGTTTTCACCCATAGTGAAATAGGTCTATTACATAGTGATTAGTTCACCTATAGCGGATCGGGGTTTATACTTAAGTAAAATTATTTCATTATGAAAACCCCATAATGATTTAGGTTAATGAATTGTGCCCACCTTTTGTCTAGTGTATATTCTTGATTTTGAACCATTTGCCTTTTAATGGGTTCTTGTGTTTCTAGTTGGTCATCTAGCCTTGGGGTGCACATAACAATGAATAAGATGTTCAAAATTGTAAAATCTATACCTAATCAATAGTTGTTTATAGTCAATTCAAATTGTTGCAACATTGTGATCTCTTAAGCTTATAATGTGTAACTTGATAACCCATCCCATTTATAGGTCTATTATAATGTAGAACATAGGGTCCTTCCTTGTTTTGTTTGTTTGTGTAATCAAATTTTAACATGATGTTAATTTGTCTTACAATTGCTACCTCAATGCGTACATATTCCATTGATAACATACACAAGGAGATCAACATAGGTAGCTTTAACCTTCTAAGAGTGTCTAGATTAAATGTCAATATACACATATGAAAGATGATAGTGCACTATTGGGATTTGAATGGGGTTAACATGAAATGTGTTTGGTTGCATATGCACTAAGAAAGGAGAAATAATAAAATCTCTTTAATGTAACTAAAAGCTCACTCCTCCTCTAAGAACATGTTGATTGAAATATGCAATTCAATTTGCTAAATTGAAAGTTGATAGTTTGTTACCCATAAAGTTAGTTATAATCGTGCATTTTGTATATCACATTATTTCATTCTTAGTTGCTATTATGTTTAAAGTAATCCTTGAAATTGAAATGTGGTTTTTAGGATCAAACCTTTGTGATACTAAAACACCTTTTAGGTTTAATTTCTCATGGTTGGGCTTTAAAGGATGGACTTTATTATGGTTTGATTGATCTTGCACCAAAGCTTTTCAACAAATTTTATTCCTCGTACGTTGCATTATTTTCATCATGCAGGTGGCTTCTTGGGGTTGTCATTAACAATGGGGGGTAGGACACACACACACCACATTGGAGAACTTCCTTATATGAAAGTTGTGCCATTTGAAAATATTAGTTGAATGTCTTCTAGCCAGTGCATTGCTTGAACATTGCTCTTCACATTGCTCTTCACATTGCAAACACTTTGGATAAAAACATGATCAACTTCTTACAGGGACACAATAACCTTCAATCAACATAGATGAAGAATTCCATTAAACCCTAAATGCTATGGCTCTCCCACCAACAAGATCACCTCACTCACGATCAATAATCAAAATCCCCACTTACTTATGGAACATTGTGATGGAAACAACCTAAAATCGATCAATGATCAAAATCCCCACTTGCTTATAGAACATTGTGATGGAAACACCTTAAAATCAATCAACGAAGTGGATTGACTGATCTAGCAATTAATCTCTAAAAAGACTCATTCATTTGGCCACAAGAGACTTTTGTTGACATCATCCAATGAACCTCTTTTTGTGCAATGAGCCTTTTTGATTGGCCCATTACAAAAAAGTTCTAAAACTTTGGAGACTCTCCAACATATAGACACATTCACTCCAAACGTATAAACATATAAGTGGCAAGCCCACCTATATAGGTTCCAAGAGAAACTATTGGGCAAATCATATGGGACAAAGTGAGGTGTTGTTGGGAATATGTGGGGGAACACATTGGGAACTTGATGGGAACGTGATGAAAACTTGGTGGGAATACATTGGAAACAACCCCAAAAAAATCCAGCCCCCTCCCCCACCCCCAAAGTATATTGTCCTCCATTGTTTGGTGGTATTTCAAACACCCATCAGAGTGGATCATTGAGTTTTAGGGTTCGGGTTTAGGGTTTAGGGTTTAGGTTTAGGGTTTACCCTAAACACCTCCCTTGTTCAATTTGTTTCCTATGATACCTGGCAAGCACCTCTTAGGTATCTCAAGAAGCATAAAGGAAAAACAATCAGAGCAGGTCTATATGCTCGGGTAAAGCCCTCAGCAATGGTCTTTTACTGGAATTGGGGCCTGCACATGGCTTGAATTTGCCTCAAGTAGGCCCTTATCCTGGTAAAGGCCTACAACCTCGGGTTGACCCTACTCTCTTTGTTTTACTATGGGGTTGGTAAAATATCCCTCCTGCAAATACAATAAGAAGGGGAAAGCTCTTGTGTGCTCTGCAACAAACTGAGCCTTTGCATTATGTTGTTTTTTTTCTCAGGCATGTTCCATTCCTTGTGATTGTATTCTGCTTGCAAGAGAAAAAAAATAGTACTACAGACTTTGTGGACATCATTGGCAAAGAACTTCACAATCACACTGCATTGAGTTTATTTGTCTGCATTTATTTATTTGAAGCAGATAGTAAGTAAGTAAGTAAGTACTTACCAAAGTGAAAAGAAAAGCAAAGTCAACTTTTCCTTTAGTTCCCTCACAATTTTGGTCATTTACCAAAAACAAAAAAATCAATAAATAATTTTCTTAAAAAAAAAAATCCAAAGAAAAGGTGCCAAGGCAAAGAAAGGCAGGCCCTGTGTTTTGTTGTTGGGATTTCCCTTCTTTTGTCCAATAGTTGAGTTGTTTGTGGTGATGTTACCAGAAGTTTTTAGGGTACAGAGGAAATGGGTTGTCTCATTTTCTAGAAAAGAGAGAAAAAAAACCCTCAAAAGTAGAAGAAACAAGCCTTTCCAATTCTTTACCAGGAATCTTTGTACAGTTGTATGATTGTGTGTCTTTTCTCTCTTTCTCTCTCTTTGCCTCTCTCTCTCTCTCTCTCTCTCTCTCTCTGTGCCTGCCTCTGCATACACAGGTTCCTTTGCCTGCCAACAAAAGTTTCCAAGAACCTTTAGCTATCTTATGTAAGTTGTTTCCCCTTCCACACTCTTAATTGATCACCTAACAAAGTCAAACAAATGATGTGAATGATGATGAGGAAGCCAAAAACCCCACCCCCTCATCACCTCTGCAAAAACCCAATCATTCCATTCTGCACTTGCCTTTTGCATCCATCCCTGCTCTCTCTCTGTGGGCTGCTGCTGCTGCTGCTGTTGTTACAGATTCCTAGTCCACTGCCCTTATCTCACAAGAAGAACACACTTAAGGCCCACTTTAGATGAGGGTTCAAGGTCGATGGACCAATGAATTCAAGCCTTCTTATTCGTTGAAAGCTTTAAATTGTCCCAAGGCCTTTACACCGAGGAGGGTTCAAGACCAAAAAGTGGCAAAGTGAGGCTGAACCTACATGGCACCTCTTTTGGAGGGAAAATCAATTGGTTGCGACCAAAAAAACAATGCTAAAAGGAGAGCTCATGATTTGGAGAACCAAGAATCAGG
>Ga0116228_10006465_pt1 | contig 10476 bp, 4 predicted proteins | sample S1TSphfallax_2_FD_89694 | JGI IMG/M metagenome (GOLD analysis project Ga0116228, IMG submission 89694) | Host-associated microbial communities from peat moss isolated from Minnesota, USA - S1T2_Fc - Sphagnum fallax MG | ecosystem: Host-associated > Plants > Peat moss > Unclassified | place: USA... | reverse complement strand
TGTCAATCTTTTTAATAATTGTATGATGTCATGGGGTGATATTTTTGTTAATGGTAATATTTTTGAATCATATACCCTACAATGTCGAATTAGGTGTGGAAGTGTATATTTTGACTAAAATCCAATGATTTTTGTTGATAAAAAAATGTTGAAGGGATTTGTTTATTGTTCCCAATATTGCATATTAAATGTGTTGTTCATATCCTAGAGATAATTGTAAATTTTCTTATATAATGCTTCCATAGCTATTTTCAAATGTTGGTGGCTTAGCCATCCATTTGAAGGAAGAAGTATGTTTTCATCTTCTTTAATTAACTAAATTTTTTCATGCAAATAATGTATGACATCAACATGGAGATGGATTTTGCATACATTGTTGTGGATTGTGATAAAATCTCATAAAATCATGAGCCCATTTAATGAATGTAAACATGATAATGATACATATTATATGTTGTGCATATAAAGTCTCACATTGTTAGGTGGTTGATGAAGGTCTAAATGCTCAAATGTTTGTCCTTGAACTTGTAAGTCAGTCCATCCAAAAGGTGGAGTTCTAAGTGGCACTATTAATTTTTTTTGAAATGTTTGATCTTTGTATGGAATGAGGATACTATTGGAAAATTCTAGTCATGGGTGATATTGGTATGAAATTTTTAGGTAGATCGTTCACATTAAATATGTCCTATAATTATTTGAAATAATTATCATAAAGTTAAAATTTTGAATTACATGTCTGATAGTTAATTATTTGGATCAATTATTTGATTTAATTAACCAATGAACTAGTTATCTAAATTAATTATTTTAATTTAAATAGTTTCTTAATTAATAAACTAAGATAATTATTATGAAATAATTAATTATTGCAATTAACCAATTAAAATATTATTTGAAATAATCAAACTAATTCATTTATTTATTTAGTTAATTAATTCAAATAAATAATGATTTGATTTCAAATAATTTAATACTAAATGATTAATTATCTAAATTCATAACATTTATCATTTATCATCTAGGATTTTAAAAATGTCAATAAATTTTATTGATATAATAGTCCAACAAATATTATTTTGATTTGTAAAGTCTTGTCACATTTTTGCAATTCCAACAATAGGATTAAGAAGTACTACATTTAATGATAATCTTTTTATGAAATTTTACACATACATAAAAAAAACCATAAAAAAATTCTTTTTTAGGTGAAAGAACAGTTAGGTGGATTATTTGGACTATCATAGTTGTTTTGATAATTGACTATCTTGGATCATAGATGAATTTAAAATGTAAAATCATATCAAACATTAAAATGTTCAATTTTTTCATTATCCATGTTATAATAGACTTTAGTGAAAATCATATTAAAAATTATGGATGAGTTTCAAAAAAAGAATGGATTCATTTTGGACTTTTGAAATGATGACAATATGTTTTTCACACACACAAAATGAAAAATGTGGATTCAAAAAATGTCATAATAATATCAAAACTAAAATAAAAAAAGACACCATAAAATGAATAATTTAATTGTAAAATGCATTGAAACATTTTCAATATAATTTTTTTCCATATTTAAAAATTTAACTCATCATGATTTTCATCATTTTTTACAATTGATATTCCATTTCACATTGAAATCTTTTGACTTTTCTTTAAATTTTTTGACCAATCACATGTTTAGGATATTTATAGGGCGTTCTATTAATATTTGTGACCAAAATCATAAGGAATAATTATAGGATTTATAGTTTGATAATTATTTTAAAAGCATTGGATAGAACTTTATTCGAATTACATAATGTCTCTTGTGTTAGCCCATTAGTACATTCATCTACATATTGTTAAAAGGCCCTAAGCCTAGTACCCCTCTTTGATATACTTCAAAAGTCTAGTTGGCTCCAAAGGTCCAATTCATGGCCAAAGATGCTTCCAAAGTATGACTTTGGATCAAGAGTAACCACCTTGTGGCCGCCAAGTGATTCCAAGGTAGAACATCAAATGACATTTACCTTTAAATGTTAAACTTGGGTGGTTGTGCTACAGAAGCCTATGAATTCCTAGGTGAAATCAATTAGCAATTACAAGATGTTTTCATTCATTCGTATTCCATAATCAGCTGGTGGTCCCCTCAAGGAGGCCTAAAGTAGGGTCACCTAGCGGCCACCAAATCATCCACCCTAGGAGCCATTGGCCAAGGTCACTTAACAAGTGCTAAGTGGTTTCACCTAACAAGCCCCAAAGGCAAATCATTTAGTGGTTGTTCAATAGTTTGGCCCAAGGACGCCTTGGGCATGGTCACCCAACAACCTCTAGATTGTGTCACCTAAAGAGGCCTCAAGCACAATCACCTAATAGTTGCAAACTTATGTTGCCAAAAGAGGCCTCGAGTGTGGTTCTTAGTAGTTGATAGGTTGTTCCACACGAATAGACCCAAGGCCAAGTCACATGGTGACCACTAAGTGGTTTTGCTTGGAGAGGCCCGGGGCGAGGGCTGCCATGTGGTTTTATGTTTTAGGTTTTGCAATATTATATTTTTTTAGGTTGGAATTTTTCAAATTTTCATCACAAATGAAATTTTAACAATTCATAACTTGGTTTAAAATAGTAGATTTCTAAAAAGACATTAAATTATAAAAGCAAAGTCCAAAACAAATTTAAAAACATGTGGGAGATATTTTTAGTTGAATGAATATGAAAAGGCAAGGAAAGCTTAAGACTTTAACCTACAAGAGATAATGCCAAAGAAGGTATATCTTTCAAAACAATTGATTGATCTACATAATTATCATAATGAAGAAGAAACATAACAACTTGAGCATTTCTTGAAGAAGCGATAGAAAGTTCCAAACCAAAATAGACATTTAAAAAGAAAAATGTGTATCAATAATAGTGCTAACTTCACAGTTGTTTAATGACCATCAAATTTCAATAATAGTTTGTATGATAGTCACCATTCTTTCCCAAAACTTCCCCACTAACTTCATCAACATTAGTGAAAAACACCAACTTGTGAATTGAGTGTTTGCTACAAATCAAGATACAACCAAAAAAAATAAAATGATATAGACAAAAAAATAAGAAAGGAGTGTAGGGAAAACAATGAAAAAGTCGGTTCACAAAATACCTTGCAGTTATAAAACTCTAAAACAAATCATTCTGAAACTTCCAAAAAATTAAAATTTGAATATTGACAAAATTCTTTAAAGGGTGGCCTTTTATTTTTAAGGAAAATAAAACTAATCATTTGAAAGACAAAAACTTTATTACAAGTACAAAACCTAAAAAGCCTGTGAAATTGACTATTGATACCCTCGCTTCGCAATAATATAAATATTAGAATGAACATGAGGCATATGAACCCTTTCAATATTTGTTATTTAAGAGTTGAAAACATTTGTCAAAGTTTTCCTGGGATATACCTCAAGGACCTTAGTAGAAAACTTCAAGAATTATTCAACTATGCCCCCAAAAAACATAGATAAACACCACCTTGGAATGTTGTAGGTTAAGGTCGAAATTTTAAAGTTCCAAAAATCACCAAAAACATTTCTCCATTCTTCAAGCGTTGTTCTCATCTTGTAAGGAGATAAATGAACTTTAAAACCTTGTTCTTGTTGTAATCAAATGGATTCTAGAAAAATAGTTTAAAATAACATCTAAATCCTAGAAATCTCAAACAAAATAATGTTTTAAGGTTTGAATGCCACCTTGCCATGGCATTTGTTGAAATAGTTCCAATGCACTTGTTACTTTTGCATGCCCATACCATTTATTCAAAAATTATGAAGCCTTGTTCAATTGAAAATTGGGCTTAAGAAAAGAAAAAATGTTCAAGGTTGAGAAAAAGAAAAAAAAGAGTTTAAGATTAAACACAAATACCTTAAAATGAGAATCCTTGTTCTTTTTCATTTTTTTTCCCCTGTTCTTTGCATCCCTCTTCTTCTTAACTTCATTAAAAAATGAAATTTGAAATACCTCCTGAATTAACATGTGTCATTTAAAATTTTCCATTACAAATTTAATTAAATGACATCTCTATTTTTTTCATTCCCACTCACACCTCCCTCCGGTCTATTCGAAAACACAATCAACAACAAGGTAGCTTGAATCTTCATTCTCCAAATAAACTTAAGGCTTTTAGGACTTTTTTCTACTTAGATTGATATTTTGCATTAATGGTGAAAATCCCAAGAAGGATAGCATGTACTAGAAACAAACCTCTAGAAGTAACTTAATAGGTAAGGTGTTTTTAATAAAGGTTATTTGTCAAGGTTAAAAATAGTGGTAGCCACAAAGGGCATGAATTATATTTACTTCAAAATATTTTAATTTTTTTGAGTGATGAGTTAATTTAAGTTCACTCTTTGTAACAAAAAAAATTCAACTTGCACTACTAAAATTCCAGGTCTTTCAAATTGGATCTTCAAACCAAAAAATACCCCAAAGTGACAGGGGGTCAAAAAACCATTTTAATCATTTAATAAGTTTAACCATTATATATAGCCATTGAATTGTTAAATTTAATGACTAAACCTATTTAATGACTAAACCTATTTAATGACTAAATTTAATGGGAAATTTAATGGCTACACCTATTTAACAACCAAATCCAATGCCTAAACTTAATGGCTAAACCTATTGAACGACTAAATATAATGGTTAAAAATATTGACTAAATTCAATGGTTAAACTTAATGGTTAAAGTTATTCAATAATTAAATCCAATTGCTAAATTTAATGGCTAAACCTATTTAATGACTAAATCCAACTGGCTAAACCTATTTAATGATTAAATCCAATTGGCTAAACCTATTTAAAGGCTAAATTTAATGGCTAAACTTAATGGTTAAACATATTTAATGATTAAATCCAATGGTTACATTTAATAGCTAAACCTATTTAATAATTAAATCCAATAGTTAATTTAATGGCTAAACCTATTTAATGATTAAATCCAATAGTTAAACTTAATGATTAAATCCAATGGCTAAACTTAATGGCTAAACATATTTAACATTAAATCCAATGCCTAAATTGAATGGCTAAACCTATTTAATGATTAAATCCAATGGTTAAACTTAATGACTAAACCTATTTAATGACTAAATTCAATGGTTAAACTTAATGACTAAACTTATTTAAAGACCATATACAATGGCTAAATTTAATGGCTAAGCATATATAATGACTAAATACAATGGCCACATTTAATAGCTAAATTTACTTAATGATTCAATTCAATGGCTACATTTAATGGTTAAACCTTTTTAATGATCATTTTTAATAGTTAAATTTAGTAGCAAAATATATTTAATGATTAAGTTTAATGGCAAAAATTAATGGCTAAATTTAATTAATGATTAAATTCAATGACTATATTTAGTGGCTAAACTTATTTCATGACCAAATTCAATGACTAAATTTAATACCAAAATTTATTCAATGATTAACTTTAATGGTTAAACTTAATGGTTAAACATATGATTAAATGATCTGCTAGTTTATATAAACTAATTAAGTGGTTAAAATAATTTAATAATTAAGTATAATGGCTAAACATAATGATTAAATTTAAGTTGAACCTAATGTTTAAACCTAAGTTGAATTTAATGGTTAAACCTAAAAAATATATTTAATGGCTACACCTAACTAATTAAATCTTATGGCCAAATTTAATATTATAATATAATGGTTAAATTTAGCTAAAATGATTATTTAAAATTGATCAAACCTAACAAATAAACCTTATGGTTAAATGGGTTATAGAAAAGTGATTTGAAATGTAGTTAGGTAATCATGTGGGTAATTGGTTAGGTGAAAAGGTATAGGTTGATAGGTAGGTGGATTGTTTTTTTTATTACACCAATAGTTATTTCGACTAAACTTGTTTATTTGACCATTTTGTCCTTTTGACTAAGGTGGCTCTTTTTAAATCAAATTTGACTAGGTGGCTATTTGATATATGGTCAAATCAATCATCATAGGCAAATTGATTAGTCAAAACATACCCATGTCATTTAGTACTTTGGCCTCTAGTCAAAAGATACATGTTATCCAATAAAAAACAACCTTTCAATCAATGTGCATAGTTTGAAAAACCTAGAATTCTAGGTGTATTGGGAACCACCTCATGTAATTAATGTAAAAGACAATAGTTACGGCTAATAGGACGCTTCAATTTTTATTTTTATTTTTTCCATTTGCAAATTGGGTCCAAGAATTATTTAAATTTTTCATGATGTAATGGAAATGACAATTATTCATAAGCTGATTTAACCAAATTTGGAAATCATACTACATTGGTTGAAATCATATTTTTCAAGCTAACATTTGGTGAAATTTCACCCAAAAACAAAATTGGTTGGGGGTGTGAATAATCTATAGTTATCAACACATTTTGATGGATATTTTATTTTTAGTATTTCTTTTTATATGAACCTCAAATCCTTGGAACTTTGAGAATCCCTTTAAAACTGAAATGATTATTCACTTTGTATAAAATATAATAGAAAATAAATACATTTTCATAAATTTATAAGCACAACTAGCCTCTTTGACAAATTGGTTTGGTTATCTTGTCCTTTATGCAATTATGATTTAATATTACAAGATTCTAACAATTCATCTACATTAGTACACAATTTTTGTACATGGATGTCATTTCTATGTAGTACCAATTTACTTAATATTACCATAGTAGCTAAATCATATGTTTCAATATATATATATATATATAAAATTTATGGACATAATAATATATTAACAAAATATATTATTTTACTCTCAATGACTTCAAATATTCAAAATTCATTTAGATACATATTATTCTACAAACATGTGTTCAAGTTAACTATGTACTACAATTATAGTCAAATACAATGTTTAAACAATTATCAAAAAATTAGTTAATTATGGACATTGATTTTAAAAGTATGCAACAAAATTATATGAATATATTAAATCATAAATGTGTGTTTTCTACATCCTTGCATGAAAATATTGCAAGTTTTTTCCAATATGTGTGATTAAAAGACATTATGGAAATTAAATGTTTTGACATTGTCATAAAAGTTTTACAAGAAAACAAAAGCAAAAAAAAATTGGTAAAAAATATATAGGAAGGATTTAAAAAGTAATCCAATTTGTAATTAATTCCCCTATTACTTGCAAAGTAGTATCTATTATTGTTGTATAAATTAGTTAATATTGGAAAATATTTTAGAATTAACAAATGTTGACCAATTGGAGCACAATGTGAAGTTGAAAATTTGAAAAACAATCTTTGATTTGGGGGCCAACATAATATGTCAATGCAACAATAGATATTAATAATATTAATAATTTCCTTGTAGACGAGGTTATCCAACAAACAAACATTATGAATCTTTTGCTTGACAAATTAAGATCATATTAATCACCAAGTTAGAAATTTAATATACTCAACATCCATAATGAACAATTTAATCTTTAGTTTGCTAAACATATAATGAACATAGTATGCAAGCTTATATTTAAAGGGTGGAAGCATGAATAGGGGGACTATTTGGGCTATCACACTTGTAGTTATTCTTAGATTTCATCCAAAAAAATTATGATGATTCCCATTAATGTCTATGAAAAAATGAATAATCAAAAAATTGACAATGTTAAACTTTGAATATGGACTCATAATGGACTTTTGAAATGACAACATTATGTTTGTCACATAGAGAAAATATGTAAAAGTAGTGACAAAATAAGAAGAAAAAAAAATAAAAATCATCAAATCAAAAATTTATTAGTGAAGTGCATTGAAACTTTCCTAATATATGTATTTAAAAATTTTAAATGACATTATTGTTATAAATTTTATCTTTTAGAGTCCATTTCACATTATTTTAAATATATTTTGCATGGATTTTTTTATCAATCACATGTTTATGGATATTCATAAGTTGCTTCATTAATATTTATGATTAAAAAAATAGGGGATATGTTTAGGATTTATGGTTTCATAATTGTTAAAACTACAAAACAAATTGTTAGTGTGTAGATTATGGACTCCCAAATGCCACTTTTGAGACACCTAACCATGTTTTCACCCTAAACAACAAACACACTTATCAATATTAACCAACTTCAATATTATTATTATGCCTAAACAAGTTACTATGTTTAAATAATCATTCTACAACAAACATTGGTAGTAATTCATTTATTGACCTTTCAAATATTTAAATCTACATTATCCCACATTGTGCCATTGGGTAGAAATTCCTAGGGTACTAATGGTAATTACTTACTATCCTTTACCAAAGGATGAAGCTAAATTTGGGGTTAGTTAGATGAATGGTTGGTGGTAATCCACCAATCACCTACTAGCTAATGGATTTTTAGGAAGGATTAGGATATTAAAGGACCTAGTATTTTTATTGAAATGAAATAGGCCTTGTATGGTCTTTTGAAGAAATGGATTAGGAGGAGAAGAGGACTTGGAGTGGAATCATTCCCTAGAATATTCAACATGAGATTGTTTTTTTTTTAAACTCTTAATGTGTGAAAAGAGTGGTATGTGATAATGGAGAGCAAGGAGGAAAGTATGGAAACAAGTTGTATTTTTGCAATGGAAAAAGGTTGGGGATTTTCAATGTATTTAGTTTATTTTGAACTTTTGAAAAATTCATAATTAACATTCATTGTTTTGGAGATTGAAAATTTGGAGAGAAACTTTGATGTAGGGGCCACAATATGACAAAACAATAGATATTAATAATGTTTTATCTCATCGGATGATCCAAAATATAGATGTTTCTAATGTTTTGTTTCAAATTCAATAGAAATCTTGACCCTAACCACTAAGTTAGAAAAGTCCAAAATTAACGGTTTAGTCTAGAATTATTATATATATTTTTATATCAATGTTGGTGTTTTATTCATTTAGAATATGACAAAGACAAAGGAAATGATCGAAAAAGATGTTAAAAATGATATGTAGTAGCGAGAAAGGGTTTGCATGTGTTGCAAATGAAAGACAACAAGTGTTGGAGGCATATAAACCCACTAATGACCTACATTACTCATCTTTACAAGTACATTAACAATTGCCTTCCAATCCCCTCTCATTCACTTTCTTGTTGAAACCCCTTTGTTATGGGTTTTATTAGTTGGAGAAATGGGCGAGTTTAAACAATAGGATTATTCTAAAAAACAATGTGTCACTCTTCCTATTTCATTTCTCTTCACATAGATTACTACTTACTGCATAATATTTAAGTAGTTGTAATAGGGTACTAAGTGAACAATAGTAGCTTTCTTACATGTAAGATTAATTTGAATTTGATTCTCTTGACATTACCTTCACAAGGGTAGTAAATTTGCTTGGGGACTACATTTTCACCCTTCTTCAACCACTCATGGATTAATTCCTTTTGCAAAGATGGAAGGTCTTGGTGGCTTAAGAACAATGAACCATGTGAAATGTTTTACTTTACATTTCATTTTTAAAATGTAAGTTTATTTTCAAAATCAAAACATCAAGTAGTCATTCCACTTTTTGGTATGCATAAATGTTGTGTTTCTTTTTCAATATTGTAGAAACCTATCATGATTCACCTGAAGAAATCAACCATTTAGCATTGTCAAAACAAAATCATTGAGGATCTTAAGAAGCTACAAATTCATTTTTATTATTATATTTGATAGTTAATTTTATGTCCATAATGATTTGGAATGTTAATATTTATGTTTTTTAAAGTAAAACTTTCCATTAGTTGCAAAGTTTCAATGATAAAACTTTGATGAATTTAAATTGATGAATCATGGTAAACCAAAACTCTTCTTGCATGTTTAAAACACATGCAAGAATATTTTATTTTATTCTTTAAATATATTTTTCCTAGTGTAATATATCAAATGTGAACCAAATTTCCTTTTCAAAATAAAATCAAGTGTGCACATTTTTAAGAAAACATTGAAATAGATATTAACATTGCTCAAAAAATAACTTGTATACAACTATAATGCAACTAGTAGGGCCATTATTGAACTACTAATGTTCAACTACATTGTGACTATTGTCTAGCAACTTACAATTTAATAAGGATACCACTTCACATGTAATATTTTATAAAAAATTATTCTTACAATAATTTAACTTTAAATATTAACTTCACTTAATAAATTAAAGTATTGTGAACTTATTAATTATACTAAATAATTCACTATTAATATGAAAAAATAATGTTAGTCATATAATTAGTTTTAAATTAACTAATTATCAATTAATTATTATATTTGGACTAAATAATATGAATGTATAAGAACAATAATTACTCAATGATGTCAAATAATAAATTATTAAATAAATATGTCTATGAATTGGGGATATTTAATAGTGAACTGAACTGATTAATTAAAATATTAATCAATATTTCATCAATAATTACTAGATCATTAATTATGTAAATTAACTAACAAATTAATTTTTTATATTAT
>Ga0116228_10006464_pt1 | contig 10476 bp, 5 predicted proteins | sample S1TSphfallax_2_FD_89694 | JGI IMG/M metagenome (GOLD analysis project Ga0116228, IMG submission 89694) | Host-associated microbial communities from peat moss isolated from Minnesota, USA - S1T2_Fc - Sphagnum fallax MG | ecosystem: Host-associated > Plants > Peat moss > Unclassified | place: USA... | reverse complement strand
TAGTTGTTTAATTTTTAAACATGTGTCATATTTTGATTAGTTGCATTGTAGTTGCAAGGAGAGTTGCACATAAGGTGCAACTACATTTGGATTTGTATGTATGTATGAACATGTATATTAACACCATATATACATGTTGCATATGTAGTGTCGCATGCAATTGAATGTTATGTGCAACTTGTCTTATGCAATTACACAAATTTGCAATTGCATGTGTCGCATGCAACTGAATTTTAGTTGCAAACGACAGTTGCAAAACCCAAAATTTCTAGTAGTGATAACAAGCATAGGAGTCATGAAAGGAAGGAAAGGGGAAAGAAATTGTAGAGCTTCATGGTTTTATGAAATGGAAAAAATGTTTTTTTTTTCAATTTTATTGTGTTCAACATTATATGTGGATTTTATTGAATTAATCTCCAAAGTTAGAATGGACTGAATGTTGTCTTAGTTAGTTAGTTTACATGGTATTCATTATAATGGAGTAGGACAAGGACCCTATATATAAAATTCATTCATTCATGGAATATCATATTTAACACTTGCAAAATTACATCACTAACAAATGAAGATGTCAATCTCAATGAAGAAGTGTTCAAAAAGTAACCAAATATCAAAAAATGACTTTGAAAATGTTAAAAAATGTGTATTTTATGATGAAACTAAAAGGTGGCACAAGTTATTCTTCAATGTATAACTTCAACATTGTTAACATTTCCCAATGTTGTAACAAAGGATGCAATGATGCAATTAAAAGGTCTAGTCAAAACCAAATGTAGTTCTAGTTGTTTCTAACCTTGGTAGAGGTTCCTATGAGGTAGGAATTGTTGAGTGAGAGCTCCTATATGGGATAATGCAATCCTTGTCAAAAGTCAAACATTTGTGCAATGCAGCCAAGTTGGTTACAAAACACACCATATTGATAGTAGTTGTGAGTTCTATTTCAAACATTTTAGTCAAGTAAAAATCTCATTTGTTGAACATGCATTTGAAAAATGTTGCCATGGATGTTTACCATAGGCATTTGATGGGTTCTTCATAAAATTTTCTTTGGTTGTTATCAATACAAAAAAAAAGTTAGATTATTTGTCTCCTCAAACCAAGACAATTGTTTTACTTTGGCAAGTCCTTAAAACACAAATGATCCCTAATCGGAAGGAGGTGGCAAGGAAAAGACTAGCGTCACATGTTTATGATGAAAAGTTGGCCCAATATTTCATGGAAACATTGATTTGTTTTAGGTTGATTGCTTAGCATTTTGTTATTCAAATATTGTATATTGGTATTTAGATCTTCATTTTTACTAATTAGATTTTTAGCGCACAATATAATTTAAAATAAATATAAAGAATATTGATATGAGTTCTATGGCTTCATTAAAACTTGAAGATTGTTTGCACTACTTATTAACCAATAAAAGACGTCAACAATTTCCATGCAATTTCATGAATAATACAAAAATGAACATTTGTACTACCATTCATATTACAAAAGGAACATATGCATGTATAATATGTGGTTAATGAAGTTTCACCATTGGGTTTGTAATATGATAATATTATATAAATGAGGGTACTAATACATATAAGGTTTAAATCATAATTTGGAACATGGAAACAATCAAAATATTATTTGCATTAACAACTACAAAATTTTCATATACATTGGATTCATTAATATGTCTTTTATGCACACTTGCATCATTACCCCCCTTTGTATTTTGCATGTGAATTAACAAACATGGGAACACAAACATTAAATTACTTGCAAGTAATTGCATTCATTAAATATATGTAATATTTATAGTGCCCTTATAATTATTTTCACACTTAATTGTGCAGTGGATCTAAAGTTGCAAATTATGATTGTATATAATAGAGATAAGGAGCATGGGAAGAGGGCAAACCTAAATGTAGGAGGATTAAGAATATGATTACCTTACTAAAAGACAAGTTGAAGAATATATTGTTTATTCATTTCATTATTGATGTCAACATGCATTCAAAAACTCTTTGACTTTCACATTAGTTTCTTATGATGTCACTTTTAACAATTAAAATAACTAGCATCTATAAGGAGGATTGATTGAACTTAGGATCTTAAATGGTTTCTTGTTTGGACATGATTCAAATTTTGTTTATATACATTAAACTATTAACATTATTTACAATTCCTTGTGTTTTTATAGTACCCACCTTCTTTTATGACACCTATGGATGGATGGAAGTTTTAAACATGTGTTGCACATCATGAAAATTCTTATGCCACTAGTGTAGGTGCCTCCATTTGGTTATATATGAATTTAACATTGTATGTGCAGAATCTAGTGGAAAATCTGAAAGTCAATTGAAACTTAGGTGGAAATCTAGAAATATCTATGACTTAGTTCAATACATAACATTTGGAGATGTTACAAAAACAAGATTGTCTACTCCTTAATTTTAAAATGCATTATTTGTGTTTCATAAATTGAACTTTTTTGGATGCAACATTAATGTTCATGGAAGTTGGGTTCTTGTTGGATTAGGTGTCAACAATTTAAGAAGGTATAAGAATTATAGATGACTAGTTTTTGAAACTTCAAGTTATGAACCATTACTAGAATTCGTAATTTTTTTTACTAGAAATTTTGGTCGAAAAAAATCCATTTTGGATAGGCATAAAAAAACCTCTCAATAATTTTGGACAAGTCGTTTTGAACATGTCCATTGTGATTGGGATGTGTACTTTTTGACTAAAAGAGGTTGACATTTTTGACTAATCATTTCAATTAATACTTTTGACTAGTCATTTCTACTAGTATTTTTGACTAGTCAATATAACAATCAAATGATTTTTGACTAGTCAAACACCATGTGGCATTTATACAGTGGCCACCCAAGTTAAGCCATGTGACATTTAAACATTGATCACCTAGGCTATGCCATGTGGTGTTTAAACATTGGCCATTAGGTATGCCATGTGGCATTTAAACATTGGCCACTAAGCTATGCCATGTGGATACAACCTAAGCAATCTAGGTTGAACCTAAAATTAAATACTTACTCTTAAGGTACCTATGTTTAGGAATCTACAACCTAAGCTCCTAGGCCTAAAAACCTATAATTAGTGACTAGGTATAAAAGCCTAAAGTAGGTTAGGGCAACCTAAGCTATGACCTTTATTAGGCTTCAATGTACACCACTAGGATTAAGCTTACATCTAGATGACCTAGGTAGAAAAATCCTATTTTATTTTGAATTTGGCTTAAGGTTGAGCCTTTTCAAATGATTCATCCGAAGTGGCCTTCCTTTTAAAAATATTTCTTATGTATCGGATGTTTATGATGCATCTATTTATATTGTTCATCATTTGGAAATGATGACAAACAATATGGGACAAACTTTTGGGAGGTGAAAACATTTTCATGTCCACACAACATTTAGCCTTTTAGTTCACACGACATTATTCCTAAATAAATATGTAAGATACATAAATTAAGTAAATAAATAAAAAAGGTAGGTAAATATGTATGTTATTTACGTTAAAATAAAAATTAGTAATAGTTAATGTTTAGTTATTTAGTTATAATTAATAATTACAAGCATATTATAAATCCTTGAATTATATAAAATATCAAGATAGTTATAATGTATTATATTGTTGATTGATAATTACAACCAAATTACAACTAATTTTTACAAATTTGACCTAATTCATTATATATTATCAACAATGTATTTGTAATAATCAATATTTAACTACTTAATTACACATTCATAATATATTTTAGGTAAATAACTAGTTAACCGATTAGTAATTTACCATAAGTATATAAATGGCCTACCCCAACCCATATAATTAGGTTACTTAAAAGTTGAAGTATAGGTAAATAAGTGGAGTATAGGTAGGGTATGTATAAATAAATAGACATACATATAAGCTACTTGTATTTAGGCTATTTAGCCACATAACACATTATGTAAGTTAAATAAACGACTACTTTAACCTAGGAAAAATTAATTATGGAAAATTAATGATTATTAAATCAACAATGGCTAAACCAACCAGAAATAAAAAATAATTATGGAAAAATAACCATGACTAAACTAATTATGGTTCAATTAACCATACCTAAATAAATAATGATTAGATATACAATGACTAAATTAATTTTGGGTAAAATAATTATGGCAAAACCAACAATGGTTAAATTAACCATGGGTAAAATAAATATGGTGAAACTATCCATGAATAAAGCAAATATGGTCAAAATAACCAATGAATAAATATTTTATGGCTAGACCAACCATGGCCAAACCAGAAATGGCTAAAACTAACCATGACTAAAATTAATATGGATAATCTAAACATAAGTAAAGTAAATATGGCCAAACTAACCATAAAATAAATATTTTATGGTTACACCAACCATGGTTAAATTAGAAATGTCTAAATTAACTAATGAATAAATATTTTATGGCTACATTAAAAATGGTTGAGCTAACCATGAATAAAATAAATATGGCCAAACTAATTAATGAATAAATATTTTATAGTTAAACCAATCATGGCCAAACTAAAAATGGCTAAACTAACCATGAATAAAATTAATATGGTTAAACTAACCAGGGAATAAATATTTGACAGCTAAAAAAATTATGCATAAATTAATTATGGCTTAAATATACATGAATGAAATAATTATGGCTAAAAATTAACTGGTTAAAATAATTATGGAAAAATTAACCATGGTTAAATTAGATTGGTTAAACTAACCATGAATACATAAAATTGGTTAAATTAACCAGTAATAAAGTTAATATGGCTAGAATAATTAATGAATAAATATTTTATTACAAACCAGTTATGCATAGATTAATTATGGCTAAAATCAAAATGGTTAAAATAATTATGGAAAATTTAACCATGGTTAAACTAACGATGAGTAAATAAATTTGGTTAAATTAACCACTAATAAAAATAATATGGCTAAACTAATTAATGAATAAATATTTTGTGGCAAAATATATTGTGTAAAAATAAATTATGACTAAAATAAACACGAATGAAATAATTATAGTTGAAATAAAAATGTTTAAATAATTATGGAAAAACCAACCATGGCTAAATTAAAAATAATTTTAAATTAATTATGGGTATATTAATTATGGTTAACTTTATCAATGTAAAATAACTAATATGTTAAAAATAAATATAACTAATTTAATTATGCTTATAGTAACCATGGTTAAATTCATTATGGCAAAACCAACAATGGCCCAACTAGTAATAGTTAAATTAAATATGTTAAACTAATTATCATGGCTAAACTGACTAGGGCTAAACCAATTATTGTTAAATTGACCATGGTCAAATTATTTATAATTGTTTAATTAGTTATGGCTAAAATAACCATAATTAAACTAAATATGGCTTAAAAAATGATGGATGAATGAATCATAATTAAATTAAATATGGTTAAACTAACTATGGTTAAACTAACCATAGTTATTGAACATGATTAAATTGATCATGGTTAGATTAATTATTGTTATTTTAGACTTTAATTTTTTTTTCCATAGGTAGTTGAGCCAAATAAATTCAATATAATCAATTTAACCATAGTTAGATAAACCATATATATATAATTATTTTAACCATAATTAATTTGGTCATGATTCATTTAGTTATGATTAGCTAATTTTTGTATTTTTCAACTTTCTTTTAATTGGTCAAACATAGTCAATATGTTACATATAGATACCCAATATTGGGTGCAAGCAAGATATTTTGTACATATTTGTTACATTGTTTTTTACTTAAAAGCTTAAAACAAAATTTTAAAAAGTTAAAAACCTTCTTCTAGCATTTCAAAACAAATGAAACATTTAGTTTTTTTCATGGGCATTTCTAACCTCCTTCTAGCTTTTAAAATGAATTTGTGTCATATCATTTGAATTTCAAAAAATACCCCAAAATTATCCCCAATAATAACATTATTTTTTAGAGGGTTGGGAATGATTTTAGTTATGAAAACAAACTCCATTCACCAAAAAAATAATGTTACAATATTCACCACATCAATGTTGAAATGCTTGAAGAAAAATCAAATACTTGCAAAAACATTTCAAGTATTTGAACTTTATTTTTCAAACTATTGTAAATTTTAGGTCCAATTCAAGTACTTGCAAATACTTTAAAAAACATGATTATAGTAATTTAGTTTTTGAAGTTCATGCAAACAAAAGTTACAAAACAATGTACTCAAAAATAATATTATCATCCCCATAAAATTATTTACTTGTTAGTCCTTTTATTTAAAGGTCCATGTATGTTGTTGCTTACGTTATTTTTTGTATATGTTTTACCATGCATTCAACCCATCTCTATTTGTTTTTGGAATTGACTAGTCTTTTAAATTGACAAACAAATGTTTCAAGGAAATTATAAAAACTCACTTGGAGTGGTGCCTTTTTTTGTAGATCCATATTAATGTCCTTGTTGAATAGAAATATCTTGTCAAACATGAGAAATAGGTTACAATAGTGTGAAGCACAAAAACAAAGAGACGTGTGTAGAAATCCAAGATTTTAATGCCCATAAACATACATGTATAATTGTAGTGGGTGCATATAAAAGATTTTGCAATAACAATTTCGTCACAATGAAACGCATGACCTTCTGAAAAAAAAACATGAAACTTAACAAAACTTTATTTACCTCTTTCATGTGTTGGACTACTTTTTTTTCGTCTCATGCGTGCATCAAGTAACATATTTGCAAATTCCTTGAAGTTTCTCATCCTTGTCAATAATATACAATCACAAATTAAAAAAAAAATACTATAACCACATTTCTTTGAAATCTTCACTTGTCAATATAATTAACCATGTAGTTTTTAGAGTGGCTTACGTAACACATCCTTTCAAGCAATGTGATGAAGAAAGATGATGAAAATAGGTTTGTTTAGCATGTCTATGATGCAAAACCTATCATTGGTTACTATTCACGTGAACAATGTCAAAGCGTGTTGTTGATTTTCTTTTTGTGTTTTATTGTTTGCTTATCAATTGGGGGTAGTTGGGTTGATTGGCTGCAGGACTAGTCAGTCACCAGGGTGGTAGTTTTGATGTAGTTGAGTAGGTGGTAATTCAAGTTTTCTCCCTTTGTCTTTCAATATTAGAAACTATTGAATGATGTCGTGTTTGAAGTACATATATTGAGGTTTAGGTCTTAAGATGAAATGCTTTCATTTATGCAAGTCATGTGAGTGAAGCATAAGTCAGAGGTTTAGCATATTGAGAGTCCTTATTGTCTATGGAGAGGGGGCTGGTTTGGGTGACTGAGTCAAATAGGGTGGATGAAGAACCTTTTGAGAATGATTTACGTAGCAGAAAATTGGAAACAAATTCCTTTAGAGTTTTAATCTATATTGCCATTATTTTTTTATGGAATTTATGAATGTTGTCACATATTACCAACTACTGAATGTATTGCCAGTTTATGGTTAATTATTTTTGAAGCAAGGATAGTAAAAGCTGCTTTCACTCTCACGTCTTCCCTGCTGTTGCATTGTTGTAAGGCACCTTTGGCCAGAGTGAACCAGCACCTCTGAGTGCAGGATCCAATGGATACCCAGTTGTGGATGAATCTCAACTGAGTTAACATCTAGTTTTACCTTGGTAACCCATTGTGTAAGAACTAGGTCCAATAATATATAGGTAAATAAGAAAGGAAAATAGGTGACTTTGAGCTAAGTAGATGGTTTATGCATAGATAAGGGCTATCTTTACTAACCAACTACTAACACCCCCACAAGTGCATTGTTAGTAGGTAGGTAGTAAAACAAGCGAGTGAGATAACCACCATGGTTAGCCAGGGAACATGAACCCAACAGAAAACTGTTTTCAGACCACTTACCATCCATCCTTCATGGTGCACAGCTGGGGTGCTGGTTCACTCTGAGAGCTCCTATTGGAAAACCTAAAAGAGACATTAGTAGTCTAAGTGTCCATGGAATTGCATGACCCTAGGTCAAGATGTTGGAACTTGGAATCGACAGCTTCCATTCCCGGAGGCTCCCAACGCCTTGGCCTCTGAAGAGGTCTGGGTATTTTCAAAGTTTGCAACCTTGTTGACTTGACATGCACATAACACATTGTTTGTGCTGAGTGGGTAACCTTTGATTCCCCATCACAACTCATGGTAGGCAGAACTCGGAAAGTGTCCATTGAGTTTCTGAAAAGCTAAAAAATCATTAAGTGGTACATAATAGTTTACACCAATCAATGAGGGCTGCTGAAGGTTTGCATGGATTCAGCACTCCTTAATTTTCCAGGTTCATTTTAATGAATTGTTGCACATGGTAGACCAACAAAGCAGGTGTTTTGACACGGCAAATGGAGGGTCCTCCACAGGTTTCAACAAGCATCTCCAGGGGACAAGCCCATTCTCTCTTGGCGGTCTTGTTTATTTGCTAGCTGCAACTTGCTTCTGGTTTCAGGTCTTTGTTTATACAGTAGTTTCTTCTGTTTTCTGTAATATTTTCGCCCCCCCTTTTCTAGGATACCTTACCCTAGGGTCAGTTTCTTTATTAATTAATCCTTTAGATATTGAAATGAAATTTTATGAAAGTATGAAGTTGAGGTGTTAGAAGATGATCATAATTATTACAAGCTACAATATGAATATATTTCCCTGCTCATATGACAATCTCATAGCAAACTATTGTAAATCTAAAATGTAATAATTTCAAAATTGTAATAGTCAATTGATTATCTGAAAAAAATATTTCTTTTGTAATGTGGAAGTTGATTGTAGTCTAAGGTAATCAAGAGGAGAACAACTTGGGGAAATTTTTTAAGTGTATTTCAAAGGCATCTGAAAACTAGAAAAATTGTCCCTCTTAGAAAAAGAAAAGAAAAAGGGGAGTGATGTTAGGTGTGATAGTTGAATTATTTGGTAAGGTTTTAATTAGTTAAGAATAAATTGGGTTTGTTTAGTTATTTGGGTTTTATTTTGAATCAGTTCAAGTGTAAATATAATTTGAAATATTCTTATTGATGAGATATAATTTTAGGTTGTGTGGTTTCAAATCATTTTTGATGATTTGAAATTTCAAAACACATGTTTTGTTGTTGTAGTTTTTTTGTATTTTGCAAGTTTCTTTTGCATAATCTTTGTTGAATTTTGTTTTGTGTTTCTTGGGAGCCCTTGAATTCTTGTTTGTTGTAGGTGAATCATATCTTTTGAATCACCAAAAATGATTTCTTAGCAATGATTCTTGTTGGGCTTACAATCTTTAAGAGATGCCATTATATTGATTTGTGATCATTATTTTTGAAGTTGACATATGAGATGCTTTACATCACCATTGGAGGAAATGCCAATCAATAAATGGTTTTGTTCTCAATGCATCAAGTAAACTTAGGTTCTTAAAGTTAAATAGTAGAACTAACTTAAATATTTTTTCATCATGATTCATATTTGGTTGAGGATGTGAAAGATTATATGATTCACGATGAAACTCATATTTGCACCAAACTTATCAATCTTTTCATCTTAAAACTAAAATGTTCATTCATGGCGAATTTTTGTAAGATAGTTTTATATTATTATCTAGCTTAGGGAGACTTTAACTCTAGATAAAAAGACGGTTTGGATATAGGGTACTATTCAAAATATTTTTATGTTATGTGCTATATGTGTGATAATAACAATAGTTGTAAATGCCGGCATAGGAACACACAACAATGATCTTACAATTATAGACATAATATATTTTTCATTCTTAAAGAGTAAGTGGAAGAACTTTATCCCTCCTATCAATGTGTTATTATTTTATTATTTTATATTATTTTTATTGCAAAAGTTTGCCAAGTGGTGACAAAAAAAAAGGGCTTGCAACCTCTACAAAGGATTTTGTGAGGGAAAAAAAGCTTCAAATTGCTATTTTTAGACTATAGGTTCTTGCAACTTGCTAGTAGATAGGGGATCCAATAAATTTCTACTTTTCTCTTTGACATCAAGCCAGATTTGGCAAAGTCCTCTTGGGGCGGGGGGGGGGCGGGTGGGGATTGCAAGTTCACCCACCACATGAAATTGGAAAAAAACCCTGCCTTCTACTCATCATGATTGAAGTACGCTTTTGGTTCATGACAACCTCTGCCTTGTGCTTTACAATTGGCTCGTCCATGGGTGCAGACCTTCACAAAATGTGGGGCTGCACTCAGCTATTGCCGCATTCTAAACTCCATTATTTTGGGGACGCATCCACCCTAGGACTTTACCCTACACTCATGACACAAAAAGGTATTCAATTGGATATCTAACTGACACGTTTGGATCCAATTGTTGAATATGACATTTAATTGCTCCTAAACAAATCGTGTATTGCCACCTAGTTTGACACTCGACACTATTGCTGGGAATGAATCTATCAATTTTCCATGAGACTGCTGAAGTCTTCCTCTTTTTCAACTTATAATGTTAGCTGGC
>Ga0116228_10006461_pt1 | contig 10478 bp, 5 predicted proteins | sample S1TSphfallax_2_FD_89694 | JGI IMG/M metagenome (GOLD analysis project Ga0116228, IMG submission 89694) | Host-associated microbial communities from peat moss isolated from Minnesota, USA - S1T2_Fc - Sphagnum fallax MG | ecosystem: Host-associated > Plants > Peat moss > Unclassified | place: USA... | reverse complement strand
CTCTGTTCGACATGCACCTGGAGTAAAAGTTTTTTTTTCCCATGTTAATTGGTACTACCAATTGAGCATCTCCAGCAGTGCTAAGTATTCGAACCTGCAAAAGTATTTCTCACATCCAAGTTTTAGTTATTTACTTTGTTTGCAACCCCAACCTATGAAACTGAAGCCAGGACCACAAATATGTGGGAGACTACTAATGGCAAACCACCTGAACCAATCATTATGATTTGCACTTTTCATCAGAGACAGGGAGCAGCAGTGTTATCACATTTATTACACTCTAATCAGTTTTGCAGTGCCATTACCAATCTTAGGAGACTCTGCAAAAATGATGGGCTAAAACCACTTTGCTGAGCCAAACCAGCATATTTGATCTTTTTTCATCCAATTTTAATGTGCAGGGTCACATACTGAGCCGCTGGGGACACTCTGATGTCTTCACCAATACACGTGATGAGTAATAGTAAAGTTCCAAAGAGCATCTGAGCACAAAATATCCCAGGAATCAAGATCATTATGACTCTTCATGAAATTCTTGGACATCCAGTGCTCCGCGTATCATTTATTCAACACTATATTCAAAAATGGCTAATCTTATATTCTTGAAGTTTGTACATAACTGAAACAATTATTGGTGCTAGCCCACAATCTATACATTCACCAAAAAAACAGGAACATTTTTTTTATGTTTTGCTTCACTACATCTCCTTGAGTCCTTGTATTATTTCAAATCCCATTTTTCAAACTCAAATTAAAACACCCCAAGTTTCATCTTCCTGGTTCCAATCAGCCGTGGTCCATTTCAAAATTGACAGAAGGTTGTTAGTGCAAGCCTTGACGTAATGACTTTGATGACAATTTGCCTTCAGTACCTCATTGGATTATCTCTGATGGACTGGACACTGTGAAGTCGTTAACAGCAGACATATCTTATTCTGCCTCTTTTTGACCTAGTTCCCCTTTACTATCAGCAGCCTGGTACAGAATCAGCAGCCAGGGCTGATTTTGCATCCAAATATGACAAGATGCATGATACATTATGTACGGCTTCATCCCGCTGGATAATATGTCCCTCACATTGTGATGCCTGTGAATGGGCCTTTGAACCCTGATTCTGTCAGGGTTCTTCCTGGGGCGAGCACTGGCCAAGCCCAGTATTGGAGCTCGTTTCATTGGAAAGATTTTGGTGTAGGGTAAAAGCCCAAGGCCATGCACTTTACTGGAATAAGCGCCCACATGAGGCCAAGCACAAAGACCTGTTCAATGTCTTTTCTTTTATGGTGGATGTTCCATTTTTTGAAATGCCCCAAACAGCTGAGAAAAAAATACAACGGGTAACATGCCCTCCAATTACACTAAAAAAAACCAGAGCAGGTCCTTACATGTAAAGTAGTGCCTTAGGGTGGGGCATTCTTGAAATAAAAGACATAGAGCGGTAATATATATTTCTTGAATGTCCAAATATTGTTGACAACATGCTTCAGTTTTTATGATGCTTCTAACATATTTCACTTCGGATAAGTCCACAATCCATTTTCCTAACGATAATGAATTCAAGAGATTATTTTCCTACTAATTCACATTGACTAAAATGCATTTAAAAGATTTGATCAAACTTGAAGCTGGATGTAGAACACTATCAAAACTATACTCAAGGTCAAATATTGTCAATTTGCCAAACTTGGATATATATTTTATTGGAGGTTTTTGGATTGGCTTAAGCAATATTTACTTCAGGTAGGCAAAAGATGGTGAAATACCATGGGTTTTAAGTGAAGGAATAGCCACTTGGAATTACACACCTAATATCCTTAAAGATTTCATGCATCAAACTAATTCACAATGAGCTCAATGGGGATTATGCTTAAACTAAGTAGTCAAAATGATTGATGATGCATTAACCCTTACTTTGGTTATGGCATGGTCATGGACTTCACCTCATCTAGATTTTTGGAACACAATTGCAACCCCTTAGCTTGTCACCAAACCCCTTAGTTCCAATTAGGGTTGTTAAAAAATTCATCCAAAGTAGGTCCGGATCATGTTGAGCTAGTGTACAAAAGCGAATGTATTAGGTCAGAAATGGTCAGAAATTACCAAGCTAAGTCAGAAATTTAAGGAGCTTAGAGCGTCTCCACCCACACGCCCAATTGGGGCCCCTATTAAGTGTTTATCACATCCAACATTTAGTGTTAATTGTTACCCCATCCCCACCCATAAACAACAAAAAGTGGATAGTATAAGGGAGAGACTATTTTAAATGTTGCCATTTGAGCTGATCATTTATGGCTGGCCAACCAAAAACAAACATTTTCTTTTACTGATGAGAGTTTCAAGCTGTTTGACTGCTATACTTCATCCAAAATATGTGTGCAGGTTAGTCTGCATCTGTGGGTGGAGATTGTCCATCTTGAACTGTGTTTGTACCTCAGTTCTACTGCCAGTGAAGGCTCACCATGAAATATCATCTTTATTGTGCTGTTTCAAGATTAGTGATGCCTTCCATCATTTTAATACTGTTTTGACTGCACTACTCAAAGCAAATTTAAAAATTGTTTGCGCATGTTGGGCATATTTTTTCACTATTTTATTTCAGGATGGGAGTTCTTAGTGCAGATACAGAAACAAAGAGTTTTGAGATATGGCTAAATTTAGCCACATGTTTCTCTTTTTCACTCTTCAAGACTATAGACTTGTTGCTTTCAATCTCTCATCTGGGAGAGAGCAACACCTGGAGTCTCAATGTCTAGATATCCTCACCACACTCAAGGAGATTGGGCAACCTCTCAAGTCAGTGATGTTCATTAACCTCTTGCTTTGACAACCATCACGTAAGACCTCTCCCCTTACCTTTGATGTTATCTTGTGCTGAATTGACCATTTCATCCAAAGACTACATCAAGTTAGAGCATAGGAACACTACCAACCATCTCACCAAAAGGTAAATTACATCCACACTAAGGCACTTCAAACATCAACACACACGGTGCTCACATGAAATCAGCACAGTGCCATTTTGATAATGGCTAAAATTTTTTGCAAGCTATACATTCACTGCTTAGACATAGCTTAGATAGATTTGTGATGTCAAATTGCATTTGGAATATGCTGGATGGATCAAGATTTAACCTAATGGATGAAGGATTGATTGCACACGATGATAATAGGCAGAAAGTGCAAAAACTTTCAGCAATCGACGATCATGTGAAATAGAAGGGTTTAGTTGAGCTTATTACATTCTTGCTTTCTTTGTATTAGACTATGTTCATTCTTTGTTGCAAGTAATTTCCTTTTGGTTGTTCTTCAAGAAGGAGTTTGCAATAGTGGGATGTTGGTATTACTTTATGGATTTGTTGGTATTCATTTCATGAGGTGGATCTTCTCAACCTTTGGATGTGTGTTGTTTGTCAAATGCAAGTTATGATGTGGAGATTACCAAGATGTGACAATGAGGAATTAAGGGGAAGTAAATAATTAGATGAAAAATGTTTTTGGTTTTAGGAAGCTAAGCACATTTCCTTCAAACTTTTGGAGGTAGTCTTGTGTTTTTTATATATATGATGCTAATGATAGAACCTTGTGTTTAGGTATAGAATTCCCCAAAACTCTTCAAGTATGGACGATTAGGTTGGACATAAGAAGTTGATTAGATGTTTAAGAATAGAAGCACATTTGGAAATGATGAAAGTCTTTAAGGAGTTTGAAAACTAGCTTGAAATTGTTTCACAACTTTAAGTTTTGTATATTTGAAGTTACTCTAGTTTTTGTTTTCTAGGATTTGGGAATGAATGAAAAGTGAGATCTACTTTGGTGAGAACTCTAAAAGTTGCATAACCTGAATGTGGGGAATTGGGAAATCTACATGAAAGAATTATTTTGTCCATGTTGTTGCAGACTTTGATATGAAGGTTTTCTTTTCTTGCCTCAACTTTTGGGGGAAAGGTGTAGATTGGGGTTTTACAATTTTTTTACCAAAATGCTTGATGAGATCAATTGCGATCAATTGAGATTTGGTGGGATTCATGGGAGATGTAGATGGGAGAAATAGGATATTTTGTTTTTGGTGGAATGTAGTAAGGGAACCTTGTTGTACAAAACCAAAATTAAATGTGGAGGGGATTGTTCTATCATAAAACAATTATGATAGGCCATGATAGCTTGTGAAAGTAAACTAAGAATGTGCTGATCCAAAATGTGCCTTAGACTCATGCAATAAGATTAGTTGTGTCATAGTAATAGGGTTGATTAGGTTTACACCTTTGTTTTATATACATTGAATGGAGATAAAAAAGTATCCTTGATTATATTGTCCAAGGAGAGTCTTCATTCCTCCCTTTTCTTTTGGTGATAGATCTAAGAACATGGGAACATGGAATTAAATACCATTTATGCATGGGTGAAAATTTGTGGCCCAATGTTGTTCCAAAAAGTAGCACATTGAAGAATTGGAATAAGAATCAACATTCAAAACTAGAATGGGTTTTTAAAGGAGATGAAGACATTAGATCCTTTCAAAGTGTTATAATCAACTAGTATCATAAAAAAACATTTTGGTGTTCACTATATTTTTTGAAATAAAGGTAAACAATATATGATTGGTTTAGCATGGCTAATGGAACAATAAGTGAACTCAATTTACCTACTAATTGCTTTCTATAATCCTTGCAAACTTCCTTCCACAAAAATCTTGATCAAAATTGCCTTAGATTTAGGATCTAGGATTAACTCTTGGACAATATAATGGTCAAAAAATCTACTTAGTGACACTACATGGTGGTTTGAAGCTTGTCATGAGGCCTACTTTTAGGCCTTTCTAGTTCTTGGTCTCTGTTCCAATGTTGTGTTGTTTGTTTCACATCACCAATAATCCCCATGTGAATAGATCCCATCCTTGAAATGATTGAAACAACTACAATCTCTTGCAATAATCTTTCGTTTCCTAATCTTGGAAATAAACTTTGTTATAGTGTGGCAATCACAACATAGCCACATGTTCTTGATTATGTGGATAGGGTCTTTGGCAAAATGTTAATTAACCCATATGGGATGGCTAGTTTCTCCTTATGGTAACATAAAGCCTATTTTTTATGTTGTTCATCCACATCATGCAATACAAAATGTATGTCAAGTACATAATTAGCCTCTTTGATGTGTATGTAAATTGTCCAATATATGTACTCAATTTGCAACTATGATCAATCAAGCCCTACAAACTAATAAACCCTACTATTGAACTCAATTGAGTTTTGGCATGTTTCTTTTGTCGAACCTTAATGCTCCATTGCCTTTCCATCATCAGTACATCATCATTTCACTAGCAACAACATATATGTTGGATAATAATACATATGTACCTATGTTTTGTGGCTCCAATTTAAGTTTGTTTTCATCTACCCATTCCCCTACCTTTACTTTACAATGTAGTTTGTAGGCACCAAGTTAACGATCCCTACAAAACATTGTCTAGTTGAATTGGCATCTCCATAATGACATGTTGTGCATCTTTTATTGCCAAGAATGTCAACCATGTAGCCATAATACTTTGTGGTTGGTGTTAGTTTTTCTAACTTAAGAAATCAAATTCTATGATGTTAATATTAAAGCAAAAAGAAGATCGAAACATACTGACAATTAATTTACTACATACTTAGAGGTTGATCTAGTGTGAGGGTGCACACTCCCTAGAGAAAGGGGATAACCCAAGGATTAAATAGGTGAAAAGGGGAGAGAAAAAAAACAATTCTAAAACTTTGTAAAAGAAATACAATAAGACTAGAGAGAGTAACAAGGACAAAGTGTTAAAGAGGGATGAACAAACATAGTAACCCTAATGTCTAACACCACCTCTCAACCTTCAATACGCGAATTAGCCATTTTAAAACAAAAATCAAGTAATAAAACATAATTGAAAAGCTTGAACAAATTTTAGTAGAGTGTGTCATCTTCTTCTTCTCTTTAAAAAAAAAAATTAAAGCAAAATGCAAGGAGTTGCATGCTTAATTATCCAAATTGGTGGTCCTGGATATGGAGTCAAAAATGAAACAAATATAGTGGTTCTAGAAGGAGGGAGTTATGTCTTTAATTGGCTACATTTTAATGGTCTTATTTTTCATGGACTCTTATATGAACTCATGTTTTGGAGTTTGCGGCCTAACTTGGTGTTCAAAATGAAAACATTTTGTGACATGGGATTTCAGAGGGTTGTTTGCAAATGGTGGAAAAAACAAGTCAATGCCTTGGTGGAGTGACAATCAAGAATACATGAATTTGAGGAATCCCATTAGTGTTACAAGTAGTGGTTGGACAACCTCATGGAAGAGGAGGAATGGAATTGGGAGTGTTGGTCTCCTTGTTGAATGAAATGAGACAATTTTTTTCCTATTACATCGTTACCCTTTTTAAGTTTTTATATTGCATAAACTTTCTTCTTCTTAATTTTTTTGTGAATAGGTTAGTTGGTTGTTTTGCAGATGGGATGTAGATGACTTTGATTCAACCACTTTTTGTAAGTTGTATGTACTTGAGGTGGATGGTGAAGTGTTTTTGTCTTGAAATGGTATATTGGGTCCTTAGTGATATTTGATGCAACTTCCATTGTCATAGTGTATGGGTACAATTTATACACTAGTCATGTCATGTTCACCAAGTAAGTCCATGAGCTAATATCACTTCTTTTGCAACTTCTATGAATGCTTTAAATTTGAATTGTGTAAATTGCAAGGCAATAGAGTTTTTTTTTTGTTGTTCCAAGTGATTGGGGTTCCTCCTACTATAAAGAAATACCTTCCAGTCAATTCTCTATAATCTATATCTCCTCCCCAATCTACATTAATGAATTCAATGAGAGAAAGGTTTGTTCCCCTTCTATAAAATAACCATGATTTGATAGTTTCTTCAAAATATTGAAACTTCTAATTTGGTAGCTTTTTAATGTGATTCTTGAGGTCTTTACATATATCTATTTGCAAGGTTTATTGCAAATGCAATGTCAAGTCTTGTGTTTGTAAAAAATATTAGCTTACCAATTAAACTTTGGTTGTAGTATGTTGGGTCAACCTTGAGGGAATTCATGTTAGCTTGTAACTTCAAAGCTTTAGTGAATGGAATGTTCAAGGGATTGTAGTTTGATATCCCATATTCAAAAAAAAAACTTGTACTAAATGACCTTTGATGAAAAAATGTTCCTTGAGGCTGTTGTTTGAACTCAAGCCTTAAGTATCTTGAGGCTAAACCTAAATTTGACATTTTGAATTGTTTTTCTGGTCTTGCTTCGATCTAGTTGATGTTGGTTGTGTTGTTGCTAATGATGAAGATATTGTCTTAAGTAAACAATCACAAGGAATAATTGTTCTTAGTTTTTCAATTGGTATAAATTTCCATCTTATGTGATCTTGTCTGGTCCTTGACTTGTTAAATAAACATCATTTGGAGCTTGCTTGAGCCCATATAGGGCTTTGTTGAACTTGTAAATTAATTTTTTTTGTCCTTGGTGACAAATCCTAAGGGTTATTGTATGAAAAGTTCTTGTTCAATCTTCCCATTTATGAAGGTTAATTTGACATCCATTTGATGGAACTCCCAACCTTGAACAACAACAATTGTTATGACCAATTTGATGGTGGTCCACTTTGCCATAGGAGAAAACATGTTGTTGTAGTGTATATGGGTCTTTTGCTTGCATCCTCATACCACCATGCAAGCTTTGTACTTGGTATGCTTGTCTTGAGTTTCTTTGATCTTAAAAATCCATTTGATTGAAATTGGTTTATGGCTTCAAAGTAGTTTCACTAACAACAAGATACAAATCTTGGAAATGAAGTCCATTTATTCCTCCATGGTTGTCCTTACCTATCATTTATAATTGCATCAAAGAATGTGATGTCTATGTTGGATTCATTTGTTAAGTTGATGTAGTCTTTCAATTCGATAGGTCTAAGTTGTGCTTTGGTGGACCTTTTAGGTTCTTGGACATTCATTCTTTTCCTCCCCTAATACACTCGAATGGTACTATTTAGTTGTCTATTATGCATTTGCTCCAAATCTCAATTTTTGTCAAGATTGGGTTTTTGTGTTTCAACTTCAACTAGGTTTTGATTTTCAAGGAACATGATGCTAGGGTTATTATTATAAATTTGTTGCTCCTTTTGATAGTTTGTGTTCCAATTTGAAGGAAGAAAATAGATCCTCCTATTTTCACTTCACTTTCATCAACCACATCTTCATTACTTCCCACATCTACATGGTGTGTGAGATTTTTTTCTTCCTCTATGATTATATCCTTAGAGGTAACCATTTTCTTCCACTCAAGTATGTAACATTTGTAGCCCTTCCTCTTCTCATCTATACCAACTAGGGTTCCCTTCACAATTTTTTCATCTAGTTTGTCCTTCTAGCTAGTTATGGGAACATGTATGTATGCTTGTGCTCCAAGAACCTTAAGATTTTTCAAATGTGATTTTTTTCTTGAGAAGACTTCTAAAGGTGTTTTTTGGTCAAGTGTCTTTGATGGCCTTCTATTCACCAAGTAACATGTTGCATGTACTAGTTTAACCCAAAGAACCTTGGGAAGGTTTACTTTTACTATTATGCATGTTGTAGTTTCCAAAATTGTATGGTTTTGGCATTTAGCAACTCCATTTTGCTAATGTGAATAAGTTTACATTGACTCCCTTCTTACTTCCTCTTGATTGCAAAATTCAATGAGTCTTTCAAACTTGAATTCACCTTCGTCATCAAATCTAAGGATTCTTATCCTCTTCCTAGTTTCTAATTCAATAGAGCTTTTGAACTCTTAGAGTTTGATCCTTGCTTTTGAAACTTTTGATTCACATCATCCTATTCTTATCATCTATAAAGATTATGAAGTATTTGGCTCCTCCTATGGACTTGGCAATGAAAGGCCCATAAATGTCGCTATGCACAAGTAAGTGTTTTTTTGTAATCTTTTTCAAATGGTGGATTAAACATCATATAGTTTGCTTGTTGTCTCATGCCCAAGTTGCAAAGTTGTCCATTTAGATCTCTAATTTTCTCCACTAATTGTTGAATTTTGCATTCATGCCCTAAATGTCCCCTAGTTCCATATTAATGGCATCTTCCAGGATTGGAACTACTTGGGTTTGTTCAAAAGCTCCGATGGTCTTTTGTTAGAAAGCTCCTTTTTCTAGTGCGTTGTTTGTTCAAATAAAAATAAATAAATTTTGGTTGCCAATGTTCGTCTAGTCTCCTTGTTGGTCTTTTTGGTTGACTTTGCCTTTTTGCAAGCATTATGTCCCTAAGATTCAAGCTAGAGCCTTGAGGTTTGAACTTTTGCATCCTACTGTGAACAACCATGTCATCACTCAGGGTTTTTTTATCAACATCTAGTTTGATCTTCAATTCTTAGTTTAACAATTGAGGTTCTAGTTCTTCTAAAGAAGGCAAAGAATCTTTGCTGGTCAAAGTTTTGACAAAGATGTTGTAATGGAATGGAAGATGATTCAATATCATTACAATAGCTAGTTCATTAAGAATGGAGAAATCAATACCTTCTAGTTGGTCCAATATTTCCCTAACCTCCTTGAAGTAGCATCCATATTACTTTCTTCTTATGTCCTCGTAGAGACAATTGTTTTGAATAGTATTAGTCTCCTAGAACTTGATTTAGCTTCATATTTTTCTCTAAGTTGTTCCCAACAATCATTAGAATTTGGGAATCTTTTGACAAATGGAATCATAGTGTCCTTGACTGAGACATTTATTGCATTTAAGGCCTTGGATTAATAGCTTCTACAACTTTGATGAAATCATCTTTTGGGCTCTATACATGCTTTTAGAGGTTTTCTTTTTGTAATAGGTTCATCATCCTAAATGACCAGACAGAGTCATTCTGACTTCCCTCAAGACGACTGGACTCTGGTATGGAGATATCAAAGCTAGGAGCATGCTTTTGGAACAATTGAGAAAAGCCTTGAGATCTGAAGACTTCCCTAAACCAATTGGGTTCTTCTATATCCTCCACTTCTTCAGTTGTTTCTGCCGTTTGAGAGTTTTCTTGTTAATTTCCCTAAACATACAAAGTTTCCTATTTCTCCCTCTCCTCTTTCTAAATTTTCTCACCTCAATCCCTCTGGCTCTAATATCATGTTAGATTTTCTAGCTAAAGAAGTCAAATTTTATGATGTTACCTACTAAAGCAGAGAGAGGATGGAGACATATTGACAATTGACTAGCTACAGATCTGGAAGTTGATCCAATGTGAGGGTGTGCACTCTTTGGAGAGAGGGGATAACCCAAGGATTAAATAGGTGAAGGGGGCAGAGAGAGACAGGTCTGGAACCTTCTCGAAGGACAGGCAAGACTGGAGAGAGTAACAGGTACAGACCAATAGAGGGATAAACAGACATAATAACCCTAATGTCTAACAGTTGGTATCATGGCATGATCTTTGCTCATGGATTGAAAGTAACACCAACCATCCTCAACAAGTCCCACATTAG
>Ga0116228_10006460_pt1 | contig 10481 bp, 3 predicted proteins | sample S1TSphfallax_2_FD_89694 | JGI IMG/M metagenome (GOLD analysis project Ga0116228, IMG submission 89694) | Host-associated microbial communities from peat moss isolated from Minnesota, USA - S1T2_Fc - Sphagnum fallax MG | ecosystem: Host-associated > Plants > Peat moss > Unclassified | place: USA... | reverse complement strand
TTTTTTTTTGACAAAACTCAACAATCATACAATAAATGCTCAAAACTCACAATTCACATCCACATCTAGAATTTGAAATATAGAAGAAGGAAAGATGGTTTGTAACCAAAAAGAAAAGAACCTAAAAACCTCCATGAACCAAAACCCATCATTGGTTACTGCTCTCAAGTGATAAACCCAAGACTTGAATCCTTTTAAGCCAAACTTAAATAATATATTTTGAATAATCTATATCAAATACCAAAGGAACACAAGTTCAATATTTTAAGGCCACCAAATTACAATGTTCTATTACATCAATCCAAAGTCCTAAATGATATTGTTTAAAATTATTATGTGTTGTACTAATTTGAATTAAACTAGTACATTTATTTCTTGAAGTTTAACCCGAGATCATAACTTTTAGTGAACTTTTAGTGTTCAATCAATCATTTATGAACCACTAACCCTAACCTTTATTATGCAATGCATCAACTAAAATTCTACAATTCAATCTCCCAAAAAAAAATCCAATTTTGTTCCATCTTTATATTTTATCAAGATTTGATCTTGGTTAGAACAATCAACATGAGGTTAAGCAAAGGCATTTATAGTATGGGCATACACTTTCTCATAGAACACAACTTTGCTAATTTGGTCTCCGATAGTTCATACTAGATTTTGACCTTTTCTATGGATTTGCTCCAACCAAGGATACCCAAACAAGGTTTTTCGTGTTGTTTGTTCCAAAATCAGCCAAACAACTAGATCCAGATCCTTAACTCTTTTTTGGTGCATGCATAATTCTAAAACGTCTAAATGCCTTCCCATCTACAACTTTGACCACCTTATTTTCTACTCATGTCTCAACACCAAACTCCTTATATGAAAATAAAAAGTACATGGCCTATTCTTGTTGATGCATTATTACCACAACAAAAGAAAAATCAATAGCAACCGAAAGAAAAAGAAGAACATGTTTAACATTTGTTATTTAACATCCCACACACATCTAATATGAAAACTTCACTTATCACCCAGTTCATCCTCCTCCCCCAACCATGTTTTTTCCATCCTCTTATCCTCCATTACTCAACTCCCAAGCATCTTGTTCCAACGAGGTTTTGTCAACTACCTCATAAATGGCTCCATCTTCCACCATCAGCAGCCCACCCCAAGATTAGTGATAAGATTTGTATTACACACAAATAACAAAACACATTTCCTCTCCTTCATCTTGCCCTCATGAATTCCCTTACAGTGATGGACAATTTGGGAAAGTAAACAATGATCGATCACATCTTGCCATCTCACAACAAAAAGCAAACAACAACAAACTAAACCCTAAAACCAAGTTGAGTTCACATTGACACAATATATGCTTCTCCTTTCATACTCCCATGGTAAATTCCATTGCCACTTCACTTGTGGTCACAAGCTTACTTGAAGCTTGTCTTCTTGCACATGAAGATCACCTACTTGCATAGCATACTTGCATCAATGCAAACAATGAGATGGTGCTAGCAACAACAAAAATATCAACCCACCAAAGTTGGTGCTTCCTATTTCTCTTGTCAATTGTCACATCATCCTCTTGCTATGTGATGTAACACACAACTCTTGATTCTCAACCACTATATTGAAAGCTCCTTGTAACTCTTAAGTTCTAATGCCTTGTTGATGTAAACTCTACAAGAAGTTCAACTAAACATGAGCATCTCACAAGCTTTATAAAAGAGAAGCCCAACTTGGATCAACAACACCTTCATATGAGCCAAATAGAAGTCCACCTAGGTAGGACTTCATGTATTTTCTTTTGGATATTGCCCGCTGGTCAGGGCATCTAGTGCCTGTATCTATACCCTGGTTCATACCTGGGCTGAACCTATTGTGGTTGATACAAGTGTTGGTCTCGTATCCACTTTTGAACATACTAGACTGCTCTTGGTATTGGGTACTGCCTAAAATTTCCTACCAGCTTGATCCTGGTATTGTTCAAAGATTGATTTTCTATTAGTATAGGGCAGGTATACTGAAAGTAGTATAAAAGTGGTACAAGGTTGGTATCACCCGAGGTTCCTACCTAGGCTGGTACTGGCACAAGGCTGATATTGCTTCAGTTCATACCAGCCTGTTTGGATCCTCAATAACAGGCATAAGCCCTGTATACCAGACCAACACTGGTTATATCTTCCAAGTATCAAATGGTTCAAAAGGTAGACCCTTCTCCTGTGTAAAGAATCATTAAATTTCACACAGGACATGCTGATGGGGATGTTATGAAACGGATAAGGTAAACATACATCAGATAAAGATCCTCAATATATTTACTCAGCAACATTTGATGGCCAGTTTTTTGGAGAGGTCATTCTGTTTGGGTGCAAACAGTTCGGGAGATGTACAAAACAATCAAAGTAGATCTCCCAGAACACCACACTAACAGTATCATGATTATTGTGACTTGTTCTTTCCTTGCTACTGGTTGTGGGTAAAATCATGGGTTGGATGTTGTGAAGTGGAGCATTTTAGTGCAACCTCATGCAAGGAGGTTAGCAGCTAGCATCCTCAGTTTCCTACAGCTTGTTTTACCTCTTCTTACAATCCAGATCACTGAACTTGGAGCATGTCACATAAAGTTCAAGTGCTACCATTTCTCCTGACCGTTTTCTTCTTTTGTTGGCTTTGATCTTCAATTCCAGTGCAAAATGCAAAGGCTGCATCACTTCTATAAGCACGGATTAGAACAAATATTTTGAGTTTGTTGAGGTATCTTGGAAATTAAGGTTATTGTTGGAGTGGCTTGCAAAGCACAAATGATGGTGCTTAAGTCTTCAGAATCAGAGTTTCTCTTGGAGAGGGTTTTGGGTTTTTGGTTTTAGGGTTGAAGCAAGTTTCACTCGGTAATCCTGTTTTGCATCACTGCATAAATTGCAATCCCATTGTGGAACTATTTTGTGCACTAGACAAAACTGAATATCACTTAATGTGTTGTGTTACAAGTAACATTGTTTTGAATTACAAATACAGCACACAGCATTAGCACTACTTGCATGGCAAACTCTTTAAATTCCAAACAAATTTACAGAACTCAGTGTCATCACAAACAACGAGTTTTGAGGCTACAGAAATTCTTCACTAACTGCCATCAAAATTAGAAATGAAATCTCATGATTTAACTAAATGAACGCATATTGTAATTTGCACTAGTCCACCAATTTGCTCCTGATCTATGTAAAAGAAAGATGCTGCAAATAGAACACTTTTTTATTCAAAGATGGTAAGCTTCCACATGAATCCTGATTGCATACAGAAGTGCTCATATGACTTACCAATGCACAATGATTGGTTTCCAATACTTAACAGTCAACGGTGATCTATTAACCAGTGTTAATCAGGGTTTTCTTTTCTAGTTTGTGATTTCAAAAATTTGGCAATTCCTTCCAAAATTTTGACAACATTAAACGTCAAATTTACACTAGGAAAAAAAAATCATCAAAAAATTGACAATTTTTATCCGGGAAAAAAATTACTGCTGTTGATATGAAACTGAGTACTAGGGAAAGCTGAGAAATATCTGGGAAGTATTTCTAATGAAGGAACTCATCAGGAATGAGAACAGAGATACCCAATTTGGCAGTCATGGAGAGATTCACCCACATCAACTAACAAACAACTTTTGTAGACTATTTTGTTGTAGGGGAGGTTCCTGCACAAGTGGGTTCTCCTGAGAGAGGCCTACCTGAAGGTGTTCCTGAACTTCAGGAGAACCCACAAGTATGGGAACCTCCACATATGTAAATAAATGGCTTGAAGTTTTCCTTCCTCCAGGGGAACACAGGAGGATCTCCCCCTCACATAATGCCCGAGGGTTCTTCTCCTGGGGGAGATCCCTCAAAATACACACACATAATAAAAGAGTCATTTACATACAAGCTTATATGTGGCAGTCACATGCTTTTGAACGGGCAGCTGACCCCGCAGATCTTAGGGTGAAGACTCTCAAGACCCAATAGGTAGTAGGTCCTGTAGGTGCTGGAAATTGAGCTGGAATCAAATTGGTCAAGAGCCCATGTGGTTAGGTTTGTAAACACTTTGACCCTGAATTGATGTGTACCGAAGAGTAATGAAACCAACAACACAGGAACTGGAGGCCAGATGCCCAGTTAAGTGTTAGTCTTTTCCAATTTTGTGATGTAGCCCAAGAGATGATGATGATCATATCCATAAGAAGATTTAACCAAATTTTGGCTGTAAAACACAAAATATATGAAGTTAAAAAGAATTTAAGCATCCTTCTGTATATTATGCTGCTACCTGCTGGAACCTAAATGATAAAATTCTGACATAGACTGAGGAGTGTCTTTGACTGAACCACAATAGATGCCGACGACTCCAGCTTGTGTTTCAGCTTGTTGCTCAGCTTAATATTTTGTATTCTTTAGTATTGCACTTCCTTCTGGAGCTGATCCCCTGGGACCTCTGGCCATTTCTAGAGTCTGCACAGAGTTTTGGAATTGATCTGAGAAGGAAGACTGACTGACTGAGTGACTGACTGTTCAGGAGGTATGGGAGACTTGAGCAGTCTAAGGGTGGTAGGCTGCTGCTATGAAATCCCCCCACTAGGCTCGGTATTCCAACCTCAAAGTTTATTGCAGTCAAAGGGGAGCATTTCATCCATGTGTTTGTGACCGATTTGCAACAGGAATATCCACTGTTACTTGGCAGTTAAGGTGACAGGCACAACATGGCAGGGCAGAGCACTGGAGCAGAGCAGAGCAGGAGCCACTTTCCTTTTGTAGCCTGCAGCAGGCATGAAGAGTTTAGGGAGCACTCACAGTAGTTGTCTGTCTCATGAGTTGCCTACTGTTTTGGTGGGTGCCAGGCCCCCCCCCACCACCCACTCACCATTCACATGTGATCCTGAGATTTTAGGGGCACCAGACCATCACTGAAATTGTGGGAGGCTGGTCTATCATGGTAGAGACATCTTTTGATTCCCATTAGCTCAAAGCAACTATATAAACTATCTCTCTCCACTACGCTGATGTCATCACATTGATCTGCATTTTCAAGTGTTGGCACTATAACAAAAGGTGCTCATGTACGTCAAGTAATTTCATTAGATTTTGGAGTGAATTCACTAATTGTAATGAACAGGACCTCATATACATCAAATGATTTCATTAGATTTTGGAGTGAACAGGACCTAGTGAGGATGTAGTGAATTCATTGCTTTAACAGACGGGGACTAGTGAGCTGCACCCACACTTTGTAATGGTGTTGGGGAACACCCTAGCTGCCTAGTTTCTTTAGCTTTTCAGGCAGCCAATGTTAAAACTTAAAGGACAATTCCCTTTGGTTTGTATCACTGGCTAGGGTATCTGACAGGATCCTGGATTTCTGGGGTTGACTCAGTTTCCCATATATCTGTATTTATTATGTGCCTGATGAGTTGAGTTTTATTTATTTATTTATTATTTTTGAAGCAAACCAAGAGCAGATGACTTTTGGAGGGTTGTCAGAAGGGATGTTGTGGACCCTTACTAACCTTTGGTCCTCTCTTTAATTTTCTTTTTAAAAAAAGCTTGAATCACCATTAGGCTAGATTGAGATCCAGACCTGAGATGGCGGGTTCTTGATTCTGGGCAGGTTTAGGGTTTAGGGTATCCAGATTCTAATTTAGGGTTTTTTTTTTAAAACCTGCCCAGGATTTAGGTTTTTTAAAAAATTCTCAACTTTTTTTGGGTTTAGGGTAGGTATCTGATTCAGCATTTTGCTAGAACCACCATTGGAACCAGACTGTGTAACTGGCCTTTTTAAATTTTTGAATTAAAACCTGAACTGGGGGTGCTTGCTATCCCTTTTAAACAGGTTCAAGTTCTCTAGTTAGATAAAAATAACTTTTTCAAAAATAAAAATTCTAAGAGCACCATAAACCAATAACTTTTTTTTAAATGAGTCAAATAGGGTCTGCCTTCTCCTGGGGGCTTGCACTTAATTTTCCTTGAAAGACAAGTTATTTTATAATTCAATCCAAGTGGAATCACATCTTTTGATTTTGATTTTGAAATTAAGGAACTCATTAAATAAACATACATTATGTCAAAACCAAGAAAATAAGAGTAAACACTCTTTAAATAAACAAGACTTGAATGATTTTTCCGGAGAGGCAAAAACCAAAGTTGAAAATTTACACTAATTTCACTTTCCCATTCACCTCTAATAAAATATAAATTATATTTAAATCACATGGTGGGGTCATGATTACTAGTGTTGGGTGGGTATTACTTTTTTTCAATAACTAACTGCCTTGGTTCTTTCAATTTATTTTTCAAAGAAGTTAGATTTTTTTTTTCATGCCTTCAAGGTTCTAAGGGTTTTTTTTCTTTCATAATCGGTTCTTACTTGTTTCATATTAGTGGGTTATGTTTATATTTTTATAAAACATTAATCTAAATTTCTAAATACCATATTATTAAAAAAAATTAATTAAAAAAATTGAGAGATTTTAAAAAGTATGATCTAGGGTACAAGAACTTTCTAATTGCAAATGCGACCATAAAACAAAGATGCATGTGAATGGAAAACTTTTTTTTCACTCTTTTGGATTTTATGATTTGTTGGCTATCATTAGTTTGTGAGGCCGTGAATAACACAACACTTTCCCATTGCCTCAATCATGGAAGGTGTGCAGGTATTCATGTGCTATTTATGGGGTGCACAAGACAAAACTATGCAAATATGATTTAATTTATGGTTAGAAACTTGGTAAACGAAAATGTTAAGCAAAAATATATACATTTGTTGCACCCACTCCTTTGCAACCCTTCCCTGATTTAGTTTTAAAAAAGAGCAAGCTTGCCTTCGACTAGGACATTTAACGCTTGATTTTGAGGAAGGGCAAATAGTTAAATTATAATAGAAGCCATTTAATTGGGGCCTTTGAGTAGCCAAGTGCATAATGAAGCTTAGCTGAAATTCAGATCTCATTGTAAAATGCTCATCAAGTAATCCCAAGTACTACTCATCCTCTAGGGCATTGGTGTGATCCATCCCATCGTGCATTTGTAGACATGCAAGAGGATCATGTGTTATTTGAGAGAAAAAAAGAAGAAGAAGGCAATAGTGGTGTAATATACATTAAATATTTATAAAATAAATTAGGCCAACCAAAAAATATTGGATTTTTTTTTATAAACCAAGTTATTTGAAAATATGGAAAATTCACCCCAAAATTATATATAAATCATGTATAAACATAATTATATGCTACATCATACATTTACATACATGTTCCACACTTATTATTTCCTTGTTATTTGTAAATAAATAAATAATGTATTTATCAATTACCAAATATTACCATATTTATCAATAAATAAGACATATAAAGGCACTAATCTCATTTACAAATAGGTAGAAAAATAATACCATTTGAATGTAAGGGTATCCAACAAAAATATAAAGAGTGATGACACCGCCCCCCTCCTCCTCCTCCTCCAACCTTTTCCCTTGAACTTTGTCATAGTGAACTTAGCACCCACTATTGCACCATTTACTAGATGCTTGATATGATTCAATTGTAAACAAAGCTTTAATATTTGGTTTTACATTAATAATGCATTTTGTTAATCAATGTAGGTCATATCTATTGGTAGATAAGAAGAAAAAAGGTGACAACTATGTAGTTAAATAGTTTATACATAGGTAGCAATTGTTTTCACCTACCTATTCCCTTGTGGGTACTTAAGAAAAGAAATTGAACTAACCACCATAGTTAGGCATGGAATTGGAATACATTTCTTTTTCTAGGGTGAAAGTTTAAAGTGATTCGCTTTTGAAGTCATAATGAATTTTTTTGCAAAGTGCAATGTATTTCAATGCAATAATGCAATCTTGAAATTTTCAATAACATTGGGTTCTAGATTAACAACTTGATCATGAACATATTTGTATAACTATTTTTTGAAAATAATACATTCATTGAACTTTTGAAATTCAAAAATATGAACTAGTTGGTGGATTAAATTGTCAAAAAATTAAAAACAATCATATAGAATTCCACTTCAATTTTATTATATTGACTAAGTATAAGTTAAGGAATGAAATAATTAAATTAAATGTGAAATGTTTTCTTTTAAAAATTTAAAGGATTAGAATTGGACCTTATTTGCAAAAGTCATGTTAAGAAGAAATATTGTCATTTTCAACCAATCACTATGTAATTGCATGCAATTAATTGTTGTTTACAACTAAATTGGTTATGCTTGAAATTACAAAATTAATATTGTATAATTTTCAAACCATATGGTTTTGTGTGTAACTAACATGCAACTAATGTTGTACAAAATGAACGTATGTTATAAAAATAACAACTTAAACTAATACATATTTAAGATAATATAACCAATATATTTATATAGGTTATGTATAAATATTATTATACCTTTAGTACTAAAATTAAACCCACATTAACTATAACTAAACCAATGCTAGCCAAGCCTAAACATTGGCTAAACTTATAATAAACTAACCTAACTCCAACTAATCATGGTTAAACTAATGATGGTTAATTAACCATAACTAAGCTAACTAAGAGTAAAAACTAACCATGGCCAAACTAATTAAAAAAATAAACATTACATGGTTAAACTAACCAACATACTAAACTAGATAGGAGGTTAAACTAACAATGGCTCAACTAACTAGAAAGCTAAATTAGCCATGGCTAAATTAATTAGGAAATTAAATTAATGTTGACTAAATTAACTATGGTTAAACTAGTTAGAAGGATAAATTAGCCATGATTAAATTAATTAAAAGGTTAAATTAATCATGGCTAAACTTGTCTTGTTCACAAACTAAGTACCAAATGGCATTTGGTATGAGCTAATGAAAGAGACATGACCTTAAAGGTTGAACCCAAACACAAAATTGAATCCTATTTAATTAGCTTAACCTTACCATCCTCCCAACCTAAAACTTACTTGACCTACCTACCTACGACTTACTAATTACCTATTCAATTAATTAGAAGAAAAAAAATCAATGAGTTTTTAAAATAGCCACATGTCACCATATAATTGATTGTCATGCACTCCTATGTTGACACCTACAACTATCATGTCATCAACATACAACACATAACATTAAAATATTTAAAATGGTACACCACATCCAAATGGCCCCCCTATTCAAGGTTGTGGCCCTTCTAAGCCAAATAACACTATAGAACTACTTGATGGAAATCCACCATGGATGAACACTTTGGTTCCAAAACAACAAAAGTAATAGGTGGGGTGCAAATGTGAGCCCCATCGTTATTTGCCTATTTGAAATCCTTCAAATCCCCAACAAAATGTGAATCACCATGGAAGAAAACCTTATACTAATTCTATTATTTGAATTTAGAAACCTAGGTCTGTCTATTGGAAGCACCAAAAGGCAAACCATTTGCCAATTAACATTTCTACCATTAGTGGCATGAGACATCCCATGTGCCAACCTTAAGAACATTGATCGCAAATCAACATAATGGTGGTTCTTGAAAATTGCCAACACAACACAACACATTGTAGGTCAACATGAACCATAACTTAGGATAGGTCAATTTGGCCATCCACATTGGGAAGATGACATGGTGCACAATTGCGCACATGGTACTTCTATAATTGACCATCTTGACCTTTCAACATTAACAATGTTCTTGAAAGTAAAACCTTTTGCACATGTAAAATAACATGTCTTATAGTCACATCCAAAGTAGTCGGTGTTGTTTGTTGCAAGTAAACATAATCTTTTGGTTCAAACCTCCAAACCCAAGGTTGATAACCACCTCCAAAGACAAATGGCATAACGCATTGTATTTTGATGTTGGGCAATTGCCAAATTTTCCATAGTCATGGGCATAACACGTCCGGAACAAGGGAGCTCATTCACATGCTTAAATCCACACATTAGGATCATCCATGTTTATTACCAACATCGCATCTCGTTGGATTGAAGCTGGTAACTTGGGCTCATAGCTAAACAATAATAAGTATAACAAAAAAATGAAAAGAAGCTTGTCGACTAAACCTATACTTCATAGCTAACCACGGTAATTGTAGGTCACAATCTTAAGTACGACCTTTGTGAAGTACATACTTTCATAAACCTTTTTCACCATTTGCACCATCTGTTGAATTAACCCATTTGCTTCATGATGGTTTCATGAAGTAATTCTTGGAATTCTTGGAATTCCCCATGGAATTATGTTTTTTAGTTAGTGAGAAGTTCAGTTAGAGCCCCAAACCTATTGTCGAGGTGTCAAACTTAATGGATTGGCAAAATCGAAATTCCATCAGTACCCAAGCCCCATAATCGATAAGGGTTGTAGGTGAAGTGTAGGTGCATTCAAAGATGCCCAAACTTAATCACACACCATACACCTAAAAACAAATTGTTGAACTTGTAGCTACATCCCTCTCCACCAGTACTATGTTTGGAGCAAGCTATATGTC
>Ga0116228_10006459_pt1 | contig 10481 bp, 9 predicted proteins | sample S1TSphfallax_2_FD_89694 | JGI IMG/M metagenome (GOLD analysis project Ga0116228, IMG submission 89694) | Host-associated microbial communities from peat moss isolated from Minnesota, USA - S1T2_Fc - Sphagnum fallax MG | ecosystem: Host-associated > Plants > Peat moss > Unclassified | place: USA... | reverse complement strand
TACAAAGATCATTTCACAAGGGTTATGGAAAGTTATCACACATCAAAATATTTCACATCATCCAAGGTGAGGTTACAACATAGTTCTTCTAACCTAGAGCTCCACTCCCATTTCTAACTCAGTCATACCTACTCCATAAACTCTCCCACTTCACTACAATCCTACCTCCTCCTATTTATTATTTAGGGGCCTCAATACTAATCAAAATGAAAACAACTCTTTTGACTTATAACTCCCATGACAACCTTGCTTCCTATTTATATCTTGTTTTCTTATGTTTGCAAAAGGGCAAACCAATGTTTTGCTTGTTCGTGGGTCCCACACCGCACAACTCCAACTTCCTCCCCATTTCAATGTTTAGCCCCCCTTACTTTAGCAAATCTAAATACCTTTGTTCAACCTCCGCCAACCACCTCCCACTCACCATGCTCATGAATTCCTCTCCATGCATTGCCATAATTGCCATTACTTGAAGATCTTGCCTCCATTTTTCAACAAATGTTGACTTGACCATTCCTTGAGAAGCTAGCTAGTTCATGATGTTGTAGCTTCCCACCTTCATCCTCTTTGCTTCTTCATGATTGCCAAAATATCTTGTTTCTACCATCAGCACTCCCTCCTTCTCACATCCTCCTTCCCACATTCCATTCATCATTCAAGAAGAAGAAAAAGAAGTCAACATTAATTCCTTTCTTTTCAACTCTTTGGAGGCGCCACTAGTGATGCTCATCCCTAACTCTAATTGTTTAGAAACTTTTAAGAAGCCTTGTACCTTCTTATCCAACAAGGTTAACCAATCTCATACAAGGACAATAAATCTGACCTTGTCCTTAAGTGGCCAACCTACCTTCCTTTTTTCTTAACCAAGCCACTCCTTCAAGCTTTATTGGGATAAAGGCATACCTTTTAACTTAATCCCTTAAACTCAAGCTTAAACCCCAAAATTTCCTTATCCATCCTAGCCTTCCTAATCAAACTAGGTTAGGCTATTTGAACCCAACATCTATTCTTCCTTACTTCCCTTGCTCTCATTTTAAAGGGCAAACCTCTTACTTTTCCTTTTTTTTTTTAACTCTTGCTAAAGAGGGCAAACCGTCTAGTTTTTGTTCCTAGGCCTCCCCATAACATTATCACTTCTCTCATCTTTGCTAGTCCTATTTCCCCCATCCAACAACAAGCTCATGTACCTCTTCTTGATTCTCCACCATTCACCATTAGTCACCATGCTAATGAAGTTCCCCACTTGAGTAGCCACCCTTACCATTATTTGATGATCTTGCCTCCATCTTTCATAACAAGTGTTGATTTGGTTATCTCTTTAGAAATGTGATCACCCATGATGTTGTAACCCTTTTTTTCACCAATCTCGCCTCCTCATGATGTGCCAAGATATTTTTTCATCTTTGCAATTCACAACATCATCATCATTCAAGAAGAAAAAAAAGGATCAACGATTTTTTTCCTTCCTTTAAACTTTAAGAAGGCACTACTATTATTGTCCTACCCTAACCCTAATTGCTAAAAGTTGTTTTGAAACATCCCCATGTTCGTACTTCCTTATCCAACAGGTTTAACCAATTTCAGACAAAGATAAACTAACCCATCCTTAACATAATTTGGGCAATTTATTTCCCCCTTTATTCTAACCAGGCCACCCATCCTTCAAGTCCTATTGGGATAAGGTCATATGCCTTAACTTATATACCCCCTTAGACTTAAAGTTAACCCCAAAACCTTTTTAACCAGCCTACCTAGGCTTAACCAAAATTGGTTTAGGCTAATTAAAGCCTAATATGGGTGACTTGAGAAGATTTAAAATCTAGACATGGTGTACAAGAGACCTTGCCATTGTTAGAATAATGAGTTCATTGAATATGAGAATGTTGGATAGTAAGCATTCAAAATTTCATGTATTAAATGCAATGAAACTCCTAAAAACCAAACTCCATCCAAAGTTAGTGTCTCATTCTTAATCTAGGACTCCAATCTAAATATGTTAGTATAAATTTTACACATTTGAAATATCAAGTTGTTGAATGTCATCTTCGAATTTTGGAACTTTCCAGCTCTATCTTTCAATGTACTTGTGCCTTCATATTTCAAATTAATGTTCAAGAGTTAGATTCTAAAGTCCAAAATCAAAGTTCAAAACTTGGATGTCGAGACTCAGGTGGCTAAGCAAATGTTCAAAGTCTTAATGTTGATTTATGATCAAACATCTTACGTTTCAACTAAGACTTTCCAAATTTCATCTCCCTTCAACCTTGTAGGCAACTAAAGTTGCATGTGACAAGTACATTACATACTCTACAATACAATTTCATCCCTTGTTATATAATATATGATGGTTGCCCTTGCACTACTATGCAACTATTTTGGTAATCATTTTTGGAAGACATGTTCAAATCACTAGCAAAAATGTGGTAACAAATTGAGATTTCATATTTACCTATGTTAGCCTAACTATCCACCAACCTACTTTAGCTTACTTAGGCTATGCTACCTACCTACCTACCCTTATTATATAAATGAATCATCTATGAAAACATGGGAACTAAGTTAGGCGTAATTTCAACTTTTGGTTTGAAATCCCATGATTCAATAACTAATTTTTTTTAAAAACATAATTGACAAAGAAAGGTTAACATGATGAAATATTAATGTGAAATTGACAAAATTAATATCATATTCACTGTTTTAATTTTGATTAAATGTTAATAAATAAATTGATTAAGCTTGAAATGTTCATCAACAATAATATTGATTTCAACTACTTTTTCATTTACATTTGATGTCATATGAATAATATTCATTGAATCTATTTGTAATTGTCACCAATTTTCAACAATATCCTACCTCGATATCAATAACTTTGGATTGTTTATTGGACATCTTTAACACCTAGTATCATTAACCTCCAATCCTAATAAAGCTCTCTTTAATAATATAATGAAATAATTAAGACCTTGGGAAAAAATACATTTGAATTACTTCATGTTGTGTTTATTCAAGTTCATGAGCCAACAACCATTAGCTAATTATTAATTCATCTAAATGTGTCATTAATTTGATCCATATTTCAATTAATCATTTGGAAATCAACATGTGATGTTCACAAAACCAATATTTAGTAAAGTGAAATTTGCCAACTCTTTTCATATGGTTGATATGAAATGTCAAATTAATAATTAATTAAAGTTCATTCATATATTGATCATAAACCAAAAACCAACACATTATGTATTTTATTTGCACACGAATTTCAATTATGCATAAAAAACGATTGACCCTACTACTAAGTTATTGGGTTATTGCCCATTTTGTTCCCACCTCCGTTTGACAATTGACTTGGCTATTGTCACCTTTAATGACAAAATACTTTATCAACCTACAATGAATTTATGCTTAGGAATGTTACAACAATACATGGTTTTCTTCAAGTTGTAAGATTGGGGTCCAATGTGTAATTTGATTATGAGTTTGTAATTTAATTGACTATTTTAATGTGATATTTCAATATCAAGGAGGATTCTTGCATAGTTGAACAAACTTGGTTGTTCCTATGTGCACATCAATTCGTGAGGTTAGAAAGGAAATTGTATATTCCAAATGTAAAGTATGCATTTTTTACCAAATCAAATATGTCAAATTGAACAATTTTGTTTCCATTAAAATTATGGAAGATTATGAAGTAGGAACTTGTAGAGATCCTTTTTGCTCAAACATTTTACTATTGAACTCATGTTTATTTTGTTTGTAGAAAGTCTATTAACAAATACCATTAGTGAGAGGTGCTAAATATTGTAGAAATATTTTGGAACCATTAATATTACTCATATTCAATGTTGCATCAATTAGAAACTACTTGTGTTCAATAAAAATTTCTTTTTTTTTAGTTTCTTATATTCAATGCATGGGTGGTTGCAAGTTAAGATGACTCATTTTAAAAATATATATGTAATGAATTATTATAAAATAGATTCACATGTTGTCTTGATTGTGAATGTTCAAAAAATAAGTCATATGTGTATTTTGTCAATGAGTCTCATCAGGCAAAATCTTTATACATAGGTCATTAGTTTTCCATTAGGTGTGGGGTAAAAGCATGCTACAATGGACTTTTTTGGAGGTCTTAGTGGTAGTCTTTTTCTGGGTGAGTCAAGTATTGTTGCATCAAATCTATTTTTAAAACTTGGCAAAAGTGAGATAAAAAATTGAAACCTACATTCTAATCTTTCAAACAAAAACAATAATTTACCAAAAGGATAAATGTTCAGTCCAAGGTGGACTTTACAAAGGATGGTCCATTCAATGTCCCTAGTCTAAACTATTCCAAAAAAATCATCATTATGGACTTTTTTTCTTTTAGTGGAATTGGAAGCTAAGCATATAACTTTTTACCACCACGCATTGAAGTATCATAACACTTAAGATGAAAGTATCAAGCAAGAAAAAAAAATTCAAAATTTTAAAGATTTGAAATGAAAATTTGAAATTCGTAAATTCCATTTCCATATCTAAATTGACTTTTTCAAGGCCCATATTTTTAAAGGTTTTAAAAAAGGTTTAAATTATGGTTGTATGAACTCGGAAATGGAAAAAACCTGAACTTCAACACCATTTAAATGTTTATAAAAAAAATCATTGAATTTTGACTCTAAAAATGGATTTTGAACTGCCAATTTTGGTCTAGTGTAGTGTGCTTTTACCATGTAGCTTGCATCAGGATTGAACTTTAAATCTATGGGTAGTATGCGAGTGAGACTAATGCAAAACATGTAAGTTTCATCTTTTGTGTTGTTGTGTGAGATCTTTGGTCATTCAATGTAGGTTTGTGTAAAAGTGAATTTAAAAACAAACAAATCCTTGTACGTTCAAACTATTCCTAGGCCATAAGCCCATTATCTTGGTCTAAATCCAATTGCTTCTAACTCAACCCACCTTTTTACAAGTTGCCCATAACTAATAAAAAGAAAAGGTTCATTAAGGAAATAAAGCCCCAATAGAAGCTAAGAAGGGTACATGAAATCCATGGTCCACTAGTGAATTCATATACCTATTAGAGAATGGCCCATCAACAATAAAAAAATCCAATTTGGTGAAGTTGTAAACGATTTCAAGTTTAAGTTTTTGATACAAAAAAAGAAAGGGGAATTTGGTTGAGATATGAAAAATCCTCACTATTTGTAAGTGAAATTTAACAACCTTAAAATTTTCAAGTTTTTAAAGATTTTAACCTAGCTACCATTTTTTTATGCTTGCAAAATCTCTAGGGTATATAAAAGGCATGGATATGAAGTGGGTGGAAGAACAATTGCACAAAAAAGGCCTATACAATGAGTTTAATGAAAAAGGAGGCCGGTTATAGAGCAATTTTAAGAATTTGTTTCAAACACACTCTTAAATTTCAGTGTAGCAGATAATTAAACCCAATTCAAAGTTGCAATTTGATGATTTTTTCCACTATAAGAAAAAAATGTTCAAGGGGCAAGTTCGAGTGTTGTCAACTTAGCAAAATCAACTATTTGAAACTTGTCCATCAACAATAAAAGTAAGGGCACTATTGCAAAATCAATAGAAGATGCCAATTATGCTTTTCATTGAGGGAATAGGGGTGGTTGAATATGCATTTGTAATGAAAAAAGTGGGGTGACACAAAGTTTTACACCCAATCTTCCCATGAAAAAATAACAATTCGGAGCTCCCAACAATAAGGTACTCAACCATCCCCAATAGTGACTAAAGTTTGATTAAAATATACCAAATTTGAATGGTGAATTCCACAATTGACCAGCCATTTAATCCTCAAGAGCCTCTCATCTACTCCACCATTTGCTTTTAACGTTTTATTAAAAATAAACATTTTGTTTCTAACTCCAACACAATGGAATTCTCAGAGGCAACAAAATGTCCTCTACAACTTATGGGCATTCATCCTGAAATTCAACTCACACGGAATAACAAACAAAACATCAAAACATTAACAATAGAAAACAACAAAAGTACATGTTTAATTTGGAAATCTCAATGCCTTTTATAATTTTATGCCCTTGTCCAACTCTGTCACTCACACCATTTCCCACCACACAAAAAAAACAAATAACATAACATTAATCCATAATTTTGCGCACCTTTTTAATAGCATAGTTATCTTCAACAAAAAACCTTTCCATTAGACGTGTTCTAGTGTATGATAATATGACAAGATAAAAGTTAGTTTATGATGCCAAGACAAGAACAATGAGCACCCCTTTCATATTGAAACCCTAAATCCATATCCTTTTGCCACACATTCACTTCTTCTTCAAACCAATATATGTGATAATGTTTTCCAGAAAGCAAACTTGGTGAAGAAAAAGGTCCAAATGTACTTGTGGTCCAAGGACATTTTCTCGCCCTTAATAATACAATGATGGGCCATCAACGTCTGTGCTTTAAGCCCATTCACCTTGCATTCTACAAGAGATTGATCATTGGACATTCACAAAGAAATCATAATTGTGTTGAACTTACATAAAATTTTGTTTTTTTGCACTTCAGTATCAATTTGCACTTCAATCTCAATTTCTCATTGGAAATTCAATCTCAAGTTTATGGGAAAAAACAAGTTTTCATCATTTGACAACCTTGGGGCATTTTCTTAGTGTATTTGGAAGGCCCCTTACCAAGGGCAATTTTCCACTCCCACTTGGGAGTGGAAGTTGTTTTCATAAAAAATCACTGGAAGTTCTTCATAACCTTCCACCCTTGTTACCAAGGGGAAGGAAGGCTAAAACTAAACAACCATCACATAGGGAAGTTACTTGGACAAAAGATCTTGGACATGATTGACTATTTTGTTCCCACGCCTTTTAATTTTTGTGTTTAAGATTTTTGTAATACCTATGTTGGTGGCATTGCAAATAATGTTGTGACACTTTTTTTTAACATAAAATAACCTTTTGACAAGATTCATACCTTTTGCAATTTGATCCCAAGGCCTCTACATTAAGACAAAATATTTACATTTGTGTATTACCTTGCAATAGTCCAAACATGTCTTTTTTTCTACAAGTGCACAAGAAAAGATCAGGTAAGGTTTAGGGGCCAAAGTGACCCAACCCCCATGACTGCACCAGTTCTATTTGGGATGAACTCAAGTTCATCCCAATTATTGGATCTACTACAAGTGTTGACATTGGTTCATTTTTTTCCCCTCACTTATTTCAAGGCTACCCATAAATAAAATCTATTCGACTACCCAAGCATTTCAAACCCCAATTAATTACCTCCACCCCACCAAAAACCCTAAATTTTGTCGCCACTTCAAGAGTAGAAATGATGTTATAGAAGATGGTGTTATAGAAGCAATGTTGAAGTGTTGTTGTAGAAAAAAATGTTGCAAATGCAGTGCTAAAAAAATGTTGCAGAAGCAATGTTGAAACGGTGTTACAAAAGACGTTGCAGTGGTGTTACAGAAAACACTCCTCCAAAAGATAACTAGTGCATTTGTGGCAAGTAAGTGTACATCAACCCTCTTTTTTCTTTGCTTCTTTTTTCACTCTTGTTCCCTTGCAAAGAAGACGATTACAAGCTTGCACTCATTTTTATCTTCTATTGTCCTTATGAAATTACGACAAAAGATGACAATGAATGCAATGTTCGTTGTTGTTTTTTGTTTTTTTTATGAAACCAAGGTAGAAGACAACAATGAACGTGCCTCGTCCTTGTCTTTTATTTTTTCTTACATTGCAGAAGACAATGATGAACCTCCCCACTCATCATCATCTTTTGCAACTATAGGGAAAAAAAAACACAAAAACCTAGAAGAGGATGATGAGCCTTCTAGCTCATTATCATCCTTTGCAACCCAAGAAAAAAAAACCTTGATGTTGGTTTTTCTTGGGTTACAGGAAACAATGGTGAGCCTCTCGACTTGTCCTCGTCTCTTAGTTTTTTTTCCCTCGTTTGTAGAAGACAATGATTAGTCGGGAGGCTTGTCGTCATCTCTTGGTTTTTTCCTCAAGTGCAGAAGATGACAACAAGCCGAGATCTCAACTCGTCATTGTTCTTAGTTGTTTTGCTTTAGTTGCAGAAGATGACAATGAGCCTCCTGACTCGTTGTCATTTTTTGCATTTTTTCTACAAGTGCAAATGACAACAACAAGTCGAAAGGCTCATCATCATCTCCTAATTTTTTTTCTTAGGTGTAGAAAACAACAACGAGGAGCCAAGATCCCGACTCATCGTTGTCTTTGGTTATTTTATTCTAGTTGTGTGAAAGTAAAAAATACCACAAGGAAACTAATGCACATACTGATTCTGTGCACACAAAGTGAATAGTTGAAAAATGTAAGGAAAGAAGAAGTCTCTTGGTTTTTTCCTCGAGTGTGGAAGATGACGATGAGCCCCTTGGTTCATCATCATCTTTTTTTTTTCTTAGGTGTAGAAGATGACGATGAGCCAAGAGGCTTGTCCTCCTTTTTTTTTTCTCAGGTGTAGCAAATGGCGGCAAGCCTCCTGGGCTCGTTGTCATCTCTTTGTTTTTTTTCCTCAAGTGTAAAAGATGACAAGGATCTAAGAGGTTTGTCATCATCCTTTTTTTTTCCTCAAGTGTAGTAGATTACGACGAGCCTCCTTGGCTTGTCGTCATTTCCTTCTTTCTTTTCTTCAAGTGTAGAAGATGATGACAAGCTAGGAGGCTTGTCATCATCTGTTTTTTTTTCTTAGGTGTAGTAGATGATAGCGAACCTCCTTGGCTCATCGTCATTTCTTTGTTTTTTTCTCAAGTGTAGCAAATGACGGTGACCCTCCCTGGTTCATTGTCATCTCTTTGTTTTTTTTCTTAGGTGTAGCAAATGATGGCAAGCTAGCTTGGAGGCTTGTCGTCATTTCTTGGTTTTTTTCTCAGGTGCAAAAGACAACGACGAACCTCCTAGCTCATCGTCGTCTCTTGGTTTTTTTCTTCAAATGTAGAAGATGATGATGAGTTAGGAGGCTCTTGGTTTGTTGTCATCTCTTGGGTTTTTTTTCAAATGTGAGCTCATTGCCTACATCACCACCTGATGCATCATTACTGTACCTTCCTATACATGGGGATGTCACCACTCACTTCCTATCACACCACACCCATGTAGCTATATCCAAAATTGTTACACAAAAACCACATCTCACTAAAAGTGCAAATATTTTCAATGATTGGGCTACAACTTTATTCTCTATTAAGGAAATTCCACATTGCTATTACAATTTTGAATTTATCTCTCCTGATTTGGAAGATTTAAGACTAAGTATAAATGTGTACACATTTGTCCTCATAAGTATCAGGATGTCTGCTTAGTTATAGCATAAACAACCCCAAATGCAAACAAAGATTGACTAGTATGTTGAAAATGTCAACAATCAAAGCTCACCCTAAACCCTAAACCATGCACTCTTCCCTTTCTATCTTGAATGTTTTTGTGTTTTCTCTAGTGATTCCTAGTTCTCACATATTGTTTCATGGTAGAGCTTGTAACAGACTAAGACCCTTCCTTTTCATATAAAACAATGGCATTACCAACACATTTCGTGTTAGATGTGCTTTTCTAAAAAGAGCGCATAATGAGTTTTGACCAATTGAGAGCTCACATTGTATTTTGGCTACCCATAAATGTTTGCAAAATTGTGATTAGAGCTTGATGTAAACATTTCACCAAGTTTAGGGTTTAAGGTTTTTAAACTCATTTCCAAAATGCTTCAAACCTCAAAAGCAAAAACCAAAATTCATTTTTAGAAAAAGACTTGTCATTCATCCACCAATAAGAAAGATTGATGAAATGAAAAAGTGTAATTGCCACCCATCAAAATTTTAGATTCACAAGGCCTAGCATTTCAAAATGGGTGGTAGCATAATTCTCTTAGATAGGAGAAATTCTTTTATTTTATTTTGAGAAGGGGTGGTGGTCCATATTGGCTCGTTGTTGTCTCTTGATTTTTTTCCTCAAGTGCAAAAGATGACAATGAGCCGGGATCCGGGCTCGTCATCATCTTCTATTGTTGTTTTTAGTTGTTGTACAAAAAGGACCACGTGTCATGCCCAATATTTAATGTAATTATTAGTAAAAATTCAATTATAAAAATTAATTTATGATGAATTCACGTAAATTTTTAGTCAATATAGCCAAGTAATTATAATAAAAATATAGTTATAGTAATTAAATTTTATAATTAAACTATATTAATTAATTTTAATATTTTTAAAATATATATATAGAGCTTTTAAACCTTAAAATGCAATGAATAATATTTAATATTATTGATATTGGGAAAATTTAAATTTGCAATTCTTAATGTTTAAAGTTGTTGTTTTTGTATAAAAAAAGTTGTAGCAAGTTGGAAAAAATAAGTTATTATCCCTTTTTATATGTTGTTTGCAATTGTTTGTTTAAAGGAGCTTGAAGTTCTTGGGTAGTGGTGGCAATCGCTATTGTTGGGGAGGTTTAAACTTTTGTTTTTTTTTT
>Ga0116228_10006458_pt1 | contig 10481 bp, 7 predicted proteins | sample S1TSphfallax_2_FD_89694 | JGI IMG/M metagenome (GOLD analysis project Ga0116228, IMG submission 89694) | Host-associated microbial communities from peat moss isolated from Minnesota, USA - S1T2_Fc - Sphagnum fallax MG | ecosystem: Host-associated > Plants > Peat moss > Unclassified | place: USA... | reverse complement strand
TTCAAATTAAACTCATTCATGACATCAATTGCCAACTTTATCTTATGCACATGTATTTACTACTAGAGCCCCATGGTCAACGAAAAAGCTCTAGATTAATCAAGGGTTATTATAATGTCAATTTGAAATTTCTTATTATTAAATACAATACATATATCTTGAGAATATTCAAATATTAATATGATGTCACTTGCATTAGCTCCTAATTTTATTGGTTCTACATGTAGGGAAAAGACTACGCATCTATGCAGGATTTGGACTCGGGGATAAGAAACACTCATTGGCCAATGTGGAGATGACAAGTGTTCATAGAATGAAAATGGATGTAATTTTTCATGTTTAGGTGGATGTAACCCTAAGTACATTAGAATTGTGTAGATGATTTTTTTGGGGTTACGTTATGGATTCCATTATGTTCACAAGGCAGAGCTTTCTTGAACCAAGTGTTCACCACCTACTTGGTGGTGGCTTGTGAATTAGATGACGACATTGAAGCATAGGCCTCAAACGCACACGAGGGGGGAAGAAAGGGACATGGAGAGAAAAGAACACAGTGTTGAGGCAAAGCTTACACTCCCCAATGATGGCAAAGGGGCATTGTTTTGGTCCACAAAGGTGGCAAGTGTAGCAAGAGTAGGGGTAGGAGGAATAGCATGAGTAGGGTTGGGAGCAACAACAGGGCAGAGTGGAAGCAAGAAGAAAAGAGGTGGAAGATTAAAACCTACAAGTCAACAGCAATGGAATGGGGAGGCATGGGGAGGAGTGGCACAATGTGTAGCATTAGCATTGGTTCAAGAGGAACAACAATAGCTTGAGCAACTTCTCCCGGTTGGGAATGGAGTGGGATGTAAAGCGCTAACAGCAATAATAATAGCAACAACAACAACAAGCAAATGCAACAAGGTGGGTTGAATTTTGAGTTATGTGGTTGTAGGTCCACTAGGTTGGCTTCCAAGTTCCATCATGGACAACAAAAGTTTTATCTTGGAAAGCATAATCCTGAGGTAGACATGGCCATGCAAGAGATTTTGCAGCCATTGTCCATAAGGAAAATTGCTTCGTTATTTGACGAAAGGTCACACCAATTAATGGGAATGGAGGATTTTTAATACCTTTTGCAAGAGCTAGGGAACAGAAGGGAATGGGAACACACATTGCAAAGCTGCAATAGGAACAAATTTGGAGTGAGTGGAATAAGTTGGTGAGTATCATGATTCAACACTTTCGGGAGACTAGGCAAAATGGATATTATGCATGAAGTTTTCCTCAAGTCGCATAAGGCAAGGTTTGGAAACAACATCTATGTTTAATGCACTTTGGTTAGTGCTTATGGTTGTAGTGGCAAATGTAGTGGGGCACTAAAGGCTTTTTAGTTCATGAAAAAGGTTGTGTGCAAACCTAACCTCATAACCTACAACACGGTCATCGACACTTGTGGTAAAGGCGGTGTCAACTTGAAGAAAATACTAGACATATTTGATGAAATGCAAAGGGAAGGTGTGGAATTGGACCAAATCACCTTCAACTCACTCATTGTTGTATGTAGCTAGGGTAGTTTCTAGGAGGAATCACAAAGGGTTTTCTCTGAAATGTAACGCCAAGTAATTGAACCTGACATTTTTACTTACAATACTCTCATTGATGCAATTTGCAAGGGGGGACAAATGGAGATTGATGCAACCATCATGATGTTAATGCATCAAAAGTCAATTACTCCCAATGTGGTCACCTATAGCACCATGATTGATAAATATGCAAATTGGCTCTCTTTCGAAGATGCAAAATTGCTTTGATGACTTTGTGTCATGCTCAAAGTACTTGATAATGGAAAGCTACACACAGTCCAACGAACTTTGCATTGAAGGCGGTAACAATGGAGGTTTACTTGTAGTTGTTTACATTAATTAAGTGTTTTTTGTATTTTTGATCTATTTATTCCTTTCTACTTCACATATTTTCATACTAAACAATGCAATAAGATTTGTGCCTCCTTGTCTTCAATGAGCTTACTTGGAGTGAATCATTTATTGTGTAAAAACCAGAACTTTTTGGTTGTGTTTTGGCCCATGTAGGTGTGATGGACATGCTGCAATTCCACAAATTCATAATTGGTAAACTAATAGCTAGAAATTTCCTCATTATTTTTTCACACCCACTACAATGAAACGCAAATGGGTGGATTTAAAGTGTAAGGATTTTGGGTTTTTGGGTTTGGGGAAAGCAATCATCACTTGAGACAATTTTCAATGTTTTGGTTAACTTTGAGATCTAAACAGCTCATTAATACTCACTCCCCACAGTTGACCTCTTGGGTTGCGCTACTCTTTTTCCAAATGGAATTATAATCCTATAATTTTAAAGCAAGGCATTTGATCACGGGGACATGAAGAATCATGACTACAAGGCATGCATGGACTATAGATTATGGTTGTTTTGAGAAAGGGGAAAATTTTGAATGGCTCATCAAGCGAGTGTTTGTGTCATCTTAATTTTTTTTCCTAATCATGTACAACAAGACTAGTTCAACATACAAATCTTCTAGAAATTTGGGTGGTCACTCAAAACCATGTGAATATACTTTAGGTTCAAACCTTGGTGAAAGTGTTTGCTAGTTACATTGTTGCCATTATGGCAAAAGGAAAACGACCACCACTTGTTTGGAAGTGTGGAAGCTCTACTAAGGTGAAAAGTCACCACCAAATAATGTGCTTTTAGTTGGCAAACTAAGAATCTCTTCCTGATTTTGTTATTGCAGGTATTCACTACTACACAATGTGAAAAGGCCATGGGACATAATGAATGGTGTGCAATAGATGTGATGTCTACTAGCATGCACATCACTATGTTAGGAGGGTTAATACCTAGAAAGCTTTTTCTTGAGTGTGCATCCTTCATTGTAATATATAATTCATTGTGTTTTCCTCACTTCCTCTTGCCATCAATAGGGTTGAAGGTTGTGCCTCCCTCTCTCTTTCCTTGTCTTTTTTAATACAGAAGGTAAGAAATCAGTCATATTTAATGCACAAGGTTTGAATGGCATGCACGCTCCCTTATCGCTCTCTTTGAACTAGGGCAAAATTACATGTTGTGTGCAATTTTATAGCAAAAGAAACAAGTCATAAGAACATTGGATCTTGCACTCTACCACAAAAATGTCTAATTAATGATGTAATTGTACTGACTTTTTTTGTTGGTTCTCCTCCAAACAAAAGTATTATGTCCCTATTGCCTGATGGGCAATCTCAGTGGACGTGTGTGGTGATCCAAACAAACCTACCCTCCTCACTTACCTTGATGTTGGACTAAACTATGAGGACCTAACCTACTCTTATTACTTTTCCATAAATTCTCCATCCTTTGAAATTAAACTTCTTTTACTACTTCAAAATTATGCAAGTATTTGGAGTCTTAATAGCCATTAAACACGAAGATGAGATTATAATGGCTTCCATAAACCTTTCTCTATTGTGGTAAAAAATTCATAATGCATGAAAAATTGCATTGTTGAAAAAAGAAATAAACACACCCACTATTTAAAATCTAGCATTCACAACATTTGGAAAATAAATCGATTTTTTGGAAGTGTGTGCCCTTGATTATTAAAATAAAAGGTTTGGGCTCCAATACTTTGATATTTACCATGTGTTTTGCGTTTTGTTGTTTGTAAATATCTCATGCTTTGAAAGGTTTTTTTCATGCCATGAGGCATCATTGGTGGTGTACCATAATTTTTACATTTACCATGTTGGTGCACTAGATCATGAGGTGAGCACCTCACATGATAGGTAGTAGGCAATAGGCATTTGGAGTAAGATAGAATGATAGTTGCAACCAAAACTAATCTTTCGTCAGATTCAAGTGTCCAATCTTGCATAGCTATTATATTTTGGGTCAAGGGTGCAAGATGCCACTAAAATTTCCTAACCCATGACTCTTTAAAAATGTTGTCAAACTAAGGCTGTTGAAATCTTGTTGGATCAAATTGTGTTGAATGTGGATGACCTAGCAAACCAAGTGGTTAAAGTCTTAGATTATTTTGGGTGAATGTCAGCATGTGGACGTTGTTTTCAACATCTGTGAATTATGTTGTTTTCATAGCCCTTGAGGTGGAGCTAAATTTGTCTTATTGCAAGCATAGTTTTCATACCAACACCTTTATATTAATCATGCCAAAACATAACAGTACTACAGTTGGTTGAGAATCAATAGTTTTGCCTACTTTAATTTGATGGACTCCTTGAATGTTCTTGTGTTTTTGCACGTTTTCAATATTCAAACATTTTATTTTTCAGTTTTTCAATATTTAAACATTTCCATTTTCAATATTTAAACATTTCCATTTTCAATATTTAAACATTTTAGTTTTCAATTTTCAGACATTTCAATTTTCAAATTTTCAAATTTAATCCAAACATTTCACAAAGAGATTTCAATTTTCAATTTTCAATTTTTCAAATTCCAAATGCTTCACATAGAGATTTCAAATTTGAATTTTCAATTTTCAACTTCAAGTATTCACACATCCCAATTTAGACATTTTAATTCTCAAATTTTCAAATTCCAAACATTTCACATACAAATTTCAATTTTCAATTTTTAGCTTTTAGTATTCACACATTGGAATTCAAACATTTTAGTTTTCAAAATTTTAGATTCCAAACATTCCATATATTATAATACCTTGGTAGGTTTGGCACATGTTTCCCTAACAATTAATCAATTTTGAATATTCAATTTTGAAAAATAAAATATTCCTAAAGATTTTTTATTTTCCTTCCTAAAGAATTGGTCTTTGGAATAAAACATTAATCATGGTTATATAACATTTGGTAGAGTCGTTACATGATGAGTTGCTTGTTATGTATACCTATAATTCACATTGTAAGAACATAAAATCGTAAATTAGATAAATTATTATATTTAAACATCTACAATGGCAAAGAATGTATTATAACATTTAAAATAATCTTTCAAACATGTGATCAACATTTGCAATTCATATGACTTAAAACAAAAAAACCTGCAATGAGTATATATATATAAATCTTTCAAAACTTTAACCAAAACCTGCAATACATGCAATTTAATTGAAAAATTGTAGAAAACATTTATTTTAACAATATGAAACCAAACCCACAACACACATATGAAATTGAGAATCTTTTAAATTTTGCTAAAAAAATAACGAAAAACTTATTTTCAATCATGCAACCAACATCCATAATACATGCAACTAACACTAAAGAACCCAAAAGAAAACCTATAGAAATGATTATAACCAAACTACATGTGACCAAAAGAACTTTACATGTGATTATTAATATACTAAATTTATTTAATTGTACATGCGACTATAAAATTTTACTTTTCTAATATCCTATATTGTGTTATTATAAAAACGTATGTAGTTATAAAACCCATCTAAAGGACAAATAGTTTGAAAAGTGATACAAATAATATATATCAATAATAATTGTTTGATAAATTTCACATGGGCCATACATTTTTTAAATCAAAATACTAATTTTTCAACATAATTTAAAATTCATATATGTAACAATGAAAATCAAGACATGTGGAAGTATATAATGTTTTTAACTTTTTAGTTTGAACTATGAAATGAATAAATCATTACTTTTACAAAATCAAATTGGCTTATGTGGATGTAATGGCAAATGCCATGGTCAATGTGATGGATATGATTAAATTGATCACATAGTTATGTAATCATGTGTGTCATGATTTATAGCAAAATTAATCATCAATGTAATCATAAATTCATGTTTTTGGTGAAGTGATTGCATCATCACAATCATCACATTAATTAGTTTAATCTTCCACTTATCATTTTTTTGTTTTCAAAGCAAGTTCAATTACACTGGTTCATCCTTTCTTTTTTTTTAGCCTTTATGCTACTTAGAAAATTGATTATAATTTCACATTTCATCATTGTAAGAAAATGTGATTTTTTAGAAGGTCCAACTTGACTAAAATGTCCATATTGACCAAGGGGATGGTCATTTTGATTAAAGGCCCAGGGCATGAAAGATACAAATTACTTTTTAACTAAAAGATTTGACTAAAGTGACATTTTTGACCATGCAACAAAACAAACATATGGTTAAAAAGGCCAAAGGTCCATCAAAATGACCAAGGCTTAGTCAAATTGACCATACTCAATGGCCATGGTGATTTACAATTAATCAAATTGGTCATTTTCATTTGACATTTAGTCAAATCAACCATACTAATTTGGTTATTCAACCTACAAGTTTATTTTACTTAAGGTACATACCAAACCTAAATTCATAGGTAGTAGGCGCTAGGTTAGGCATATTACACCTAATAGGTATTTATAAAGTTTAATAGGCTACCTACATGTTACCTTTAAGCACATTGTAAATACTTAAATTTAGTATAGTAATTAGCTGATTTTTAATAATTGATAGTTAATAGTATTGAATAATTTATGATTAGTATTTTATGTAATCAATTAGTCACCAAATGATGTTAATTAATAACCAATAATTAATTTATCCATCAAGTTGTTAATTGATTAATTATTATATCGAATTATCAATTTTATTTTATTTTGGGCTAATATTTGATTATAATTTATAATCATTAATATTAATAAATGTATTTTTTAATAATTATTGATAAGTGAAATTATTTTAAACTAATTTTTTAGTTAATAGTGATTCAATATATATTAATTGATAATTATTAATTCATAGTAAATAATCAATCATTAATAAATAATCAATATTGATTAAATAATGATAAAGTTCATTGATGAATGTTATAATATGTACATCAAAACAAAAAAAATCAATCAAGTTTATTACAATATGATGATAAAAGTTTTCAATTTTTGAAGTGGTAGTCCAATGGTAAGGACTTGACTCCCCAAAGTGGAGGTGAGGAGTTTGAATCTTCACACATACAACATTGACTACTTAAGCTACCTTGGTTTTATGTGGCTTAGATAGCTAACCTAGGCTGCCTAAGCAAATAGATCTAAAGTTGCCCATTTAGCCTAGGCTACCTACTTAAAAGGGCCTAAGCTAAATAACGTAGGTAATTAAATTGTTTTATTATATTTTGTAAATTAATTATTAGGTAATTTAGCTAGCTAAATTTATTAATAAATAAATAAATATGATTATAATTTTTATTTTTTATTTTTTAAAATTAAATCATATATGGTTGTTGTCAAAATATTGTTGACTAATAAAAAAAAAGGTAAAACAATTCAATCAAAAAAACCAATCAAAAAGACCTAATCAAAATGGTTGGGTCTAAAACGATTTGTCCACGATGGCACCTTGGTCAAGTTGGACAAAGGCCATTTGGGGTACCTTTCAACCGATTTTCCAAGTAAAAAAAACGTTGTTTTCTTGTAGTGCACATTTTACATCTAATGAAACCTTATAATAATTAATTTCAATTTACCCCATGAATGATGTCACATACCACTAGATTTTAAGTGTTGATTAAATGTGATGTTAATTAATCAAAATGTGTCAATAATAGAAATTTGATGTGAGCCTAGTTTGTATTCCACATAGTTACAATAGTGAATATCCATTTTATTTTTATTTACTAAAATTGATGAATTCACTCAAAATCTAGTGAAATCACTTTACGTATAGGAACATCTTTCGTTGTAGTGGGATGAGATCCATGAGCACCACCAACCTATGAAAACTAAAAGGTTGAGGAAAAGATTAATCAAGGCTCCAACATTTGAGAATGTTAGTCCACTTGTTTAGTGCTCTGTCAAAGCAAAATGTTTGAGCCTCCCAGAGGAAGTAATTTTTGTTTTTGAGGTGAGTCTTCACTATTTTTTCTTGACTTTTTTTCAGGAAAAAACACTTCAGAAAACATGTTTTTCCAACCGAAATTTGGCATTTTCAGTTTTAGGGTTTCACTTTTGTGTGGGAGAGCCATGGGCAAGACTCTTTTGATCAACTACATAACTTATGTTGGGAAAATGCATGTTGCACATCAGAGGACTTGGGAGGTGACAAGCATTATTGGGTTCAGCCACCATGGATAGGTAGATTGTTGATTCTTTAGATTCTAAACACCACATTATGGAAGTAGAAGGTCACGACATGAAACAAATTTGTTGACATTCAAAACATGCAATGCTATGACTGTCACTAGCCAGTCTCTTTCTTTTGAAAATATACATTCTAAATTTCCTTACTACCCATAATCGTTTAAATCTTCATCATGCCAGAATAACTCATAAAATGAATGGCTATTGATTCTTGTGTTGACATGAAGCTTGTCAAATTGTGTCTTGAATTCTTGTGGCAATAGCCATTCATTTTTATGTGTCTTGAATTCTTGTGTCAATAGCCATTCATTTTTATGTGTCTTGAATTCAACAAGATTTCAACAAGAATAGTCAACAAATAGCCTCAAATTCGAGTTCAAGAATAGTGGACAAATCAACAAAGTTCTTGAATTTGTCGCCTTGAATTGGAGTTGTGTCTTGAATGACACAAGAAGCTTGTAAAATTTTGCCTTTTTATGATTTATGCGCACAACATTGGATTGATTTGCCTCACTTTAATGACATTAGAATTTCTCAATAGTTTTATAAAGAGCTGGAGAAGTTTTGAAGTCACACTGTCTTTGAACCTTAGTTTGACCTTCTTTTACCCTTTTTCATCCCCAATTTAGTGTATCCATATAATAGAAACTGGAAATTCATGAAACTCTGTTATCTGTTTAGAATATTTGCATGATCTTATTTGCATGACAATGCCTGATTTAATGAGCAACATAAGCCAGCAGTCAAGATACAGGTAATGCACCTTCAAGACTGGGGGTGAAACTCCCTGCCAACCAACTTATGTGAATTTGATTTCCTGTTTATTTTGGCTGTACTGTTTGCATCTTTACTTCTTATTTCGTCCCCAGTTTTGGTGAAACTGGGAACCAAAAACCCCAGTTTGGGTATAACAATTTAATGCATAACCTTATTGACAACGAAATTGCTATAATCCTCCTATCTATTAGTGTTTTTTTTCTATAACAAATTTTGCTATTCCTTTGGAAATTTTCTCAAATTTTTGATATAAAAGAACCTTGATCCACATCCTTTTGTTATATATATATATATAGTGGCTTCCTTGGATGCATCATTTTTTTTTTTGCAAAATTTTGCCAATATGTCGAAATCTTTTTTGAGGTTACAACTTACAACCCCTACTTTTTGAGAAGTTTTTGAAAATTATCATAGAAAAGCAAAGGACTAGGTTTGCCATATTTAGAAGTCTTACTCTTGCAAGTTGTGAACAGATTACAAATTTTATTTACTCTTCAACCTATCCTGTTGCCATTTAATGCTAAATCCTTCTTAGGTTGCTAGCCAGCCAATGATCCAAGAAAAAAATAATTTAATTTAATTTTTTTTTTAAATCTCTGGAGGCCAAGGAGTAAGTCCAAAATAACCTGACAACACTAATTGATTTTGTAGCCATGGTACCAGTGCAGGTGCTGGTTCACCCATGGGGGGTTAGGTGGGCCATAAATGGCTACTTGAATGGGGAAACCAATGTTGCTCCTACATAGGAGGAGGTCTGCCCATGAAACCACCACCCTCTCTCCTTCCTTGTAGGACATTTGCCAAAAAGCTCCCCCATTCACAGCCACAACTGCACATCACAAATGCTCACCAACAACGCTTCTTCCTTGCTCCTCCCCATTCACAGCCACAACTGCACATCACAAATGCGCACCAACAACGCTTCTTCTTCCTTGCTCCTCCTCCCCATTCACAGTGTGCACTTGCAACAACACTCTTAGTTGCTACAGCATTAAATGAAATAAATCGTGATCAGTAATATGAAGGAAAGCAGGTTGGCAGCTGCAAAGCACAAGATTTCAAAACCCATTGTGGCCTAGACAGGGCTAATAGTCGTCGTTCACAAAACAAAACAACTCGAGAGTCTCGGAGTCTGCTATCAGTGTGGGGTGTGGCGGGTATCAGAAGCTGCGCCAAACCTCTGCGGGTATCAGAACGGGTATCATAGTAGATGATCACATTCGTGAAAATCAAATATCCGGCTCTGCTAGATAACCACGGACTCAAATTGCACGATCCTTTTGATATGAGCAGGATTCTGGAAACGATGCTCTTTGAGAAAACTGCCGGTTCTTTCATCAGACACCCAACCATCCTTTGACGTTTTCTAAATACCCGGAACCAGGGATTCTTTGATTCTTTTTTCAAAATGGTTTTTTTGAAGAAATCAAATAGGTTAGCGTCTAATATTTAAAAAAACTGCTGGGTCTTTGCCGGTTTCTGTCATCAAACCCAGCGGTCCTTGGATGTTTTTTCAACTACCCAGAACCGGCGGTTCTTCGATTCTTTTCTCAAAATGTTGTTTTTGAAAAAGTCAAATAACCGCCTAGAAATCTGCGGGTGTTTTTTTTTGGTTGTTCCTTTATCACACCCAGCT
>Ga0116228_10006457_pt1 | contig 10482 bp, 10 predicted proteins | sample S1TSphfallax_2_FD_89694 | JGI IMG/M metagenome (GOLD analysis project Ga0116228, IMG submission 89694) | Host-associated microbial communities from peat moss isolated from Minnesota, USA - S1T2_Fc - Sphagnum fallax MG | ecosystem: Host-associated > Plants > Peat moss > Unclassified | place... | reverse complement strand
TCTTCTTCTTCTTCTTGTTCTTCCCTTCTCCTCCGCTCCTCCTCCTGTCGCTGCTGCTGCTGCTGTCTCTCTTCTCCGCCTTCTCTCCCCCGTTTCTGAAGGCTAAAGTTAGTGTACAAGTTCTAGAGAAAACGAAGAATCCTGAAGTGCTACATTGTTGTGCGAGGAGGAGGAGCGGAGGGGCGGGGCGGGGCGGGAGGAGGTGGGGAAGGGAAAGGAACCGGGAGAGTGGGAGGAGAACGTACAGAGCTTTGAGGAGAGGACAAGTCAGACATGATCGTGGTGCCGGTATTTTCCAATGTTCACGGTCAGCTGGATGCGCAGATTGTTCAGCTTATGCAGTGCAAACCTCTTCCTGAACAAGAGGTGTGTGCGTGCGCGTGCGTGTGTTTTTTTTTTTTCCCTTTCTTTCTTTCTTTCTTTCTTTCTGACTGTCTTTCTTGCTTTGTTTCTCTCTGTTCATATTATTTTCTTCGTGGTTCTCTTCTTCTCATCGCCTTTTGCAGGTAGTGAGGGGGGGAGAGGGGAGGGGGGCACGTCATCATTTGATCCTTTTTAGTTTCAGCTTGTTTTCTTTGTCTTATGATCCGTTCAGCATGTTCATTACCATTCTCATCTTTACAGATGGCATTGCTGGTGAATTACACACTGCATTTACAACACTACCCTCTGCCAGATTTCCACAGTTTTCTGTTTGCATCCACACATCCACAGTCACAGACAGAGTTAACATAGCTCTTGTCTTCTCCTTGCTCATATGTGATACTTGAAAGCTTGAACTTGGCAACAACTATAAACTATATCAACAGACTAACACAGGCTGGCTTCTTTGTGCAAATGTATTCCATTTGTCTTTATCATGAGAAGCTGTTCATCAAGTTTGTAGGATTTCAGGCTGTGCTAGAGTATGCTGTTTCATGGTGATTATTGACCTTGGACAAAAGAATTGGGCTGGGAGCCTGGAAAAGCAGTACCAGAAATTTGAAGATCCTTTTGTCGTTGGGGGATGTAGGTCAGGGCATTATGCGAGAAGGCAAAGGAAATCTTGATGGAGGAAAACAATGTTCAGGTCTTTCTCTTCTTCTTCTTCTTCTTCTTCTTTTGTCCCTTTGTTTAGCAACAAGTATGGAAAATCTCCAGCTTCATGAATTTGGAGATTGCTTGAAATTTTGAAGTGTTTGAAGTGGTCAAAGAATGTTGGTTGTGGTGATCTGCATGTTAGGGTTACTGAGCAAATTAGCTAATCAAGGAGTTTTTTCTTAGGGTTTAGATGACATGTCCTTTGTTGTATGCCCTTTCTTTAGTTGTGCCTCTGTGAAGACTCTAAAGAAATGTGTACCTTTTGAAGCAGCCAGTAAAGTGTCCTGTTACAATATGCGGTGACATTCATGGCCAATTTCATGATCTTGCTGAACTCTTTCGGATTGGAGGAAAGGTATGCCCAGCAGCATATAATTTAACCTTGCTGGATTTTTGTGTCACTGGATTTGTCTCTTTAGTGAACACTGTGGTCATGGTTATTAGGGAAACTCATGTACATTGTAAGTTGTTGACATTTGTAAGATTTTGACTGTGTAGTGTCCAGATACCAACTATCTATTCATGGGTGATTATGTTGATCGTGGCTACTACTCAGTCGAAACAGCTTCTGTGAGTGCCCTCCACCATGGTATCTGTGGTGTGCATGCCTGTTATCTGATCCTGTATGCATCTATTGTTCTATAGCAAAGTGTTGCCCCTAGCAAACCCTGGCAATGTGATTTTAAGGTTTTTCTAGGGTTGCAGAGCTTACTTAGTGTGGGAAATGAATGCAGCTTCTGGTGGCCTTGAAGGTGCGGTATCCAGATCGTATCACCATTCTGCGTGGTAACCATGAAAGTCGGCAAGTGAGTCGTTTGAGCCTTCTTTATTCATGTTTATCATTTGTGCAAGAAGATGTAATTGTGTGTAGAGGACCAGTCTTCTTGGTTTCAAGTTTTCAGTCCTCAAGCTTGGGAGACTTCACTGGTAACAAATCTGTTTTAGTTTTGTGCAGGTGTTGTACTGACACTGTGTTTGGTTCCTTGGAGCAGATCACACAAGTATATGGATTTTACGATGAGTGTCTTCGAAAGTGAGTCATGATAGCACTTAAACCATCTTTACATGCACTGTTGGTTACCTTCCTCCATACTGGACTTCTGTTGAGCAGTGGCTTTGGGGAATTGTTGAGGTGAGTGGGGAGCAATCCTGCTTTCATTCAAGGTCTCCTTCACCATGTACTGGTATGCCTCAAACTCTGTGCTTTGGGAGAGATCCTCCTGGGCTGAGTTATCTAAAGTTGGGTGACAATGTGATGGGGTTCCTGCAGATATGGGAATGCCAACGTTTGGAAGATATTTACAGATCTCTTTGATTATTTCCCCCTCACAGCTCTGGTAAGTCAACATTGTGGATGTTTTCTCAGAGCATGACTCATGAAATCAACAAGGATGTTCCCAATTTTGCATTCTGAAATTCATGACATTTTGCCTGGAACCTGCCCATGCCCAGTCTGGAGCTAGTAAAAGGAATTTGAAAAAGCAGGGGTGAGGTGGGGGAGAGTAGGAGTGAGAGAATGAAATTGAAATAAGTTGTGGGCCAGAAAGCAGTTGTTTGGCACCTGATGGAGGCTCAGCACACTATTGTTGGTTCAGGTGGAGTCTGAAATTTTCTGTTTACATGGAGGGCTGTCACCAAGCATAGATTCCTTGGACCACATTCGTGACCTGGACCGAGTACAGGAGGTGCCTCATGAAGGTCCCATGTGTGATCTTCTCTGGTCTGATCCTGATGATCGATGTGGCTGGGGAATATCACCCCGTGGTGCTGGCTACACTTTTGGCCAGGTTCCTCTCTCTGTAACATTTCTCAGATTTGCTTCAGTCTTGTTATCACTCTGTCACATCACTACTGAGCTATGGATTACTGTTGCAGGATTATTTAGCTAGAAGAGTATTCCTTTATTGTACCTTTTCTCTACATGACTAGAAAAGTGGAATTTATTTTACTCCAAGCTTGGATGAGGAGAAAACAAGCATTTCTGATAGTAAGGGGATGTGTTACTGCTGAAGATTTATACCATTAGTATTGGCAATAGGAGACCAGTTGCTGAGGAGGAAAATTATGACCATTGAGTGCAGGATATTTCTGAGAGGTTCAATCAGAACAACAACCTAAAACTGGTGGCACGTGCTCATCAACTAGTTATGGAGGGCTACAATTGGGGACATGTATGTTGCATATTCATTCCCTTCTGATTGTTTCATCCTTCTGAGGTTAGGGTCAGCTTTTGCACAAGGGATCCTGTTTTTCATGATATGTGTCTACAAAACTTGAGTATTGAGTTTGTGAGGATTTCTCTTGGATGCCAGGAACATAAAGTGGTCACCATTTTCAGTGCTCCCAACTACTGCTATCGTTGTGGTAATTTGTCTGCACTTTTCTACTCATTCAATAATGTTCAATTTCTGCTTTTTGCATGTTGCATGAAACTTATATGACCGCATAGACTCTTAATTTACTCAAAGTTCTTTTTGCTTAATGCTGTTCTGGGAGGGAGAGTGGAGTAGGATATCTTACTGAATTCTACGATTCTTCTGTTCTCTGGCAGGAAATATGGCCTCTATTCTGGAAGTGGATGACAATATGGGTCACACCTTCATCCAGGTACTGTCTTTGTACAAAGGTAGCATGCCACTTTAATTGTGAATTTTCTCCATCAACCCTTTTGATCTCATTATGTGCCAGTTTACAGCTGCCTATATTCAGAAGAAGACCTCTTTTCGAAAACACCCAGTGCAGGCTAGGTCATGCTGAAGTAGATGCAGATGAAACACTTTTCATGTGTCACAAGTATACATGTGTCAATGAATATGTAACAAAGTTAAAATGCAGTACACAAAGTTGAACACTTTGTGAGATTTTTTCAGTATATGCAAGGGTTGACAAAGCAGTAACATGTCTGTGGGTGATGCAACAGTTTGAACCAGCACCAAGGAGAGGAGAACCAGATGTGACACGGCGAACTCCTGATTACTTCCTATAATGCATTTGTGCTAGGTTACAATTGATGGGTTTGAAGAATGGAACGGTCTTTTTTCATTTCCTACCAATGCACTCTCCTTGAATGCCCCTGCATCCATTCTTCTGAGTGTTTAAAAAGGGGAATCCAGTGTCCATGTGGTTTTGTAAGTGTGATACATGTTATGATTCACATCATTGTTCATTGGCATGTGCTGTAAAGTAAGATGCCGGTCCACACCACATGATGTGGCATCATTTTTATTCAGTGTTTATGGAGCTTGATCAACTCTCTACTCTAAAGTTATTTTGTCATCTAAGTCATATGTTGATGATGGTCATTATTTTCTTCAATATGCTCTTTGTATACTGCTGCTGTCATATTGCTGTCATATAAGTATGTGTGATTTTGTAAAACATATTAGTTCGACCCATATTCTTCGTCTTATTGTGAAGTAATTGTCAACAAGAGTCACATGGAAAATAGATAGGCCTGTCCTCAAGGTCAAATGAAAGGGGGAACCTATTGACAGAGAAAGTACAGACATTGGAGAAAGTGAGGATGGAACTTTGCAACTCAGGGCCATAACATGAAACTTGACAAAAGGGACAAAGACTTGATGTCAATTTTTCTCTTCACCATGAATTGTTGTCACTCTTCCATTGTAGACAGAACAAGGTATGTGGTTTCAAGACCCAAGGAACCACTGCTTAGCTAAGAGTCCTTGGTTATTCTAGATCTGAATTTCTTTTTCAAATTTATAATTTATACTTGATAATATGACAACTGAAATGCTAAGTTTCAACCTGTATTGCAGTGTCTAGTAGGCCTTTAGAAAGTCAGGTCATTCTACCCACCATAGTCAGCCATCATAGAACTACATCTGGTATAATTAATTCCAAAAAGGTCAAGAAGTGTGGGAACTGGCCTTAAAAGTGACCAGCAGAAGATTTGGTCACCATTAACACATGGTCAGCAAGAGTTCCCCTTTCTCCAACAAGGGAGGTACTAGACTTGAGGTGTCAAGGAAAGTAAGTCACCATATGACACATGTCATTCTTATAATGTAGAAGATAGAGATCAAATAATCATTGGCTGAAGAACAGAAACTTGCCTGTCTGAAGTGGCAGATCTACAACACTAAAGAACGAAATTCTCTTCAACATTTTCGTTTCAGCGAGAGGATCACAGGCTAGGGTTGTGTTGAGGCATTTCACACACCAAATGAACCAGCTCAGCATGCACCCAAAAGGGCCCAATTTTGGCAAGTGCAGTGACCCAACCCAACTAACATTAAGTGGTGCGTTGAAGCTGATAACAGTGGAGCTATAGAGGCTTCTGCAACATTCACTGTCAGAATAAATTATACAATGATGGAAGGTGGGCAGCTTTACATCAATAGTTTTGGGTACAAGGAAAAGTTCACCTGTCAATAATACTGCTATAAATCCACCCATCTATGCACCACTGCCAGGGTGCATCAATCCAGCACTCATCGTTTCTCAACATTGCAGGGTGCCAATCCAGCCTTAATGTCATGTTGCAAAATCTATGCCGTTGCCTTGTTAGGGCGTTCTACACTCCAAGCTAGACTTGGGTGGCCCCTAGTGTGAGGGAGCTCTTTTTGTAGTTTGCTTAATTTATGTAGCATCTTTTCAATGCTAGGAACATATGGAAATGGCAATTCCAAACATTCTTACAAATACATATCTCTCCCAAAAAAAGTTGCACACTTGACTTCTGACAGTGAAGCCCTTCTCTTCTACTCCCACAGCAGTAGGAGAGCATGAAGTGTTTCATGAACCTTTTCCAGGTGTACATAATGATGGAAGCCTCTTACCTTGAAGAGAGTTTTATGCTCCCCAGCCCATCGCCTGTGCCACATTCCTAATACTATTTTCTCATCATGCCCATGTTTGCACCCTGCTGCACAAACACATTGCAAAGTTCATACTAGGACAACTCAATAGCCCTTAAAACAAAACAAATACATATATAATAGAGCACAACTGTAGTTGTCCAAATCAGTGTCGGTCTGGCAATTAGGCTTGCACCTCATAAGAACACTGGTATCAAGGGCACTACCAGGCTGGTATGACCCTGTGCAAGATCAGCCTTGTACTAGTACCAGCTTGTACTGATACCAGCCTGGTAGGGATCTGAGGTAATACCAGCCTTGTACCAGTTTTATACCAGTTTCAATACCAGGTATGTACATATATATACCTGCCTCATACCTGCCAAAAATTAGTCTTGGACACAATTCCAGGACAAGGTTGGTATGTTTAAAAGTGGATACCAGACAATATTGGTACAAACCCAAGTCCCACACAGTGCAGCACTCCAAACGCTCAGATCATAAAAGATGAACACAAGTTCTGACTTTGAAGAGTTTGGAAATGATTCTGATTTTGCAGGCCTCCACAGAGACAAGGGGTGCTTACTTAATTATACATGTAAGGTCTCCAAGGTCGGATTTGATGAAGAACTAGCCAAGCAGTGCACTGCTGCTGCTGCTGCAGGGTCTGAGGCTGCAGCCAAGCCCTGTAGCAACCTGATGACCTCTGTAACATCATCCAAGTAGTATTTGGCCTTACTTGGCTTCTGCCTGACAGTGCATGCAAACAACTCTGCACTCCGTGATCGAGCCATGCTGGTGGATATAGTCTCAAACATGTCTTGGTCGGACCGGTCATCTCCAATACACAGCACAAAGTCAGGTGATACACTCTTCAAAGACATCATTGCCAGCAGCTCTTCCACAACCACACCTTTGCTGACACCCTGTGGAAAATCAGATAGGCAGACACCCTGTTATATATCATCAAAGAATACTACAGCAGAGAGATAGTTTTTACTCCTTCTGGGTAACATACAAGGGTTATGAAAGATTCACCTGAGGTTTCACTTCAACATTGTGTGCCCCTCTTTTCACTGTTACTGGTTGACTGACAAGCACACTTTCAAGATGGTCCAAGAGCTCTTTGGCCTGCCATAATCCAAAGTCAGGATCGGCATCATGGTAGTGCCAAACTATTGCACTCTCTTTCCGTTCAATGTAAGACCCATCTGTGCTCTCTGTGTACTTCTCCATCACTGGTTCCACCACTTGCTTCCACTCAAAATTTACTGTTGATGATGTGTCCCAGTACCCTCTCTGCCTCCTGCATCTCACCCACTCTGAATCTCTGTGCCACCTGCATACAGAGAATGTGGGTCAACATTATGTTGTTGTAATTGGAACCTGCAGAGTATGCAAAATATTATGCAAATTGTTTTGATATCTTAGCATGTTTGTCCTCACCAGTTCTACTCCAACTTCACAAAATGGAAAATAGGGTTACCTGTAAAAGTATCCATGCTCAGCTGCAAGACCTAGTCTCTCACAGGAGGAGAAACAGTCCTCCAAAACATTGCGACCTTGTCCACTGATGATTACCACAAAGTTCTTGGGATCACTGCAAAGCGTATTCAAGACAGAAAGCACCTCTGAGCTTGGGGTGGGGTTGTCAATGGTTGTTGCCTGAGGTATCATGGTGCCATTATAATCCAAAAGGATGGCTCGGCTGCTACTCTTCTTGTACACCGAGGCAATTAGATCTGTGCGCAACCTGCGGAAATCAGGGTCAAGAGCAATGACTCTGAAGCCCAATCCAAAACCAATTCCATAGCAGCGCTGCCGTGCATGACCTTTACAAGTGCGCTGCAAGTCACCTATGAAACTGCGTGCCCAGTAGGCAACATCATGGGTGCTCACAAACCGGAAGTGCTTTTCATGCCGCATATGTTGTTCAGAATCAGGCAGTGTGATAGCCAAGTTCATTGCCTCTGCCACCGCTTCAATGTTCCAAGGGTTGACCCGAATTGCCCCACTGAGTGACGGTGAGCATCCAATGAACTCTGACACAATCAGCATACTCTTCTTCTTTGTGGGCTCTGGGTTAGGTCCAACACTACTGGCATCATCATCCCATTGAGACCTGCCCTCCCTGCAAGCTATGTACTCATATGGAATGAGGTTCATCCCATCACGCACCGCGGTCACAACACAACATTCCGCAACTGTGTAATATGCGATCCTTTCATGAAATGGCACATGTCTCTGAACCAGTACAACTGGCTCGTACCCTTCACTCCCAAACCTGCCATTTATTCTTTGAGCTATTGCACCTGCCTCATTCTGAAGCTCCTCAACATCCTTTCCTTGACCTCTAGCCGGATTCACAATCTGCAGTAGCACAACCCTACCTCTCCATCTCGAATGTAGCAACAGCAGCTGCTCAAATGCAAGGAGCTTCAAACCAATACCTTTGAAAATATCCATGTCATCCATTCCGAGCAGTACTGTCTTTCCCTCAAACTCAGCCTGGAGCTCTCTGACGTGCCACTTGGTAGCAGGAAGCTGCAAACCAAGCTTAAGCTGACCCATGTGAATACCAACAGGCAGGATTTTGATGCCAACCATCCGGCCATAGTATTCCAATCCAATGTACCCCCGCTTTGACTCATAAGCTAATCCCAGCATCCGACTACAGCAGGAAAGAAAGTGTCGGGCATAATCAAAAGTGTGAAACCCAATCAGATCAGCATTCAATAATGCTTTGAGGATCTCATCCCGCACCGGCAGCGTTCTGTAGATTTCAGATGATGGGAAAGGAGTGTGAAGAAAATACCCTAATCTAACTTTGTTGAATCTTTTCCGCAGAAAAGTGGGGAGCAGCATCAGATGGTAGTCATGGATCCACACATAGTCATCATCCGGGCTTATAACCTCCATCACTTTGTCAGCAAAAATCTTGTTCACAGAAACATAAGCTTGCCAAAAGGATCTATTGAAACGGAGACCACTGCCACCACCACTTCCGCCACCATCATAGCCACTGCCATAACTTCCATGGTCTTGGTGGTGATGGAGATGGTCAGGAGCAGGAGGAGGACTACTGAGAGGCAGCAAGTAATGAAACAAGGGCCACAAGGTTTGCTTACAAAAGCCATGGTAGAACCTTGTCCTCACATCTGGTGGTAAGAATGCAGGCACACAGTTGAAATTCTGCAACAAAGTCGTGGCTACTTGCTCTTGCTCCTCCATACTTTCCACTTCCACTTTCAAGCACCCAATGTACATCACCTCCATCTCCTTGGGCAAACCCGCCTTCAGCTGCAAGAGCAAGGAATCCTCATCCCAGGAGAATTTCCAGCCTTCTTGTTGTTGCTGCTGCTGCTCATCACCATCACCACCACCATCACCATCACCACCATGCCCTCTCCGCCGTGGAGGAATGGCAATCAATGGCAACCTATGCCCCACTATCAACATCCTCCTATACTCATTCTCATCAATCTCCTTGGCTCCTGCTATACCACCACACTCCTCCCCACTACTGCTCCTCATCTTGCTTCTCTCTCTCCTCCTCTCTCTCCTCCTATAATCCTCTTCTCTACTCTCCCCCTCTGCCATCCCTTCCCCCCTCCCCCCCTTTCTCTCTCTCTCTCTCTCTTTCTCACTCTACTCTCCCCTACCCACTACCCTCAAAAACTCACCAACCCTATCACAAAACCAAAAAAAAGAAAAAAGAAAAAACCCACAACCACGATCACCAAGACCAAGACTCTCTCCAACCCCACAATGCTTCTCAGAAGTGCAAAACTAGCAAGACAGCACCATGAGCAGCAGCACCCCACAAACCACAACAATCTCGCTCAAATTCTTTGCTCTTCACCGCAAACCAAGAAAGCCAAATCACATTTCTGGACATGATAATGGTGATGGGTACCGAGGGCTTCTCCAAAGCCGGCAACAACAACTGCGACAGTACGAGAGAGAGAGAGAAAGAGAAAGAGAGCGAGAGAAGAGAGAGAGAGCGTTTGCGGAGAAGGGAATTCCGGAAGTGTTGGAGCTCTGGAGGAGGAGCCTGGAGGAGACGACGGACGGACGGACGAACGGACGGAAGCGACGGAAAGAAGTACAGCATCTTTAGTAAGTTAGTGCACTTTTTAAATTTCTTTAGTTAGTTTTTCTTCTATTGCAAAACCAAAAAAGTACCTAGCTACTAATTAATATTATTCTCATCTTTAGTCAATTTTCTATTGCAAAAGAAAAGTACACTTTTTCTCTTGTAGTGCATACTTCTTAAGAATACTAGTGTTGGGTGGGTATTTGATGTTTTCATTAATTTAACCGTCGGTTATTGAGCACGCCATCTTTAGTAAGTTAGTGCACATTTTTCTTTAGAACTTTGTTTGTTTTCTCTTGTATTGCAAAACCAAAAGTAGCTTAGCTACTCATCAATAGTTTTATTATCTTTAGTCAATTTTGTATTTGCAAAAAAGAAAAGGAACACTTTTCCTCCATCCATCACCATTTTTAGTGCATGCTTCTTAAGTATACTAGTGTTGGGTGGGTATTTGATGTTTTCATTAATTTAACCGTTGGTTATTGA
>Ga0116228_10006456_pt1 | contig 10483 bp, 11 predicted proteins | sample S1TSphfallax_2_FD_89694 | JGI IMG/M metagenome (GOLD analysis project Ga0116228, IMG submission 89694) | Host-associated microbial communities from peat moss isolated from Minnesota, USA - S1T2_Fc - Sphagnum fallax MG | ecosystem: Host-associated > Plants > Peat moss > Unclassified | place... | reverse complement strand
TTTATTATTTATGTTAAAATATTAATGTAAATAGGCTACACAAATTAACCTACAAGTACATAAACATCTTAAGCTAATTACTAATTTAAGATACAGAATAATGTTAAAATCATATTTTCATTAAATAATTATAATTATTAAAAATATCTTACAATCATTTTTGAAGTAAAAAAACAAGGAGCAATGAAAAATTAACAAGAAGAAAAACACGAAAAATTAAAAAAATAAGTTTTTTTCCAAATTACAAAACGTGTGTTTCTTTTCCTTTATTTGGACCCCTCGTACTTTCAAACCTCATAACTTTCTTATTTCTCATTCCTTTAAAATGATTTAAAGTGTTATAGGAGCGCCAACTGAAGTTCTACAAATCATATCAGAACTTTAACAGCCAAAAAAACAACATAAAAGGAATTTTTTGGGTGTTTAAGAATCGGCCTTTGGTAGTGTTCAATGGTCTTTTTTGAATTTCTGACCCCCTTTACTTTGGGGGGCCATAACTTTCTCATTTTTAATCCATTTTTGACGATTCTTATTTTGTTAGATGCGCCAAGAGGAGGGCTTCAAGTCTTTTTTGGACACCACAAGCAACAGAACGCTCCCCTGGCTGGTATACTCTAATACATTAGTTGCATCTAATGTGCAACTAACTTGGTTCATGAGGTTTGCAATGGCATATCCTTTGGCTTCCAATTCTATTTGGTTTAGTATATAACTAGGAGCAATAATTTTGTAACAATGAAACACCAAATGCCATTTCAGATGAGTGAATAAAAAAAACTTGACCTATATGAAATCGTTAATATTAAAAATAAAATCGAATTATTCTAATCTTACTTATATAGCCTAAACCTAGCTATGTTCAACCTACTTACAAACCTAAGTAAGCCTATTTACCTGATAGGGTTTAATAATAACCTACCTACCTAGGTAACATGTGTCAACATTTTATTAACCATAAATTAGACGATTTAGATTTTATTCATTAATATTTAAAAATTAAAAAATAGGTGGGCCTTAATTTCCACATGTCACCATAATTGGTGTTTTAAAATGGACACGTGTCAAATGGTCAATGAATGTTCCATGGTGTGCCATGTGTCATCTTAGTGGCATAAATTTTAATGATTGAGATTAATCCATGAATTTTTTATTTTAAAAACATTAAAATAATTAATTAGTGACACGTGTCCACAAGTTAGTTGTCCAATTTTTAAACCTGTGTCATATTTTTATTAGTTGTATTGTAGTTGCAAGGAGAGTTGCACATAAGCTCCAACTACATTTGGATTAGTATTTATGGATGAACATGTATATTAACATTGTATATACATGTTGCATACATAGTGTCGCATGCAACTAAATGTCATGTGCAACTTCTCTTAAGCAACTACACAAATTTGCATTTGAATTTTAGTTGCAAATAATAGTTGTAAAACCCAAAATTTGTAGTAGTGTTTCATCTAATAGGGTTAACACATTTTGTGGCCATGCTAGAACATTTAAGCAATACCTTCATTATCCTTATCATGAAATACTTGCACAAACCTTAACAAAAATATATAATTTAATATTTTTATATAATTACATTGCCCATTTTCATGAAAGGACCCCTTGGTGCATAAATTGGTTTGTTTGTGTAGGTATTGCAAATTTTTAATCTTCTCTTGTTTATGGTTGGGTTCTCCATAAAGTGTTTCAAATTGCAATACCCACATATCAACAAACTCATGTTCATATTCCATTACCTTAATTTAAACTTTTGCCTAATATATGTTTCAATAAAATAAGGGGGACATTGTCATTAATTGTTTTAAAGTAACCTTTTTCCTAACATTTATATTATTTTCATGGAATATTTTTTAAGTGAATTTATGTATTCACATACACACATATATCCAACTAGGTTTTTCTTTTTCTTTTCTTTTTCATTAAAAGAGAAAAAAATGAAGGTGATTCCATGACAAAGGTATGAATGATTAAAAAAACCTTCCCACTGGTTGGGGTCACCACCCAAATTAGGTCTATAACATAAATTGATAGTATGTACACAATTTAGGGTTATGCAAAAAGAATTCCAAAATTAAGTTTAACACTTAGTTCTAAAAAATTGTTAAATTCCACCATTAAAGTTATGCAACCAATTATTTTTGTGTTTATTTAATTTAGGGTCAATGTAAGGAATTTTTGTTACATATAAAACTTTTAACTGAACATCTTAAGGTTCATTATATGGTTTGCTTAATTTTTCAAATTCAAATCTATGCATGCATTAGGTTGTAATGTCTACATGATGAGGGTTAAAGTTTTCAATTTGTAATACCATACTTTATCACCCTATGTTAAATCCCAAATTGCAATACCTAGGTAAATCTATGTTATGTAACCCCCCTTGATTTCATAATGCAAAAACTTATTCCCTCATCATCTAAGGTTATGTAAAATCATCTTGTTTACCAAATGCAATACCTACATCGTTTGTAGTGAGGGTTAAGGTGATCGTTAAGGTAATTTTTCCTTTATTATTATAATGTAATATTATACCTACATAAATTTATATTGTGTACCCTCAGCAAAATCCCCCTTTTGGTTAATAAAAATTTTCATGTTCTAACATCATCTAATGCCAATCCTTCATCTGATGCACTAAATTACCAAGTCCATCATTGACATAATGAAATACCATGTTGGGACACATGACTTCATTCACTCTGGAAAGGCGAATACTTCATACGTATGTTGCAATAACACACAACAATGAAGTGGTGTGGTCTATGAGTTGAACCCCACCTTCTTTGATTTCATTGATAATTTCTTGCATTATGTTACCCATTCAAGCAAGCGTTTTTTTTGTGGAGGTGGATGAACTTGAAGGTTGGTTGTGATCTTTCTCTTTTTCCACATCGCGGAGATATCATCTAGTTTCATAAGCTCGCACATATCAACAACCCATGGTTTTTCAAAGTGATCTTCATTAGCCTCTTCATCATCAAATTCATTGTCATAAATGTGCAATAGGTAGGGTTCGCAAACATGGTAGCAAAATCTCCACAATCAGATCAATACCATGTCCCACAACATTGAATGTTATTTTCTTTAGTGAAATTGGTACATGTAAGAAAAATGGCAACTTGATGTTTACACAAATTTCCACGCAATGCCCATTCACATGTGTTACAAACATACTTGGTGAAAGGAAGCGAGACCTTATATCTGAAATTCGGATGTTGTTAGCTTTGTACCACCCATTCATGGCCAATTTCATTTGAATCATTTATCCCATGGGTGACATTGGTGTGAAGGATCAATGTGGCCTTCTCAATGCTTGTTTTCGCAATGTGTTCCACAACCTTATTTCTTATGAACCCACATTTTTTCATTTCAGTTGTGTCCATGTAGTGTCTTGCAACTGTTGTCATGAGTCTCCACATCAACCAATCCATTTGTCGACCTCAAAGCCCTTTTGTTTCCAAAGAGAACCAACATTTCAATGCCCCATGGTAAGACTCAATTGATGCTTATGTGTCCTAGTTTGAATGTGGCATTCATTGAAATGCCACCATCCACAAATTTACAACAAAATATAATGTGGGTCCATAAACTATCATGCAAATATTGCATTTCCTTCTACCATATATAGTATGGATTAGGTTCATAATGTGGGTATTGCATTTTCCCCCCATATATAATATGCATCTTTAAATTGTCATGCATGTATTGCATTTAAGGATCCCACATATAGTGTGGATTAAAGTCATAATGTGAATATTTCACTTTACCCCCACATACAGTGTGCATCTTTAAATTATCATGCAAGTATCACATTTAATGCTTTCAAATTTAATGTGGATTAAGGTCTTAATGTGGGTATTGCATTTTGCGCCCACATGGGATTACTAAGTCCACCATTGGTGTTTTTACTTTTAATCAAAAAGTGAATATTTTGGGATATGCACAACATGGTGTAATAACAATAATGGATTGAGAGTTAATTCACATACCAACTTGGAAACAATAGGTCCAAAAAATATCAAGTCCATGAATCACCAAGTAAATGTTAAGTGAAACTTTCGATGATCTTATTTTTCCCATGAGTCATGAAGGTTTCAATGGTTTCGCTCAGTTCAATGGGCATGTACATGATGATGTGAAGGTCATCTAATATTGCACGTTGCACTTCATTATCTTTGATTTTTTCCATCGAATGTAAGCGCTGAACCTTTAAGATGTGCCATGCGCGAAGGTCAATGGGCATTTGATCGTCACCCCACACAATCCTAACCATGCATAAAATACCAATTTATTATCATTTCAACTAATAATATTATTTAAAATGGAAAATGTGGGATGAAATTTTGAAATGGCTCCATGTACATAAAAGTTTTTTAAAAGTAGAATGAAAGTAAAACTCACTATAATGCTTGTAATTTTTGTGGAGCATCATCAACGATGAAACATGAAGGTTTCCATTTAAGGTTATTCCTTAGAAGCTTTGTTTTCAAAAAAGTTAGCCATTCAACCAAATCATCGCATGTTTGGCGACTTGTAATGATCCATGCAACCAATACTTTAATGCGATGCGCATCAGAGACCATCAATGTGAACAAATGATATTTCACATCAATGGTGTCGAAGGTGGCATCCATTGAAATTGCCCCATTATCACTTAATGAAACCATGGCTTGCAACTGAAATGGGGTTTGTATGCCTATTGTGAATGGGACATGAATCCCATTATCTTCACTTACATCTTAAAAATAAAACGCATCATCTGGATGATTAAATGCCCACGTGCAAAAGGAAATGGGTGGATTTTGGTGTAAATGCCAATTTTTTTTTTGTGTTTGCGATCCAAGTAAGCAATGTCCTTTTGTTTAATGAAATCATCCTTTGTCATCATTTCTCTTACATTGATTCTAGCCAACCATATTGCCTTATGCTTATCATATATTTGTTTGACGATGTCACCTAAACCCAATTGGGTCCAAATGTGGTCCTTGAGTGCTTGTGACATTCATGGGGCAAAAAAAGATGGTCGCGTAATGGAATCAAGGTCATGTTTGCCATGTGTAGGCTCACCATTGACCCATGTATGAGGTCAATGGTAGAAGATGATCTTTGGCACCTCGAGTCATGTGTTCAATTAGGCCTCGGCAAGGTAAGGTAGATAACCAGTTGTTACCCGGCAAAACGGTAAAAGTTAGTGGTAAAGGGTGAAGGGAAGGCAACAGGTAAGGTAGCGGGTAGAGTAAAGGTAAAATCGAACAGATTACCCGATTACCTGGTAAATTATAATTACAGGTAACTAAATAAATTATTTATTATGGCTCCAGTGCCCTAATGGAGTCCGCCATCAGTTTGCACAGAGTCCACCGTTAGCATTGGTGTTTTGTTGCAATATATTTTGTATTTTCGGTGAAGATGGTGGTAGACAAGAAGAAGAGCTATGATTTAAACTAAATTTCATGAGTTTTGGTTGGGAATCCTGTCGGCCGTTCTGTTTTTGTGCATCGCAGCTCCTCCACGCAGTACGCTTTTTGGCACTTCTTGAGCAAGCCTTGGCAACGTCACACATAAATAGGTGGTTCTAAGGGTGGAACCTGCTATGAGATCCTTGATATTTCTTTGGTTTGTCTGCACTAGGTACCTCTTTTGATTTTTTCCTTAGTACAAATTTGAAATGCAAGCGTTCTTGAAGTTTTGTGATGCTGTCGGAAGTAAGTTTCGGTCAATAGCAAAGAGGTTGTGTCTGGGAGTGATTGAAAGGGGAGTCATGAAGCTCATGAGATTGTGTCATTTATACACCAGCAATTCAAGTGCATCTCCTTCTGCATTTTAGGTCGCTATCTATTCTTGCGACTCAGGCCTAAGTCCGCCATCGAGTCCACCCCGCCACAGTCTTCCACTGCGACGCTGAGGGAGCTACAAAGTACAATGTCGAGCAACGATGATCCTATTGTGAGCGTGGTCGTCGCCGAGGACACTGTTGTCATCGTTGCGTTCGACGATAGTGACGACGACATGCAAGCGATTGTGCATTATGTCGCCAAGTTAAAGCAGAAGTGCTAAAAACACTAGTTTTTGTTGGAGTATGTCAAGGATTGGCAGGACGGCAAGTCTGCCAAGCATTGCGGAAAGTGCCAGTGCACAGTGTGTCGCAAGTGGTACTCCATATCAACCAATGCGTCGGGCTAGAAAGCCCACATGAAGAGCGGGCACGGCATCACCGACAGCGACATCGCGTCCCCGGCCTGTCCGGCAACGTCATGTTCCAATCGACACTCAACAGTAAGCCCGTGTTTCCGAAGCCCGTTCTGCGCAAGTACAAGAATGTCGTCATGGATTACGTTGTTGAAGGTGGCGTCACCCTGCGCGCGGCTGGCGACGTTCGTTTCAAGAAGTTTGTTGTCTCACTTACGAACGGATACGAGCTGCCATTGATTCGAACGATCCTACGGCGGATCGTTGAGCTGTACCGCATCTTGGAGCCATTACTCGCGACATTTTTGTGTAGCCTGGACGTCGCCATCTCCCTGATGTTAGACGATTGGTTGAACCGCAACTTCAAGGGCTTTTACGATGTCACCGCGCACTGGGACGATGTCGCTTCTCAGACTCTGACCAAAAAGAGCATTCTCTTGACAATCCTTGACGTCAAATGCGGGATTGGCATCAGCAAACACGTCGGGGCTGCCCTGTTTGAGTACCTGAAGCGCCTGGGTCGGGATGTTGTGACACACCTATTCAATGTCGTCAGCGACAATGGGTTAAACGCGACGGCTACTATCGCACGACTCTTCCAGCTGGTCAATACCTTCATCGGCTACGAGCAAATGCGCAAGGTCAACCACGTCCGGTGCGTTGACCACTCTGTCCAACTCGTTGTGCTCAAGGTGTTGACGTTCATTAAGGAGCCCACCGAGCAACTACGGGATGTGCTAATCAAAATCCGCCGCAACAAAGCCATGCGGCAATAGTATCGCATCGAAGTCACATAACTGGGCTTGCTAGGCAAGGAGCTGACGCACCAGGACTTGCCCACCCACTTGAACTTGACTCACGAGATGTGCGCCGACGCTTCTGGTAAGCACGTCGTTTTGGACAGCATCATGGACCAATATGCGACCAACATTAGCCACGATGCTCTCCCTGACCTAGAATGGCATGCCATTGACGGCGTGTCGACGTTCCTTCGCGCACTGCGCTAGGTCATGGAGAGCCTTGTGGCCGATCACAAGCTAACGTTCGACCTAGTGCCAATGTCCCTCTCTCTGCTCCTAAAGCACTGCGATAACAACAAGCAGCAGCTGCAGGAGATCAACGACAAGTTGACGGCGGTTGGAATGAAGGCGAAGCTCAAGAAGTACAAGAGCAAGCTGGTGCAGGAACCAGTGATCATTGCAGCGTACTTGAACCCGCAGATCCCCAAGTCGATCGACTCGACGGAGTTGAAGCTTGTTGTCGATCTCGTCTGTAATTTGCTACAGCACCACTATTCAGTCGAGGTGAGCTCTCCCCAGAGCATCGAGCAGGAAGCGGCCGGCAACTCGCTTTTTGCCGCGATGTTTCAACTGCAGCGCGGCGTCAGTGGTAACAACGATGAGGTTGACCAATATCTGTCTATATCGGCATCGTCTAGTCATCGAGGTGCATCAACGTCTTGTCGTGGTGGTTGGCCCAAAAGGAATCATTGCCGGGCCACTACCAGAGGCCATGGACTACCATGGAATGCCGGCAATGTTGACGCCATCAAAACAGGTCAACAGTGCCGCTGCTCGCGAATTCACATGCACTTGGCAGTCGTTGTCATCGTCGGTGTTCGTCATGACAATGTGCCTGCGTTTGTGGATGAATGCCGGTATCCTCAAAGTGCCGACAAATCGAGCGCAAGCAACGATTGCCCTCGGACAGGACGGCACCAACAATGTGGAGTCGATCGTCCAGGAGCTTGAGGAGGAGCAGGAGGACTAGGACGAGGAGATCTTTGACGATGGTGTCATTCAGATGCTCCACAACCATTTCGCCAACCTGGTCTTTGAGGCCAGCCTTGATCATTGAGTAAAATGTCCCACGGAATACAATTCGAACATTTTATCGGGTAATTACCCGGTTGAAAGAGTAGGGAAAGGTAAAGGTAAAGGTAGGCGTGGGCGAATCGGGTAAGGGTAATGGTAAGGTAAAGGTAGGAGACAATGTATTACCCGTTAACCTTTTACCCTACCTTGTCGAGGCTTATGTACAATCACCTAATTAAAAATTGAATTAAACAACCCTGTTTAATGGATCGATGGTGATTTGGGTCTCCACGATTATCTTTTGGCCCATACCTACATGCATACGTACAAAATGTGAAATCAATTTAAAACTTAAAGTTTGGTACAATATGAGGTTAAAAAACAAGTTCCATGTAAGAAAAATGAATATTAAAACATCATACCAAATATGGCGGAGGTGGTTTTGGATTCTTGGCATTTTTACATTTTTTTGTGAGGGTACCCGCTTATAAATGTTCCACTTCATCGAGGAGTCTTCATGGTTTCGTTCACCATTTAGAAATTCTAAAATTCGTGCATGTGGGATGTATGCACATTCAACCTTGATTATATGTGCCCTTCAATGTTGAAATTTTTTTTTCCACACCAAGTCCATGTTGTTAAAAGGTGAATTCTTTGGGTTTTGAATTTCAATATCTTGATATTTTGAAGCATGACCCATGTTTGAAACTATTCATTAAGCTAATTAATGTGGTCATTTCAACTTTAAACTTCCTTCATTCACCTTCAAAAGAGATAAAATGCATCTTGTTGCAAGTATTTGTATGTGAAAATTTGGCAAAATCCTCCCCCCAAAATCCAACCTAGGATTGATTTTGAAGAGTATTAAAAATTGTGCAAATATTCATAAATGTTTGATGTCTTTTTAACTCTAAATTTATCGAGCCTATTCTTTAATTAAATTAACTACATCTTGCATTAAATGGTCCAAAGCGGAGGTAGAGGAATATTGCCAAATTTGTTTTTACAATTGCAATACCCACATTTTACATTATAATTTTTGCAATTGAAGTCCATAATTTGCAAGTGCATAGGTAGGTATAATGATGTGTGGGTAGGTAGGTTTTGCTAATAAATAGATATTTTGCAAATAATTAAAATGGCAGTACTGAAAAATGTATCTACTTTTTTGGTTAAGTTTTGGAGTAGGAATTAGCTAGAAGTTTAACCAATAAGATATATAAAGTTTGCCAAGAAATAGAAGTTTAACTAAGAAGAAATATAGGTTTTGCTAGGGATATAAGTTTAGTTAAGAAATATAAGTTTAACAAAAAAGAATATAGGTTTATCCAAAAGATATAGGTTTTGCCAAAGGAGAGAAGTTTAGCCAGTAAGATATATATGTTTAGCCAAGAAATATAAGTTTAACCAATAAGAAATACATGTTTAACCAAAACATAAAAGTTTATCCAAAAAATATAAGTTTAACCAAGAAGAAATATAGGTTTAGCCAAGATATAAAAGTTTAGTGAAGAAAAAATATAACTTTAGCGAAGAAATAAAAGTTAGCCAATAAAATATATAGGTTTAGCCAAGAGGAGATAAGAGTTTCGCCAAGGTAAGTAAAGGATTAATTGTTAGTTAGTATGCAGGGCTAAGATTTAGGTCAGTACAGTAACTAGGTGGATGGGTAGTATGGAGGTCAGGGTTGGGAAAAAATTGGAAATGAAGAAAGAAAATGGTCAAAGGTCAGGAGCCAAAAAAGATTGACTGTGGTAGAAGTTGGTTAACGTAAGATAAAGAGGTGAATGAAAAAGAGGCGAGTCATCCAGCCCATCCTATGGACAGAACCGCCAACTGGTGCAGTCATGGGGGCTGGTTCACTCTGGCCCCCATGCCCTACATAACCTTGTGTGCCCTAATGTGCTAACTGATTGCCCACTTCGAACCAGCCAATTCTGTAGTACATACATAAATTGCAGCAATATCTCACATCATGTCAAAATGAAAGAATTGCACCAAGTTTGTCACATTGTGCATGATGAAATGGGTGCGCTTGTACTTGTCGTGAATGTGTTTTAAGTAGTAGTGAGCATCCTTGTGCATGCAATATATGTTCTGTGCACTTCTTGCACAAGTGCAACAATTGTCCTCTGGCCAAATTTTGGGGTCCAAGAGAAGTCCTAACTTTGCCCTCCAAACTTCAGCACTAAAAATGCAACATTTGATAACCTTGTCAGCTGAACACTATCTGTCTTGAACAATGAAATTTCCTGAATATTCAAGTTCAGAATGAAACTACCAACACACAATACATAAGTCCTTACACTCTACCTCTAAATTCTCAATCTTATTAGAGTTATCCTTAAGGTAACCTTGTCTTCACCCTGTCTTTGGGCATCCTTTCACCCCCTATCCCCTCTGTCCGTGGTAGCCACAAAGTAAGGACATTTTATTAAATCTCAGTACGAAATGCTGAAACTCAGCATTTA
>Ga0116228_10006455_pt1 | contig 10483 bp, 11 predicted proteins | sample S1TSphfallax_2_FD_89694 | JGI IMG/M metagenome (GOLD analysis project Ga0116228, IMG submission 89694) | Host-associated microbial communities from peat moss isolated from Minnesota, USA - S1T2_Fc - Sphagnum fallax MG | ecosystem: Host-associated > Plants > Peat moss > Unclassified | place... | reverse complement strand
GGCAAACCACAGCAGAAGCACTCAGAATCCTGTGGGGAGTTGGTACTGTTTGTTGTGTTGATCTTATACACTTTCTTTGATTGGGCCATGGGTTATGATCACTTTTTTTGGGGGTGTGGGGAATTTTGTTGTATGTGCAGGTGATGGGGGTAGATGTGGGTGTTGTTCGCAGAGAGGTTCTCTCTGGGAAAACAGAAGATGGGAAGGACATTAGGTTATATTCAAGAAAAGGTGGCAAGGACCACAAGCAACAGGATGGATTGCAGAGCACTAGGTATGAGGCAAGAGGAGATAGAGATGAATATAAAGTAGGCAGGGATCAGTCATGGGCAGGCAGAGATGATGGGCGGGTGAGAAAAGATGATGGAAAGTCCAGTCGAGATGAAGTACGAGGTGTAGGCAGTTATGATGGGAAGGGGGGGCGGTTCGAGGGAAGAGCAGGAATAGATGAGGGTAGATTTTCCTTAAGGGGAGATGTATACAAAGGTAGCCGATTCTCAGAACGAGAAAGTGAAACAGAGAGGAGAAACAATCGCAATGAGGCAGGCCGCTATGAGGACAGGGGTGAATGGAGAAATGGCAATGGGAGGCCTGGTGTTAGCAAACCAGAGGTTGAGAGGATGAAGCGTCCTGAGAAGAGCATGAAGGAAATTGTTGAGAGGGAGAAACATCTGAAGGAAAATGGTGAAAAATTCAAAGGGCAGAGAATTCATGGCAATGAGAAAGATAAGGTAGGGTGGTCAAAAGAACGTGATGGCAGAGTAAGGGATGCAGGGACAGAGAGGGGAGATAGAAATCGGAACCAAACAGTGCAGAATGGTTCAAGGGAGGGTAGGGTTGGAAGTGAGATCAAACCAAAATCTGCAGAAAGGTTTCTTCCTGAACAAAAGCAGTTTGTTCCCACTAAGCTGAAACTGAAGGTTGGGGGTATCACCCACACACTGGTTTCGGACTCTATGAAGAAGAAGCCTGTCCCATCAAATGCTCTGGAGATTCAAGTACCACTTAAGGCACTAGAGCCTGATGATGCAGGGAAAAATAAGAAGCGGCGGCATCGGTTGATTCTTCAGGTTAGCTCTTCTTGGTTCCTTTTTTTGGTGGGGATCCACTTACAATGCTTAAGGTGCATGGTTGCTCCTCTTGAGTTTATAGAGTGTTTCAATCTCTCTGAGGAGGTTTCCTTATACACAATCTGGAGGATCCCCAAGTGATTTCATTGATTGTTTCTCTCCTTTGGTTCATAGAATGCAGGTGATCTCTGCATTATAGCAGATTTACTTCTCTGAGCTGGTTGTTCACAGTGCATAACTGCAGTGCAACTTTTATTACAGGATTCAGATGAGGAAGATGAGATGACGGAGCCTCAGTTTGACTATCCCCCTCTGAAATCCCAAAAGAAGGATATTGATATTGCCCATAGCCCAAGCTTCAGACCTCGGCCTCAAATGAGGGAAGGAGGGGTGGACCATTCTAGTCCTTCTGGGAGATTCATAGGTCAATCCAGGGCAAAACCATTGTTTGAGCCAAAGGCGATTTCTGAATCACCTTCACTAGCTGTTCGGAAAAGTTCTCGCATTCCAAAGAGACGTGTGCTAGATGGTGATGAAGAGGAATCTGAAGATGCTAATTTAACCCAGAGGCCACTGTCACATGGCAGAGGTGAGCCATTTTTTATTTTCATTCCATTGGGCTATGGGCAGACCTAATTGCAAAACAAGGTTTTGGCCTGAAGTTTCAGGGCTTTTGGCTGTTCATTGCATCTCAAGTGTTTGGTCTATAGCTTGCCTAGTGTTATTTGGGGCCAATTCTCATGACACCCTTGGTACTGAGCCACCTATGCAAATTCAGTAGCTCTTTATTGCTCAAACCACTAGTTTTTTTCTTCTGTCTTTGTACTCTAGATTTTCTATGCTGAATGGATGTGCTTCACCAGATCACTCAGATTTCATGATTCTTGCACATGCTTGTATTCTGAAGGTGTCCGAAGAGTGGAAGAGGAGATTGAGCAAGAGGAAGGCCAACAGCCAGAGGAAGAAGATTCAGAGGATGAAGACTTGACTGAGAAGGCGTCTGGTCTGATTTCAGATGACGAGGATCTGGAAGACTTGGAAGAAGAAGATGATGAAGAAGTTGCTGGGAGAGCAAAGAGAGCAAAAGTGCAGCAGCTTCATGGTAGTGGTACTAAGGGAAAGCCCAGTACTGGGACAGCACTCACAGCTCGACAGCGCTCAATGCAATCATCCAAAGAAGCAGATGGAGATGCTGTCCTGAGTTTGATTGAGTTTCCAGGAGGCCTAGCAAGTCCACTTGGGCGCAGTATGGATCTAGATTTTTCTCCTTTGACAAAGTTTTGACTGGCAGATATAAGACCATTCCCTGGCTTGCTTAATTCATTCGAGTGGTTGCTTGCATATGGCTTGCATGAGTTTGTTGGTTGAGATGGGATGTGCTAAGGCTTAGCTTATGTCTTTGCAGTACTGACCCATGTGTGCTGGGGTGCAGAGGGAAAAGGTAAACTGTCAGAAGCAGAGAGACAAGTAAAGAGAGCAGATGCAGCTCGTCGTCGGAAACAGCAGGTTGAAAAGGCTGCCATAGAGATTCAGGTACTGAACTTTACTTGTGTGTGGTGTCAACCTACTGTCTTCTTTATGCAACTGACCATGACATTCTTCATAAGTAATAAACATTGTTTGCAAGAAATGACAAAGAACCATTAATGTCTCCCAGTAGAGAATCTCTATGTTGTGGTGTCATGATCTATTGTCTGTGTGCATTATAGGCAACTGCAATCCAAAAAATTTTGGGCCAAGATTCCACTAGAAAAAGGCGTGAAGATCGTTTGCAAAAGCGGAGGCAAGAGATTGAGCAGGTATTTTGTGTCTGCTTTGATTCCTAGAAAGCATGTTTCCACATGTTGCTGCGTGTAACTTTCAACCTTCAAATCCAGATTCCATTGTGGCCCTTATTTCTTCTGCAACACACAGTTCATCTAGATTCTTTCTTGGTATTGTAGGAAAAGAAGATGGCGGAATTGGTGCCAGCCACCAACACCATTCGATGGAGCCTGGGCCCATCAGGGACAGTTGTGTCATTTGCAGAAGATGTGGGTCTGCCCAACTTATTCAACACTGGGCCTTGCAGGTCTCCTATACTTCCCTCTTTCTGCTGTGGTTGGTCAAACAGTGATATGAAAGCTGGTGTTCTGTACCTCTTTCTGTGTTCTCCAGCACTTGATAATTCACTTCACATTGAACTGCTAGTTGTCTGGATTTCTAGGTCCTTTGCTGTCCAGACTGCAGGTGTGGGGAACTGAAATAAGAGGTTTTCTTATTATGTTTGTGAATACATATCTACATTTTAGTTACTTACTAAGGAACATCTATTGGTAGGTGAAATACTGATAGGTGGTAAGCTTCAACCCAGTAGACCAAACATTTGGGATTAATGGCCCCCCTTCCTAGTGATTGTGGGTTTAATTTTCAATTCAGCACCAGGGCATGCTGGATGACCTGCCACAGCTACCCTACCTATAGGCTGAGAGAATTTTGTGGTCATTTTGAGGGGTGGTGAACTGTGTTTTGTTGGTGAGGACTTGTGTGTTTAATGAGAACAGTGTCATAAGTTTGGTTCCCTTAAAATAAGATTCACCTTGGAGAGTCCTTTGTGTAGATACTGTTTGTGATGTATGTCTGCTCATTTGGCATTGTGCCTGACACTAAAGGCCCTTTCCATTTGCTTCCAGGTACCCCCCTGCACGTGAGAAATGTTATGCACCATCATGTCCCAACACATATAAGTATCGAGATTCGAAGTTGAAAGTGCCGCTCTGCAGCCTTGAATGCTATAAAGTGGTCCATGCTATTGCTTCAACTTAGTTGTTGGTGAGACAAGTTCTGGTGACCTGTTCTCCTATATTTGACACATCAGGCAGCCTACAGTTGCTGTTTAACTCTGAAGTTAACATGTAGGCATTTACCTTGAACTCTGAGAGCCACTGTTGGCACTCAAGGCTGGTTGAAGGCTTTGACACAAGTGGCTGCTGGGATATTAGCCTACCATGCCCTTGCATGTTTATGGGGTCACAAGGAGATGTAATCAGGAAGGGTAAATTCTACTTGGATGTTCCAAGGTGCTGAACATTTCAAGCACGGCATCTCAGAGCAATGATATTGTGGCACACATCCACTGGGCAGCTAGGCAGCATCTTGAAAACCACATCTACAGACATTGTCAACCTTGCTGGTCTTGTTTTGGAAAGCCTGCTCTTGAAGCAGAACATGGGTTGGAAGTTGGGCATGTTGGCTCTTATAATGTATATAGAAAGGTTGTTCCAATTCTCAAGTGTTTGGGACTGTGGGTTGGTCTGAGGCATCGGCAATTGCACTAAGTTCTAGGGGAATGGTGCAAAAGTAGGTTTTGAGTCAAACAGTCCAACTGCATGGGTGCAGGTCTGCATTACTCATCAAGCTTTGGGGCACGTATATGTGAATCACCAGTAAGGAAATGCTCATACTGTAGATAACACTTGAAACCCAGTTACGGCATGAGAGCAAGAGAGGGAAATCACACTGAATACGTGATTTTATCAGTTGTGCAATTTGACCCATATAATGGTATAATTTGGATCTGTCAGAGTATCTTAGGAAGTGAAAAGACATTATTTTGTGTGCAAATAGCAATTGGTGAAACGATAATTATTTGCTTTTGCAAGCTTGATTCCTGAGAATTTTGAAGGGACAAAGTGTATTGACATTCTGATCAAGCCAAGGATTCTCTTGAGGCAGATTGGACACTGAAAACTGTGTATGGGTAGGTGATTTTTGCAGTTCCAAGTAGTTGGGGATTTTCTATTGCCATGATGGTGGAAGGATTTTCTGTAATGAAGGTTACTGAATTTCATATGATTTACAATATGTTTTGTTAATTTGTATCATCTGGATATTCTGGGTAGGGGAATTGGCAGGTCCAGATGGGGTTATGTTCCAACATGGAGTTGGTTTGTTGTTTTGCTGTTGCTTTGCACTCATTTTTCTTTTGAATCTTGTTTTGTCCTTCACTTTTTGTCTTAGAATTTTGTTCCAATTTGTGTGTGGTGGGTTCCAATCTTGAGTTGTCTCCAATCAATAAGGAAATGTATAAAGGACTCTCATAAAGTATTCTATGTTGCTTTTAGAAAGGTAATATAAAGAAGGAAAACCATAATAGTATTTTAGTTTTAAGGAGGGACCATGAAACATGCATCATCTTGGGGCACAAATTCTCTAAATTTTGTAAATTTACTCGCCAATTTTGAAATGCTAAATCAAATGTTCAATGTATTGTGCTAGAGGTTGTATGATTTAAAAGTGAAACAAAATTCTTATTGAAGGTATCATTACACATGAGAATAGGTAATTATGTACTTTTTGGAAGGTTGGAATCGTTAGAATTTTGTTAAGTCCTTTTCAACAATAAAAATTCAAATTTGATTGAAGTGTCTTCATTCAAAATGTTATGTAATATGTTACAAGGGGTGGCCAAAGCATAGCTTTTGCATTTATTTATTTTGTAGACAAATTCATTGTGGGGATGGTAACATCATTGAAATGTGCATGTAAAGGGACTCCTAATTTGTTGTTTTTGGTTTGCCTTAGAGTGGAACTACCCCAACACCCTTTTATCACTAAAAAAAACATGAAGAGGAGATGAACATAAAAACCAAAAGACCTCGGAAAGACAACCCAAAGAAACAACTACCTTCTCTCCAAGCACAATTTTCAGTATTTTTGGTTCTATAAATCATTTCAGGAAAGATAATTAGCTATATATATATATTAACACAACCTTTTTTCCCTTAATATTGAAAGTTTTTAATCTATTGGCATTGTTTAGAGTATATGGTTGTGATGAATGGATTTGTAATTGTGTCTCCAAGTTGTTTTTCCTTGAAATATATTTGTCAAGAGGTTTCTTAGATCTTGGAGGGAATGAAAACAATATATGTATTACATGTATTAACACAATTTGTATATTTATTATTTATTTTTTGTTCATGAATGTTCAAAGGAGCTCATGATGTGTTTGCTTTAATTGTTAAAATTTGGGAGGTTAATTGAGAACATCAACATATTATTCAATTTTTTGAGATTTCAAAAATTGTTAGTCAAAGATTTGCTAAGAACCTTGAAGAATTTTTGAAGAAATTTGGATTAATAGTGAAAATAATTTCATATGTCAAAAATGAAAAAAACAAATTCTGTGATTGGAGTTTTTCAATTATTTTTAGATTTATCCAAAGTCTATTGCTTCAAGTGGTCTAGTTATTCTTGTAATGGTGTAATTATTATTATTACTAGTGGGTGCCCGTGGCCGAAGGCCACTGTGAAGTCCCTTGTGGGTGCCCGTGACCTTCGGCCACTGTGAAGTTTTAAAAGTTTTATTTTTTCTTATTTTTTACTCTTTACTTGGTTTATTCATTTTTGGAATTTTTTTCTTTTAAAATTATTTTACTATATTTCCCTTTCCTTGTTTCATTTGTTTCCATTCCTTTTTTATAGTTTTTACGTTTTTACTTTATTTTTGGTTTATGTTTGTTTCATGTTTTTCTATTTTTTTGTATTTATTTATTTATTTATTTTTTGTATTTTCTTTTTCAAAAAGATTATAGTTTTTTTAATATGTTCTATAATGAAAATAAAATTTTTAAAGTATTGTATTTTTGTTTGATTAGATGCAGGTCCCCCGGTTTTCCCCAAGGATCCTATATATAGCTAGCAGGTCTAGTGGGCGGGTGTCTGCCCTGCCCCTGCCCTGCCCTGCCCCTGTCTTGCTTATCACCACAGACAGACAGAACCATCTGATTGGTCCAAAAATTCGTGTGGCGCTACTAGAAGATAACGACCTGGAAATGCAAGCATAACCACCCCTGCCCTGCCCTGTTTGTTAAACAGATAGATAGACAGGCACACACACACACACACCACTGTTGCCTTTATTATTACTAGTGGGTGCCCGCCAAAGGCCACTGTGAAGTCCCCCGTGGGTGCCCGTGACCTTCGACCACTGTGAAGTTTTATAAGTTTTATTTTTTCTTATTTTTTACTCTTTATTTGGTTTATTCATTTTTGGATTTTTTTTCATTTAAAATTATTTTATTATATTTCCTTTTCCTTGTTTTATTTGTTTCCATTCCTTGTTTATAGTTTTTGCGCTTTTACTTTTTTTTTTGGTTTATGTTTATTTCATGTTTTTATTTTTTCTATTCTTATTTTGTCTATCTTCATTTTTTTCTATTTTTATGTATTTATTTTTTTTTTCTATTTTCTTTTTCAAAAATATTATAGTTTTTTTAATATGTTCTATAATGAAAATAATTTTAAAAAAATTGTATTTTGTTTGATTAGATGCAGGTCCCCCGGTTTTCCCCAAGGATCCTATATATAGCTAGCAGGTCCAGTGGGCGGGTGTCTGCCTTGGCTGCCCTGCCCTGCCCTGCCCCTGCCCTGCCCTGCGCTGCCCCTGCCCTGCCCTGCACTGCCCCTGCCCTGCCCTGCGCTGCCCCTGCCCTGCCCTGCCCTGCGCTGCCCTGCCCCTGCCCTGCGCTGCTAGAAGATAACAGCCTGGAAATGCAAGCGTAACTGCCCCTGCCCTGCCTTATTTATCAGACAGACAAACAAACATACAAACATACATGTTGCTTTAATATATAAAATTATTATTAAGTGTTTTTTCATTTCAAACTACTTCGTTCCTTTCCTAATACCTACCTTGCTCTTTTACCTTAGCCACCAAAATGGACATATAGGTGCCTTTTCATATAGTAAAATCAAAATTGAGATTGATGTGAATAATGATGAACTATTGGCAATCATATGGAAATATACAAAGGAAATTAAAGGGGAAGGGGGAGGGGATGTTCCTCAATTTGGAACCTTGTTAAAAGGTTACACTTATGATCATAAAATTAAAGTTTGAAAATTAATTTAACTATAGTATTACTTTGGGTGCAAACAGGATAACACAAGCCACACCTTTTTAAACTGCTTTTGTGATTGTTTATTTGAGAAATATTTGAGAAATATTCTTGGAATATTTTTGAAACATTTTTTGAAAAAATATTTCATATTTTTTTTATTAAGGTTTATGTTAAAATTTTGGCTTTCAAAAAAATTCAAATCCATTTACAAGTCCTTTTATTGTTTAAAAATAAACATTACAATGTTTAATGAATGATTTTGTTAACTTTTTATTCATTGGATTAATTTCAAATTAATTCACATGTTCCCATGATATATTAAAAATAAAATTATATATAAAAAATTTACAATTTCAACATCAAATTAAATTATGACTTTATAACATGAAAAAACCAAGCAAATGTTACACTTGCTATCGTATATGTTATTGTGATTGCACCCTATTCCATAATTTTAAAAAAATGATTATAAATTTTATAATAATAAAAATAATAATAACTATTTCCCATGTAAAATTATTTAAAATATTTGCAATGGGTGAAAACACAGTCAAAGGAGCCGCTCAAGTGAGTTGATATTCCTTAAAATTGCATTTTTGTATGTTTGAAAGATAACAAATGAAACATAATAGTTTGGATTTTCATAATTTTTATGGGAATATTTTCCATTAATTGCAAACATGCTCAAAGTTTGATATAAATCAAAAATGGTTTTGCATGTTCAAAGCATTCAAACTTCGAAAGTGGATAATCTTTGTTCTTTTCAAATGTCTTTTTTTACCAAATGTGCACCATTCTTTCTAAAAATTGGAGAAGATTTTAACATTGATAATTAGAAGAGTAAAAGGACTTGAACTAATGAAAATTGTTTCTATAACTGATTTGAACACATTTGGTTTAAAAGTGCTTTTGAATTTGAAAATTAAGGATTTTGAAAATGTGCCTTTAACAAAAGTTGTTTATGTTTATGTCATAGAGGGCACGAATGCATAATATACATGATATAAAATTAATTTTTAGTCAAAATGTATTTATATCTAAAATGCAGTGTTAAAAGGGGGTACTGAAAATACAAATTTTTAAGTTATAAACCAACCCAAAAACGACACATATTATGTGAATTGAAATCATTTTTGAATTGTTTGTAGGCCTTTATTTCCAAGTTTGGATTCAAATTCTTCTTCTAGGATGCATTATAGTTTTGTGAACTATTATTTTACATTTATAGTCGATAGATTGAATTTAAAGTGATTAGTTGTGTTTTGTTTCTTCTAATTTGGAATGTTATGAAGTTGTGAATACATCATGGCATGTGTTTTTGAATTAGTCTTGTGGGTATTGATTGTAAGTGTTGCATTCAATGAGTTTGAAGTTTTGTGAGGATTTTGATAATGTGATCAATCATATTATAAATGTAAGAGATGATAAGTTTAGGCAATATGATGACGAATTTAAAAAACTTGCATAGAATATGAAAACTTGCAAGCCTTGTTGGTTAGTTCTTGATCAATTCCAATTAAAAATTGTTGATTTTTTAGTGATACCATTTGGATGCAAAAGAAATTTATGGACCATTACTTTGGTGGAATTAACATGAGACAATTATACTTTGCATTATTGGCCATTTTTGCTACATACATTTGTTGCATTCTATTTTGACAAATTGAATTTTTATTTTTCTCTCTTGTTAGTGTTTGACTACTCTACAGAGACATAAATTACTATTATAAAATCTTACTATAGTGTAGAATATTTTTCAATGGGTTTTGCTCTTTCTTTTTCGGGGGGAATATGCTAATATGATCTTAATGAGGTGCAGAGTTTTGCATCTGACAAGAGAAATCAACTTTTATTAACAAAAATTGGTCGCATGAATTAGTTGTAAACTTCTATCTAACATGATTGATTTGAACCCACAATCTCACAATCATTTGCCAAAGTAACAATGAGTTTCATACTTCAACAACTAGTTTAATAATTCTTGGAAAAAGTTCAACCCAAAAATTTGATCTGTGTAAACCAAGAATATGCGCAAAAATGAACTTGCATAATTGTGAAATTGTAGGTTCTGGTCACCTAGTCTCCTAACTCCCTCTGGCTCTTGGGTCAACTTGGGTCAACTAAAAGAGAGAATGGGTGTATCCTAATCATTCATTAGTTGATCTAGGAGTTTCAACTTTGGGATTGAATTGGCTTCTCTTTGAAGTTGATGCTTGTTTTTTAAAAATTCTTCACATTCACTTTCCAAAAATTGCAAGGCTTCATTCTCATTTGAAAAAAACCAGTTAAGCATGAATTTTATAGAAATGAGAGCTTGGTCATTGTGAGTGTCTTATAAGCATTCATCCATAAGTGTCATGTTAGAAAAGCCTTCTTTGGCTGACAAAGCTTCAAACTCAACCTTGGGTAGCAACCTACTTTATACTAGATGAGCTTAATCTTATTAGAATATCTCATCATCCCTTGCTTTATTTTGGTTGAAATTTCGACCAAAGATTTTTGAGTGTGTAAAATTTGAATTCAATAATC
>Ga0116228_10006454_pt1 | contig 10483 bp, 6 predicted proteins | sample S1TSphfallax_2_FD_89694 | JGI IMG/M metagenome (GOLD analysis project Ga0116228, IMG submission 89694) | Host-associated microbial communities from peat moss isolated from Minnesota, USA - S1T2_Fc - Sphagnum fallax MG | ecosystem: Host-associated > Plants > Peat moss > Unclassified | place: USA... | reverse complement strand
GGGGCGTCGCAGAGTATACTATAGGGAGTATGGTGGTGGCATACTCCCGAGTCCGGGCCGTGGTGAGTCTTGTGGTTCGAAGTGCCCGTGGCTTGTCCCAACACCAAAGGGTGTCCCGGAATGAGAACTAACCATTCGGGTGGTTTGTTTTGTGCAGATTCTAGCTTGATCAACTAAGTCATTCTTCCTAGTCTAATCCTGGGCTCCCAACTCGACCCTCTACCCCTTTCTAGAGTTGGAAGCCGAGAGCGTGCTACCAAGTCTCAACTTTCCGCAACTTGACTTTGTGAGACCCTCAAGTGGGTTTCACCCCGTGACTTGGGAGCGCGTCACTAAACTTAACAATTTAAACCAATGGTTAATCCTAGTGGTTAAACTTGGTGATTTAAACCAATGGTTAATCCTAATGGTTATATTCAATTATTTAAATTAATGGCCAAACCTAGCGATTAAATTCATCGACTTAAACTAATGGTTAAACTTAATAGTTAAACCCAACAACTTAAACTAATGGTTAAACTTAGTGGCTAAACTCACCAACTTGAATTAATGGCTAAACTTAATAGTTAAACCCAACGACTTAAATTAATGGTTAAACTTACTAGCTAAACTTAATAGCTAAACCCAACGACTTAAACTAATGGTTAAACCTAGTGGTTAAACTCATTGACTTAAATTAATGGCTAAACTTAATAGCTAAACCCAACGACTCAAACTAATGATTAAACCTAGTGGCTAAACTCAACGATTTAAATTAATCATTAAACCTAGTGACTAAACTCACGGACTTAAATTATTGGCTAAACATAATGATTAAACCTTGATTAAATTTAATGAATTTAATGGTTAAACATAATGGTTAAACTTAGTTGATAAATTTCATGGGTAAACATAGTGGCTAAACTTAGTCAATAAGTTAAACATATTTCATGGCTAAACCTAGGCTAAACCTTGTGCCAAAATCTAGTTGTTAAACATAATGACTAAACTTCGGCTAAACATAGTGTCTAAATTTAAGTTAAACTTAATGGCTAAACATAATGGCTAAATCTAATGGGTAATTTTAATGGTTAAACATATTGGATAAACCTAGGCTATACTTAGTGGGGTCAAAGTATGGTTGGGGTATCCAAAAGGGCTATCTCATTTTATATTCATTGGACCCCTTCATTTAAACATGTTGAAATTTAATGACACATTCATATTAAAATTTTGATTTTATTCATAGATAGATACATTACAAAGATAAATATTTTATGCATAGAATGTCAAATTTGAATAAGTTTAAGGATTCCTACCAAGTCTTGGAAAAAAAATCCAAGATTTTGTTTCATTACAAGAAAAAATCAAAAATTCATAATGATTGTTTAAACAACTTTTTTTGGCCCTAAATTTTTATCACAATAACCTTATGTGCTAATGTGTATAAATTGTATGAATGTGACAAGAACGAAATGTCCTATTGCAATGTAAAAAATTTCAAAAAATCATTTTTTAGGAATTTTGGGCCATTAATAGAACACAACCCACATTAAATAAATTTTATTATTCTCACTTTCACAAGTGAAAACAAAAGATATTTTAGAAACCTACATAAAGTTTGGAACAAAATTATTTCATTTGACATGAGAAAAAAAGGTGAAATGTAAGATAGGTCATGGGAAAAGTGAAGAAAAAGGAGAATTTAGGAGTTTTAAGAATGAATCTTTATGTTTCAAGGGGGCACCCCAATCATGCTTGGACCCAATGGCTATACTTAATGGCTAAATTTAGGCTATACCTATTGGCAAAATTTAATGGTTCAACTTAGGCTAAACCTAGTGCCAAATTTAATGGCTAAGCATAATGGCTAAACTTAATGGCTAAATTTAAAGTAAACTTAATGGCTAAAATTTGGGTAAACCTAGTGACTAAATTTAGTGGTTAAACATAATGTTTAAACCTAATGGTTACACCTAATGGCTAAAATTAGGTAAATAATTGGGTGGATAAGGAAATAAATAATATGTTGGTAGGTGGGTAGGTGAATAGGTAGGTTGTACGAAAGTGAAATATATATGTAGGTAGGTAGGTAAATAAAAGGTAGGTGGGTGGATGGATAATAGGTAGGTAAGTAAGTAATTAAGTAATAGGTGGATGAATAAGTAAGAGGTAGCTGCATAGGGTAGTAGACCATGTTGTATTTGACTAAAAATCATTGGCCATCTTGATTAAATGTTCAATTTAATTAAAGACCATTGGTCATTTTTATTAAAAATCATTGGCCATTTTGATTAAATGTTCAATTTGATTAAAGACCATTGGCCATTTTGACTAAGGTTGTAGAACTTGAGTATGTGTATCTATTCAAATGAACCATTATAGTCAAGTTGATTAGTCAATAAATACATGTTTCATTCAAACCTTTGGCCTTTATTCAAAATGTACATGTCCATTAATCAAAATGACAAGTTACTCAATTTGAACATCTTAAAAAACCATGAATTATAGTAATGAATACATGTGCATCATTCACAAAACCAAGAATATTAACGAAGACATCACCAAATCATCTCCAATGATCCACAATTGCTTGAAATTGGATGAGTTGTATCCTTTCAAAAAATAGTAATCAATTGTAAAATGTTGGCCCATTGGTTTTTGTAGGTGTGTTTGTGTTGCATTTATGGCACCATGGACTAATGGCAAGCCACAAAAGTCCTTGAACCCATCCATGAAATCCACCATTTCAATCCCCTTAGGCCACTTGAGTTGATTTTTCAACACTATGTTCATGTAAGATTAGATGCACAATAGACTTTTTGATTGCAAAAAGTTTGGAACAATGGAGATACTAAGCAACGTGAACCAATTTGTACAAGCTACAAGCCATGCGGATGCTCATAGGCACTACTAATCGAAACCTAATGTTTAGCTTTTCCATTAAAGGCAACAATTTATGTGTTAAACGTTGCACAAACTTTCTACTAACCCAAAAATGTTCAATCCAACGATGATCGTCATATTGAATCATCAAGAAATCAGAGTACCATGTGGTTGATTTGGCCTTAACCCAATCACTAAGCTCCTAGTTGCCCAAAAGTTTATAAGCACACGAGATTTCAAACAAATGAAGGATCAATGCATCGTGCATTGTCTCAAAATAAAATCATGCATCATCTATAGAAGAAGATGCACTATGAAGCTCCTCTTTGTCATAACCACATGTGATCAAGTTGTGCACTTGTAAGACCAATTGCAAAAGCTGGACCAAAATAGCAAATTTCAAGTGATGCATTACAACATGCATGAATACAAATGAAGCAACAAACTCAAAGCAAAATCAACAGAGAAGATACAATTCAAATGAAACAAAAAAATTTGAGAATCACAAGGAGAAATTTGAAGGCATAAACAAGATCCAACACCAACCATCATTAGAAATAAAAAATAGCAAAGTGAGAAGAAGTAAGGAAAAGGAAACAACTTCGTGCATGTAGTGAAATGATCAAGCTTTCCATGGCCAGCCATGAAGCTTCATCATGAGCTTTGCAAAAGACAACATGAAATAGGACTTTAAGGCATGACAACACATATATGGTCTAACACTTTAGGTTTATCACTTTTGAATCATGAACAATGGTAGGTTGATGCATGGTTAATGGCTTATTAAGCAAATTTTCTATTGAACAAAAATACCTTGTGACAGATTAATTAAAACATGTTTAAAAAATTAGTGATGTTTGTTTCATTAATAACTAGTTAACAAAATAAGCTATCATTTTTTATAACTTATCACAAAGTGTGAAGCGAGCTTTAGTACTAAAAATATAAAACTATTATACATAGTTTAAGTAGAAATATTGAGTGTATTGACTTAGGTATGTAAATTAGCTTAGGCCATAATTTTTATGGCACATGTCCATTTTGTACACTATTAATTGCATCTTAGTTGCACACAACCATATGGTTCAAAAATTATACAATACCAATTTTGTAGTTGCAAGCATGACCAATCTAGTTGTAAACCACACCTAGTTGCATGTAGTTACATAATGACTAGTTGCAAATGACAAGATTTCTATTAATGTCATGTGTATGGCATCCTTTTTTGAATTGGTACCTTCACTAACAATTGAAGTGCAAAGATTCAATATTGCAAACCTTCAAACCTATTTTATTTAAATACAAAAGGATGAAGTTAATATTGAACTTGCTTAACATATTGATACCATGTGCATCTAGATTTAAATTGTGCAACACAACCTATTTAACCACACAATGTGTTCATTTGGGTAGAAGCCATGTGTAACAAGGTGGGGCTAGTGAAGTTCAAAACAATGTTGAACAAAGAACATGTCATGTTCTGTGTCATTTGAAATATAGTAGTGTGATGCTTATTTAGAAATTTATTCTCACCAAAATTAGGTTTGGTGATATAAATTGGATTCCAATTATAGCAAATATGAACCAATATGGTTAGTTGGAATGAATGTTAATGCATTTCTTGAATTTCATCATATTCTTAAAAGGTGTAATTTCTTGCAAAATCCATGATAAAAATAATAGAGATTTGGAGAAATGTTTGCAAGCAAATCATGTATTGTTCCTCCTAGAACTGAACCACATGGTTGTTGGTTGTGAATAATGAATTTTGACAACTTAAGCTTGAAGTAATCAAATAAACATTTTGTTGTGATTTTGTTATATTGCAATCACAAAACCTTACAATCATCCCCAACACGTTCTTCCCAAGTTTCATTAGCTCATAATGTTTCCACTACATCACTTTGAACATCCTTTAAACTCTTTTAGGGTCAAACATATGATTAACATGTCAATTCCACACTCTACACGAGACCTAGCCAAACGTGCATAATTGTGCCACTATGAATCTTGAAGAGGTTAGAGGATTGAAGTTCACATATTTATTATTCCAATAAATTGATAATAATCTACAAAACATTGATTAGGAAAACTACCCTATTAAACATCACATGAACAATTGCAATTAGAACCATGGATTTTTTGATTTGCTACAAATTGCATGTTGTTATACCCATGCTTTGGTTTTGTCATTTCAACGTGGTGTTTACATGCATAGATGTTCCATTCTTTTGATATCCTCACATAGTATGGCTTCAAATTTTCAAATGCTTGCACTTCAACTTGGCAATTAGGGTGTTCCTTCATAAATTGTGTGTAGAAATCCCAGTGCTCAAAACAATTATAGTTAAATTAGGCTAGACTTTGTATGCATCATATTCCTTTGAATAAAGTACATGTAGAATGACAATGTGACCATTGAAAACAAGTAGACAACTATACAACAACAATTCAGTAAGTAACGATAGAAGGGCCTATAAGTATTATTTGCCAACAACAATCAAACACCTAAAGGTCATGTGAATGCAAGTACATGACAAAATTTAACATTTAGAAATGTCTCCTCACAACTTACAACAAGCAATGAACTATGATGTTAGTAATCCAAAACTAACATCACAATTAAATAAGTAACACGACCCCCTAACAAAGTATCCATTATCTAGTTTCTTATAACCAACAAGTAACATCCTAGCTATGTAAGTGACACATCCCCCCAACAAGTATCCACTATATGGTTCCCAATAGCTAGCAAGTAATATCATAGCTACAAAAGTAACACAACCTTTTAACAAGGTAACATGCACGTAGAATACATATCATCGACAAGTACAAATGAAGGTACACATTTACCTTGACTACCATACTACTAAAGTAATAAGTAACATCATAGGTATACAAATAAATTCACTTGTAAAAAGTACCTATTATAATACCTATTATGTAGCACATAAGTAGAATAGATAAATTGTGACAAGTTAAGGTATATCCTTACCTTCATTAATAGCCTATTACAATAGAAAGTAAAATTACAATATTGCAAATAACATGAACCATTAGTAAGTAATAAGCAAGACCCACATCCCTATTAATTGCAAGTACATTGTAAGTTTTAATAAGTACAAATGAAGGTTCCACATTAGCCTTAATCGCTAAGCATGTAGGTTTGACCCCAAATTACCTAATGTCATAGCAAGGATTGAACCTACAAGTGGGCCAATGCATGAACCACAAACCAAATAATAGTCAATTTATAGAAGGATTTCAATGTCCACGTGGGTATTGCATTCAAGTCCTTTCAAGTCACCCCTTACCTTCTACAATAATATTTCCTTGCAAGTAAACAAAATGCATAATCAAATACCCCACTACCCTAAACTTTAGTGATGAAACCTAAACAAGACCCATACAAGTAACTAAATGGTGAAGTTATAAGGTGAATTACTTGCAATTATTGTAAGTAATGGGTGGCATGTTGTTTAATTTGTTTTGCATAGATTTGTTTATTTTAACCCTTGTTTCATGAAAAGGGAAACCCTTTTTTTAACTAAAAATCTTTCAACAACTTTCAATTGCACATTGTTTCCAACTATCATGTTTTTAATTTAATTTTATTAAAAATGGGAGCTACCAAATAAGTTGAGCCACCAACTAAAATGGTTAGAAACTAAAATTTTTTTCCCTTAGAAGACCACCTTCCCCAATTAGGGTAACATCATCAACTTCCCATGTTGGCTATTAGTCAAAAGGTTAACTTAAGTGTGACATCATTAAGTGTCTTTTTTTTTGTTGGGAGATGTCATAACTCCACAAGTTGAATTCGTGACTATCTCAATTGAACATCATGTGTAGTTGGATGACATATTAAGATGATGGATGAATGAAATGTAAAATACATTTATGTTTAAAATGTTGATTTGTGAAGACTACAAATTAATATAATGTTGACCAATCTAGATCCTATGAGGATCAATTAAACAAAAAATGCAAAATTACCAATTCCATGTTGTGATGGTTATCTAATCATTGATTACTTACATAATCCAAGGACACTCATGATTAAACTCAAATGTTAAAGTGTTTTCCAAGTGGGCAAGTAAAATGAAAATGCAACATTTCAACCTCACACCCTTATGGAGGATTGGCCCTTTAAAATGAACCTTCCATTGTCGTAACCTAGCCTTGGGCTCATGACCAAAGCATTGGTTTACAAAAGTGCAGGCCAAGAGCGAAGTTCGGGAGTCACATCTCATGCTCCCAGGAGTGTAGGAGAGTGTGAGGGAATGAACCTTCACACTCCTAAATGAGCTCCCACTTTGGGAGTTGGAGTCCCCATCGAATCCCAAATCTTCAAAAAACGATTGTAGGGATCAAAATCCATTGGATTTAAAAGTTCTTTATATCATTGGAAAAATATCTTGGAATGTAGATGTTTAAAGTGGCTCGCATGACCTGTTTGGGTAATTAAAACACAAGTTATGGCCAAAAGGAGGGCCATGTGTCAAATGTTGACTCTCAACCACTAAAAGTTAGGAATCGCCCTGACTTCTTTGCGTACAAGTAACGTACTACATACCGTCAGAAAGTTCTTAATGGGGGCTACAACTTTGCTTTAGACTTCATTTCAATCAAAGGTTTACATACAAAGTTATGGGCCCCCAAAGTCACGAGAGTTTCAATTTTGGGAATTTTGGGACTCCCTTTTAGGAATCCCGGGACAAAATGACACTTGGGTGTTGGTCCTATGGCCAAACACATAGTATATTATAAGGGGGGAGGTGGTGGCTTCCCCCAAGTCCGGGCCGTGGTGAATTTTGTGAGTTTGTATTTGCTTGTGGCTTGTCCGTGCACCAGAAATGTTATAACTCTACACTAACCAACTTGTTGTTTGGTTTGTTTGGTTTGTGTGAATAATTGACTCGCTTGTCATTCGTTCTAGTCCCATCCTGGAGCTCCAACACGCCCCTCTACCCTCGAAGTGTTGCGAGTTAGGGAATGTGCCCCAATTCATTTTCCTTCTGTTGTTTTCATTTTTGGACTCATAGTTGAGTCCATCAAGGAATTTGGGGTGCATCATCTATACTCATCAAATAATAATTACATAATTACCTTTGTTTATTTTACTTGGACTGTTTGTAATAGTAAATCAAACCTAGATTAGGTACTTATTAAATATTAATAATTAGACACCTACCTTATTTCAAACTTAGGTTAAAGAAGGTGTACCATTTTTCCTTATCAAAGGTCATTCAATAATACAATATGTGTTCAATGGCACATGCAACACTAAGATTAAATGAATGTAAAATACTTGTAATTATTTGCCATGACTTGGGAAGTGAATGCATGGATGGTGATATGAAATAGGTTGTTTGTTTGTTCAATGAAAGTGGCAAAAAAAGACTTTTGTTGAATTAGTGCATTTGAAAGGTATGGAACTTGGATGATATTGTCTCAAGTGTTCTACTTTGGACATATGTGAAGTTGGAGTTGCTTTTATACCTTTGAAATTCATTTTTGGCATGTAATTAAAAAAATTCTATTTAAAAATGCTAGCATGCATTTCCTATCCAGTCAATCTTATCTTAATTGTTTTGCTTTGGCCACAAGAACCAACAAAAAAATTCAAAGTGTTATTGTGGAATTTTTTGTTCAATATCATAAAGATGTGTCTTGGGCAAATTCATTGTTTGTTTGCAATTCATGTCAAAATCAAGTTATTGTTTTTTATGTTGACTATTGTTGGAAGGTATTTAGTTGGGCAGCTTTATCTATAATGGTAAGTGAATATAGGAATATGAATGTGTGAAAATGGAGCATCTAAAAGAAGATTAGTTATAAAGTCTTATGAAATGTGACAAGGTGATTATGATTTTGATTCCAAACATAGAATCACAAGGCAATTGCAAGTTGGGAATAGTTGTTGCATGTAGTTCTATGTGCATTTGCAATAAATTAGCTTGGTACAATTGTAGATTTGGGACCCAATCAATCAAGATGTCCACTTGAACTCGGTAGACATAAATATACATGCGCAACAAAAGGATTGAATGACTTGACTGTATAGAAGATGTTGATGTTAAATTACTTTTCTTCAAGTTCTTGTAAGGCTTGTTATACCAAAAAAATGCAAAACATTGGCCTTGATTCGTTAGATTTCAATTTATTTTAAAAAAAATGCTAATTTTTTTTCAACATGTTGTAATAGGTAGAAAAAATATAAAGAGATTTAAATATTTTTCTATTTTCACATATGGTTTACAACCAAATTTTAAGTAAATCTTCTTGTGGATGACCACTAATTGGGTTACATCAAAAATTTGAAAAAATAAAATAATATCACATATATGCAAATAAAGGATGATTTGAAGGACTATTTACTTTGGAAGACCCCAAATCTACCTCTTTCAGGTAGAAAAAAAACCTCAACAAGTGTGAACACACATGAAATCCAAATGTTTGCATTGTCCTATGGCTAAAAAAGGAGCCAAATATATATTGTGTATAGAAAAGTATGAGACTATGTACCCCAATCATTGCCTTGCCCATTAGTTTAGGCCAAAAGAGGTGATTAACGATTTAAAAAAAAAAAAGTTACATATAATCAGTGAGGAGATGCAACATGCACCCCAAAAGCTCGGGGATTTCTTTTTTTGAAAGGGGGGGCGGGGGGGGGGTGAGAATGTGAATTTTTTTATTATTTTGGGCTAGGGGGATTTAAATTGTTGAGTGGCTTTTTTTTTGGTTGCTTGAGACTTGTCATTTCTTTTTCTTTATTTGCTTATGGTTGAAGATCATGTGTTCTACATGAACTTGCATGCATGAGCTCTTATTTTCCAGGTAGCAAACCATTCAAATAGTTTTTATTTTAGGTGTGTCATAGCTTGCATTTTATGTTTTGGGCATTGAGCCAATGAAAGAGTTGAATGAGGAAGGGAAAAAAAGTGTGAGTTATGCACCTCCAACTAATTACTATGAATCCCACTAACATTCCTCATGAAAAGTAATAGTGCATAAAAATGGTATGAAACTATGTCCCACAGTTTGTGCCCGTGCCATTATCCCATGCCAAAATGGTGACAAACAATTTTGGAGATAAAAATTTCATGTAGTTGATGAAAAGGCTCAACATGCACTCACTAGAGGACCAATTGTTTTTGAAAGAGTGGGGGGGGGGGAGATTTTTGGGGTTTCTATCCTTGTTCCCAATTTGTTCTCATCATGTTCCCTTTGGTTCCCCAAGACGTTCCCAATAGCACTTCAGATTTATCCCATATGGTTTGCCCAAAGTCAAACGTGAATATATAAACTGAAAAGGTAGGTCATAAGGGATGACATTTTTAAAAATCTTGCAACTAGGGTCCAAAAAGGTGCTCGTATTGGGGAGTTCCCAATGTTCCCAAAAAATCTTTCATTTTATCCAAAATTCTGATAGATTTTCGCATATCTGAATCTTTGTTGTTTTTGTATGTTTGTTGTTTTTGTAGTAGCAGTTGATCAAATGCATTGCCCCTCTTACTTACGTTCTTTGAACTTGGCATCCAACGGATGGAGGCTCTTGCAAAACTGATAGCACCTCATCCCCGCATGATTCAATATAGGCAATTTAATTCAAAAT
>Ga0116228_10006452_pt1 | contig 10485 bp, 6 predicted proteins | sample S1TSphfallax_2_FD_89694 | JGI IMG/M metagenome (GOLD analysis project Ga0116228, IMG submission 89694) | Host-associated microbial communities from peat moss isolated from Minnesota, USA - S1T2_Fc - Sphagnum fallax MG | ecosystem: Host-associated > Plants > Peat moss > Unclassified | place: USA... | reverse complement strand
CAATGAGCTCACGGCTCCCGATTCCGGCATGGTTGCCGGAGACTCACTCCTGCGCTGCGGGAAGCACATCGAAGTGATCGAGGGGATAGGCGCCGTGATGCATCAGTCTGGCCTTTTCAGAAAGAACAAGCCAGCCGCGAAGCAGCTGTGGCAGAACACAACTCTTGGAGGGTGGCACGTGCTGAAAGCGATTCGCTGCGGAAGATCAAGGATAGCCGGGCGCCGCATGCCCGCGCAGGGTAGCCTGTGACACAAAAGAAAACCATCGACAGGAGTACGCTCGGCGGCATCCTGGTCGCCTCAGTTGGCATCGTGGTGGGACTGCTTCTCGACGGGGGCAGTCTTCGTCAGATTGTGCAGCCTACTGCGGCCTTCATCGTCTTCGGCGGGACCTTAGGCGCGGTGATGGTGCAGTTTCCCTTGCAGACGCTGCGCCACGCTCTCGTAAGCCTCAAACAGGTATTCCTCGAGCCAGGAGCGCCTACTCCGGCATCTGTGGAGGTTCTGCTAGGCTATGCGAACAAGGCTCGCAGGCGGGGCCTGATCGCTCTTGACGCGGACCTCAAGGACATCGAGGATCCGTTCCTGAGGAAATGTCTGACGTGCGCAGTGGACGGCATGCAGAAAGAGCCTCTACGCGAGCTGATGCAGATCGATCTGGCGGTCGAGGAAGAGAAGGCGGAAGGCGCGGCCAGGGTTCTGGAATCGGCTGGCGGCTTCTCCCCGACGGTGGGTATCCTCGGCGCAGTGCTTGGCCTGATTCAGGTCATGCAGCGGCTGGACAATATTGGCGAAGTTGGCAAAGGTATCGCGGTTGCCTTCGTGGCCACCCTCTATGGAGTGGGCTCGGCCAATCTTCTCTTCCTTCCCCTGGCCGGCAAGATGCGCATCCGCGCCAGAGAAACCTATGTGCAGCGCGAACTCATGCTGGAGGCTGCGCTCTCGATCGCTGACGGCACGAGCCCCCGCGCGCTGAGAGATAAGCTGACCGCACATCTGGAGGACTTCATGAAGCCCAAGCCCGTATCTACGGTGGCCATCCAGTGACCGCGCCAGGCCGCAGCAGGAAAGCGATCGCGGGGGCCTCCATCGGGCCTTCGCATGAACGCTGGCTCGTCTCCTATGCAGACTTCATGACACTCCTGTTTGCCTTCTTTGTCGTGCTCTTTGCTTCGCAACGGCACAACAACCAGGGGCTGCACAAGGTAGCCGGTTCGATCCGGGATGGGTTCACGACCATGAGCGCCTATGCGCCGCCTGCGAGCGCCACTCCGGTCAGCCTGTCCCCTGGCCAGGTAAAGAGCGCGAAGACGGCGCCCTCTGCTGACCTCGATCTCCCATTGCTGCGTAAGCAGTTGCAGGATGTCCTGGGCGACTCGATCGCCAAACACGAGATCGTCGTCGACCAGACCCCGGAGGGCCTGGTGATCAGCCTGCGGGAACTCGGGTTCTTTGATTCAGCGCAGGCGAATCTGCTGCCTGGCGCCGCCGATAAGATCAAGCGCACAGCCCAGATCCTGGCTCAGCACCACCTCAATATTCGCGTGGAAGGCCATTCGGATGATCAACCCATCCGCTCCGCATTGTTCCACTCCAACTGGGAGCTATCTTCGGCGCGTGCGATGACGGTTCTTCAGTTGCTCATCCACGAAGGCGGCTTCGACCCTTCGAAGGTATCGATGAGCGCCTATGGCCCCTATAGGTCGCTGGCCAGCAACGCGACTCCGGAAGGCCGCCGCCAGAACAGGCGAGTGGATCTTGTAGTGGTAGCCCCAACGCCTTCGCATGTGTTGCAAGGTTCGCAGTAGAAGACACACTTAGCGAATTACGCATGACCCGAACAGCGAAATAAGCCCTACGCTACTATGAAGTTTCAACAGGTTGTCCGTTCGCTCTTGGCGAGAGAAGCTGGTTGTCCCGAACAAGCAGTTGCTCTCAGGAGAGATCGAATGGACGATAACCGAAATGTCCGATTGACATAGTCCGAGCGCGATCGGTTAGACGGGTGATCGAGCAGGGCTCCACCTGCAAGCTGGCTGCCGCGGTCTGCCCTACGTCAGCTGAGAGACTTCCGCCAAGTGGCGGCGCCGCTATCGCGATCTTGGCGCAGCCGCGCTTGGCAACCGCTTCCCGCGCACCCCACGATACCCCGCCCTCACTTTTGGCATAACAGAAAACTTTTGGCCCTTCGCCGTGTACGCCGGCATGCCGCGCGGATTGTGCGTGCCCTCTCGCTTCGCTGCGCCGGTATCAGTGTTTTGAGCCGCGCCCGGCTTAACCGGCTACGCACGATCCCCCGACCGTGGTCCAAAACGAGCATACACATACGGTTGTCCCGATATGCTTTGAGATCGCGAAATTTAAACCGCTTTAAAAGATACTGGAATATGAGCAGTTATCGAGCAGATGTACTCGAAGGGAGGAAGCCCTTTGAGGGTCTTGCGTCTTCTACCTGGCAGCCGCAAACGAACGAAAGACAGCATCGCCGGAGTTCGCCCTCTCTACCTCCACCTTGTAAGTTCAGACTATTGTCGGTTTCTCGGCGCGGTGGAACAGCAAGGTGGCGTTGTTGATCAAGGGCCTCGCCCACAGCCCCACGCAGAAGATGAAACCGAGATTGAGATATAGAAGAGACAGCCCTTGTCGCAGGCCGAGCACGTCTCCGATGCGCCCGATGACTAGGGTGAAGATGGCGCCCCCAGTGATCCCCATCGCCAGAATCCCCGTGAAAGATCCGTGGTGTTCGGCAACAGAGTTAAGGGCAAGCGAGATCACAATAGGCCACATGAGGGAACAGCAAAGGCCTATCGCCGGAAACGCCGCAAGCGATATACGGTCCCCACCGAATAATGCAAATGATAATGTGACGAGAGCGCCACCGGCAGCCACCATGAGCAAGCGACGGCTATCGAACAATTTGAGCAGGATCACTCCTGCTAGACAACCAATGGTCATCAGGCCCCAGAACCAGGACACAGCGCGCGCGCCGGTTGTGTGTGGGTCGTATCCATGATATTGGCTAAGAAACTGCGAGAGCCAGTTCGAGGCGCCTTGCTCACAGCCGACATAAGAGAAGATGGCAAGGAAGTACAGCCAGACGACCGGCCGCGTCAACAATCCACGATATATCTTCCATGTCCCGGGGCGGTCTCCTTCAACGGGACGCACTGCCGGAAACTTCGAGAGGGCGACGACGAGCAGCATAACGAGCGCGAGGATCGCAAATATCCAGTAAACGGAAAGCCACGGTAGCGACGGTGGCGTGAGCCTGCGCAGCAGGTGCACCAGGTTGCCGTCTTTCACCCTATGATTATCGAGGTGAAGCACCAGAGAGGAGTAGATGAGCGGACTGAGGAAGGAGGCTGCCCCGAACAGCAGTTGAGCCACCACCTCATTGAAAGCAAAGTGCTCCTCGCCGCCCGCGACCCGCAATAGGGGGTTTATTGCGACCTGCAGCATGGCCATGCCGGCCCCGATGATGAACAGAGAGATGACTGCAACCCAGTATGAGGGAAAGAGGGCGAAGGAAAGCGCACCCGCAAGTGCAGCCACGAATGAGAGGATCATGACCGGCTTCTCGCGGAAGATCTCGACCAGGAGACCAGCAGGGATGGAAGTAATCCCATAGGCGATAAAGAAAGAGAACACGAGGAAGCCCGCCCCGCTCAGGCGAACGTGGAAGTCTCGGATGATATCGGGAATGATGGGGCCCATGATATTCGAGAGCAGGGAAATTACAAAGAATGTGAGAAAGACCAGACCGACCATGTAACGACTTCTCGCCATCGTCTCACTCCCGCTTTCAACCGCCTACTTTGATGACACTTTGCCATGGAACCCAGGCCCCGAATCGCCCCGGACGCTACAGGATGCCAATCAAAATGAGTCGCAGCCCTGACCGGCTAGAGCATTTTCACAATCTATGTAGAGCGATGGACCAAGGTTATGTACGGCTTTTCTTAACGGAAAAGCCGCGATGAGTGTTGTCGGTCCCCCTACACTGTTTGTGAAAATGCTTTAAACGCGGCCAGCCGCTCCGCTCCCAATTGTACTGGCGAAATGTCCGCAGGGAATTGCCAGCCTGCGGGTGTGATGGGCACTTGAAAGACCAACTCCGCAGCCTCCTCTGGGCCACGCGCCAGGCATAATGGGCTCTCCTGCGGACCGTGCCGGAAGCCCCCCCGCGCCCATAGATATCGTCGGCGCTTTACGTTTATCCTTGGAGTCTCTTGCAGCCTTTCTCTTGAGAGTAGAAGGATTCTGCAATCGATTTCCTACAAGTACGATTACACTCCCCGCTTGTCAAGCTTTTCTTCAGTATCGTGTCATCCCTTGACCGAAATGCCCGCTCGGCTATATGAAACTGACCTGCGAGACCGCGCCGCAATCTGACAGGGGGCAGCCCCCAAACTCCCAGGGCACACCCGCCCGAACGCCGCCAAGCCGCAACTCGCCATCGCTCGTCCCCGTCTAGACTATCTCAGCCCTCACCTCAAAGGCGCCTGTGCTCGGGGCACTTCTACTGTGGAACCAACGGACATTTCTCTTGGGGCCTAACAACGTTTCTTTAGAATCGGTTCGGAAGCGCTGCTCGCTCAACCGCCACCGGGCGTGATATCTTGTGCTGGTTGACCGCTAGCATGGTTGACGCCGCACACTAACGAGCGCACTGCAAAGCGAGGGAGCAGATACTCGAAGCCTATGCCCGTCACCATGAAAGAAGTAGCAAAACGGGCTGGAGTCTCCGCCTCAACGGTATCAAGGGTCCTCAATAAGACACACTACATCTCTGCCGAGACTGGAAAGAGGGTCCTTGCAGCGGTCGAGGGCATGGGCTACTACAAGAATGTCCACGCCAAGCGGCTCTCCACAGGCCAAAGTGACCTTTTCGGCCTGGTCATCTCCGAGATAGCCAATCCCTATTTTCCGGAGGTTATCCGCGGCTTTCAGTCAGCGGCATGGGACCAGGGCTTCGAGGTGCTACTGTGCAACACAGAGTACAACTCAAAGCGAACCCAATCGGTATTCGAAAAGCTGATCCAGAGTGATGTTCGCGGCGTCGCTGTGGTTACGGCATCGATTGACAACACGATGACCTCAGCATTAACGCGTGCCAATATCGGTGTTGTGTTCTGCAACCTGTGTGCCCCTGGCAAGCTTATAAGCAATATCACGATCAACTACGAGCAGGGCATCCTGCAGGCGGTTGATCACATCCTCAGTTTGGGACATCGCTCAGCCGCTATCATCGCCGGTCCGGAGACAAATCACACAGCGACCTATATTAAGGAGGCCCTCATCTCCAGACTCCGCAAACGGGGCGTGACTCTCTTCCCGGTAGCAAGCGTTGATTATCATCTGGACGCAGGATCCTCCGCCGTGCCTGCGATCCTCTCGGCAAAGGAAATGCCAACGGTCATTTTCTGCGGCAGCGATCTCATCGCGATCGGTGTCATGAGTGCTTTGGAAGAGGCGGGGTTGCGAGTTCCGGGCGACGTGTCCGTGCTTGGAATCGACGACATCTCATTCGCTGGTCTCGCTCGTCCTCCACTCACAACCATCAGTGTTCCACGGGAACTGATCGGCATCACCGCATTTCAGGCCCTGCACAAAATGCTTTCCCTCAAACGCAAAAGTGGCGCAGACTACACCCTCGACACGCATCTGGTGATACGAAAATCAACGGCTCCATGTAAAGGCGCTACAGCTAGGGCCGCACCGTGAAAAAGTTATCGCAAGCAAGCGCAGCAGAATAGAACGCTCGCGCTGAGGAGGTGGCAGCTTGGAATGCACTAGCTCCCAAGTGGCGAGCGTGATACCCTGCCAGGGTCGGGGATGAGTTGCAGCCTCCACGCAATCGGTTGCAAGGCGACAGAGCCTATGACTCGCCAATTCTGCCTTAGGTCAAGCAAGCACTCGTGTCTTCTATGCAGTAACCTCCACGGATCTCAGGAATTCGCAAATCAATTGTGCTTCATCATCTTCAGGTTTGGAGTTGGCATGCAAAGGAACAGTCAGAGATTTCCGATACCCCAGACAGAGAAAAATCTGCGAGTTTACTTCTCGAATATCGTTGTCGTTCTGATCCTGAGCTTGCATTGCTGCATGGCCTTTGCGCTCGATACGCCTCAGCTCACCCCAATAGATTTGAAGCCTGGCGACGTTCTCCCTACGGGCAATGAATGGATTTCGCTGCCGGACATTCGCGCCGAGGACGGCGCATTGAATACTTTCAATGTACTCTCCATGCGGCATCGAGGTCTCTTGCAGGTACAAGGCGAACGCAATACTCCGGTTCTGCAGCCCTATTTTGAGGAGAGCGGACAGCGGCTACCCTTCATCAATCCATCCTGGAGTCTGATCGAGTACTGGATTCCTACCGCACAACTCACCGTTGATAATTTGAATGCAACCCTTACTTGGTGTGCTCCGCATGGTTCCCGCGCTGCGCTTCTCCGCATGACTCTCACCAACAAACACGCCGAGGCCGTGACTGTCGCTCTGGGCGTAAGAGCCTCCTGGGGAGAGTTGGATCGCGTCACTTATAATCCTGTCCCTCTTCGTGGGGAGCGCATTGCAGGTGTCGCGCCGTGGGCGGACCCTGCAGAGGTATTTAGCTATGTAACCAATGACACTGAATTCGCATGGTCGTTGATGTATCCGGGCTCGCAGGCAAAGACATTATCGCCGCCAGACACCTTGGCCCCGGAATTAGATGCGCGGCGCACTGTCACTCTAAAGCCTGGCGAGAAAGCTGAAGCCGATTTCGTGCTGGGCGCGGGCATTGAGGAATTCAGCGCGGCCCACTCTGTCAAAGCGCTCGCAGAAGAGCTCGCCCGTTACAACTCCGATACACTGGTCGAGCAGGAAGCCGCATGGTGCAAAAGCCACACGCGCAGTACGGGTCAAGCGGACCTCGATCTTCTTATGAATAGAAATTTTCTATTCACCGAGATGTATGCCTGGGGCAGGACTATCGATACAGAACAGCTCGTCGGCGTTACCTCACGTAGTCCGCGCTATTACGTATCCGCCGCATATTGGGATCGGGACGCAATGTTGTGGAGCTTTCCGGCGCTGCTCGATATGGATAGAGCCATGGCTCGCGACGCACTGGAGTATGCCCTCACAATACAGCTCAGAAACACCGGCACGCATAGTCGTTTCATCGATGGCGTGGTGTTGGAAGATGGATTTCAACTCGATGAAGCAGTAGCGCCCATCATTGCGCTTGGCGCATACGAGAAAGCAACCGACGATGTCGCATTCTTACGCGCGCACCGCGATGCTTTATTATTCTTGCGTGATCGTGTTCTTGCGCGTTTTGATCCAGCAACTGGCCTCTATTCTTCTCTACAGGATTCCCAGGATGAGTTTCAGAAGCTCCCATTCCTGACCTACGACAATGCCCTAACCTGGCGAGCTCTTCTCGATCTGCAATCCCTGCTGGAAGCCCTTGGAGAAAGTGCTGATGCTCGCGAGATGGCGCAACGAGCCTCGGCTCTCCATGCAGCTATAATGTCGGTAAGCGTTGCCAGCGGTGCGCCGGGGGCGAGCGGTCCAATCTTCGCATCGGCCACCGATAGCAAGCAGCCTATCTTTACAGAAATTCCTCCCGGCTCGTTGATGAAGCTACCAGCCCTCGGTTTCATTTCGGCTACGGATCCTCTCTTTGTTCGCACTTATGACTGGCTCCACTCCAGATACTATCCATACTCCTATGTCAATCATCCTTACGGGCTGCCCGGCAGCTATCGGGTTCCATCCACAACCTCTTGGGAGATTGCGGATCATCTTCTTCTCCCCCAAGGGCAAAAGCAGGCATTGAAGATCATACGCGACAGCCATTGGGATGGCGGCATTGTCACAGAAGGATTGGATCCGGATTCCGACGCGGTCGCATCTGGGCGGGCATTTGCGACAGCAGCAGGATATATAGCACACGCGATATGCGAAGCAATGTGCCAAGCGCAGCCGATCCATTAGTAGCATTTTCACAGTAGGTCTAATCCGGGGGCTGAACTACTCGCACCTTTTTCTGCAGGAAAAGGTGCACATAACGAGGTTGCCTGGATCACGGTATCTGTGAAAATCCTTTAGTAGCGCATTGATGTCCTGAGGCTCGCAAAGGAATAACCTCTGCGTTGGTGAGGGTCGATATTGGTGAACTCAAGGTCGCTGCCGGAGTTATGGACGGCGACGGTTGCATCCTGGCCAGGGCCGAAACCCCGACTCAAACCGCTGGAACCTACTCGGAGGCGCCCAGGGTGAATGTGACATTGACCAGCGTCTGCACTTCAACTGGCGCGCCGTTCAGCAGATAAGGCCGGTACCGCCATTGCCGCACCGCGTCGATGGCGGCAGGGGCCAGCATTGCGGGGCCGCTGACCACAGATAGGTTCTCGATGGAGCCGCTCTTGGAGATGGTCGCCGAAAGGATCACCGTGCCTTGAATGCGAGCCTGTTTCGCGATGGCCGGATAGGCCGGCTTGGGACCCGAAACGATGTTGCCTGCCATCACGCCCTGCGACACTCTGACTTTTTGCGGTGGCGGGGCCTGCACGACGGGCTGACCTCCGCTGCCGAGTATGTCGAACAGACTTCCGGGCGGCGCTGCGGCCGCGCCCATGTCCTGCATATTCGAGGTGGCGGCCGGGGGTTGCGCTGTGTCTCGACCCGTGTTGATCCTGGCGGGGATGGTACGCGGTGCGATGAATTCGTTCAACATCGGCACGGCCCGTACAGGCTGTATCTGCGGCAAGGGACGCGGCGTTGGAGGAGGTGGCGGTGGAGGTGGCGCGACCAGCATCGCGGTCATTTCGCTCTTCGGCAGCGCCTGCGGGTGTAGCAGTGGAACGAGAATCAATGCCGCCAGTACGCACCCGTTGAGGAGCGCGCCAAAGACCGTGTAGTACTTGCTGCGCGTATTGATCCTGCCGCCTGATTCCATCATCGCATCTTCAAACATGGTGTCTCTCCCCAAGACCAAGTTGCTGGAAAGGTAGACACCGGGCAGGGAGGATTTAGTTCCGGGAGATTTGTTCGACGAGGCGAACCGAAAGCTTGCAGTACTTGCGCCGGGCATCGTCAGTGCCAGTCCCTGCAGCGGCTGAACGAGGTCGGACCCTGGGGATGCGGTACTGTAAAGTGGTAGGAATGGCATGGGTCAAGAAATCTCGGGCAGTCTGGAAGATCAGGTTCGCGAGCTGCGTAGCCGACTAAGCCTGCTTGAAGAAGCTCTGCAAGCTTACGGCATCGTCTTGCAAACAAAGCAGGAACCCGAACCGGCGCCGGCCGCTCAGGATCGCGTTCTCGCGGCACCCCCGCCCGTCGTGGAAAAGGTGGTCGAAGAGATCAGGGTTTCCACTCCTTCCCCGGCTCTTTCTCCAGCGTTTTCGATCCCGGCACACTCTCCTGTTGAGCGCTCCCTCGAGAGTCAGATCGGTTCGCAGTGGTTCAACCGTATCGGCATCCTCGCCGTGCTCATTGGTATGGCGCTATTCCTCAAGCTGGCCATCGACAACCACTGGATCGGCCCGCTTGGCCGGATCCTGATTGGCCTCGCCGCCGGCGCGGGCTTTATCACCTGGTCGGAGCGCTTTCGGCATCGCGGGTATAGCGCTTTCGCTTACTCGCTCAAGGCCGTCGGCAGCGGCATCCTCTATCTCTCGCTATGGGCCGCATTCTCGCTCTTCCATCTCATTCCGGCCGGCGTGGCCTTCGCAGCTATGGTCCTGGTCACCGCATTCAACGGGTTCATGGCCTGGATCGAGGATGCGGAACTGCTGGCCGTCTACTCCATCGCGGGCGGCCTCAGCACCCCTGTGCTCGTCTCAACCGGCGGCAACCATGAAGTTTCGCTCTTCAGCTACCTGCTCATACTGAATCTTGCCGTGCTCGTGCTCGTCACGCTGCGCCCCTGGTCGCGGCTGCTCTTTGGCGCGTTCACCGGCACCGTCCTGTTCTTTGCCGGCTGGTGGTTCTCTTACTACTCCGACCTCCAATTTGCGCGCACCGCCTTCTTTCTCAGCTCCTTCTTCTTGATCTTTGCCTTCGCACCCCGATTGGTCCGTCTCGATACTGAAGCAGAGGGCGGCTCAAACTGGGATCGCCTGGCAGTAGTGCTGATGCCTCTTGCAAATGCCGGGCTCGGCTTTCTGGCTTTCTACGCCATGTTGGATCGCTCCAGCCTAGATTGGGCCAGCCCCTGGCTCGCCGTCGCTTTTGCTGCCTTTTACCTGCTCCTGCTGCGACTCCCGGCGCGCGGCATTTTGCGTCCCAGCCCCAAGCTGCTCTCGAGCCTGCATCTGACCACCGCAGTCGGGTTTCTTACCATCGCGATTCCCCTCAAAGCGCATGGCCGCTGGCTCACGATCGGCTGGCTGGTTCAGGGAGCCGCGCTGCTATGGATCGCGAGCCGCATACGATCGCAGCTGCTGCGAGGGCTCGCTCTGCTCTGCCTGAGCCCGGCTCCGGTGTATGACT
>Ga0116228_10006451_pt1 | contig 10485 bp, 12 predicted proteins | sample S1TSphfallax_2_FD_89694 | JGI IMG/M metagenome (GOLD analysis project Ga0116228, IMG submission 89694) | Host-associated microbial communities from peat moss isolated from Minnesota, USA - S1T2_Fc - Sphagnum fallax MG | ecosystem: Host-associated > Plants > Peat moss > Unclassified | place... | reverse complement strand
TCTTTTTTTTTTTTTTTTTTTTTTTTTTTTTTTTTTTTTTTCTTTTTTTTTTTTTTTTTTTTTTTTTTTTTTTTTTTTTTTGTTACAACTTTGTTTCGTTTTATTTATTTATTAATAACTTGTCTTCTTCTTTTATAATTTGAAATTTCTTTTGTTGTTTTAAAAAGATTTCTTCTCTTGTTCTTCATGATTTTACCAACAATTTTTAGTTTTTTTAAATTATTTTTTAGTTTTTGACAAATTGTAAGACTACAAGAGTTTTTCAGCCTTCACATTGTAAAGGATTATTATATGATGCCATACATGGATGGATGACAAGATGGATGGATGGAAAGTTTGAACCTCATGCTTAATGCACAGGTGTGTGTGTATTTGACAATACATATTACAAAATTACAATTACAATCTACATTTCCAAAACCTTTCTATATACCACATTCCGCATGTATTCATCAGGACCATGGTCGTTAAAAATCTTAATGTTTGCACTGCTTGTGACCCATGAAATAGCAACATACAACTAACCATGGTAAAAGACTAGAGATGGCAATTATACCCCAACGTTGTTCAGTGTCTGACCTTGACTCTTGTTGATTGTCATCGCAAATGCCATTCGAACAGGAAATTAACAACGATGCAAAACAAATGGCCAATTAGTCCCAAAGGGGGACATGATGATGTGGGGTATGAACACATGTTTGCCAACATTGTTCCCTATGATGATCTCCGCTTCAATGACACGTTGACCCAATCTCTTGAAAATCAACTTCGTACCATTGCACAATCCTATTGATTTATTGAAATTGTGCAACAAAAGGATTGGCATGCCCACTTTGAGTTCTAGCTTATGATTTGCGATATCGTTGAGTTGCAAAATGTTCAGAAATTCCACCGGATACAATGAATCCATTGAAACTCTTGTAGCAACACTTGCACTTTCTTTTGTCAGAGCCAAAAAATCTACGCTCAGGTACGTGTGCAATTCTTCAGATAGCAATTTAAGGATTGCATCGTTGACTTCATCAACATCAAAAAATTTGGGGCCAGAATGTTGCATTGCATAAGATACATGGCATCTCCAAAGTGGCATTGGTGATCCGGATAGATGGTTCAAATTAATCCTCTTAAGTTACAATCTTTTGTTGGCAACCTCATAAGGGACGAAATCTTGATCCATTTGGATCGACACTTTCTTCTATAATGGCAAGAAGACTGTTGTTTCCAACATTCAACTTTCATTTGGCAAACTTTCACTGCTCTTTAGAATTGGCTGCCATGACTCGCATGTTGATATGAAGACAAAGAATCGTAACATGCTACCAAAGATGCGATCGAGGCAATGAAGCATTGACAATGTCTTCTCATCTTCCCTTGGGAACAATAAGTAGGATTTGTCGAAAATCCCCACCAAGGACCACGGTTTTCCCACCAAAAATTTTCTCGGTTGCTTGTGCATCATCCAATTGCATCAAATCACATAGGGTCCGATTAGTAGTTTCAAAAGTTCAACGATGCATCATTGGTGTTTCATCCCAAATGATTAAATTAGCTTTACGCACAAACTCGGCCACTTTCATCTATTGTGTGATGCTGCAAGTCGACTCATCATGTAAATTAATTGGAATCTTGAATTTTGAATGGGTAGTTTTGCCACCCAGAAACAACAAAGATGCAATTCTTGATGAGGCAATTGCAAGCACAATTTTGCCTTGCCTTCATAGACGGGATAGAAGTGTTGTCCAAACAAATGTTTTATCGGTTCCACCACCCCCATACACAAAGAATAATTTGCCTTTTTTGTTTGTCACGACATTCAAAATAGTTTCGTATGCGTTTTGCACTAATCATCATGGAGCCTATCTTTTACATTGTCTGCATCTATGGTCAATGAATGTTGATCATAAACCAGCTCTTCTTGGACTAATCGGTTTCCTCCATGAACAAGAGGGATGTAATTAGACTTGGGAAGTGTTGGAAAATCTTCCAGGCGGTGTCCATTGCGGATGAGAACTTGATCGATTTCATATAATGCACAATCCTTCAACACATCATCAAAAAGGGTAACAACTGGATCATCACGCTCGCAGCATATCATTGCTTCAATGTCATCGCTCAAAGATTCCCAATGTGCATCCCATAGCTATATGGGATTTGTCACCTCACAAAACATCAGCATGGAGGCAAACATGTCACATAGTTGTCATCCTAAGGCCCAAAGACTGACTTCTCCCAAGGCTTAATGCCATTCATTGTCATTTGCAAGCAAACCCATTGCAATGCATGCATCTTTGAATGTGTTATGCTTTGTGCCATCCACTATTTACAAATGTTCGTAGGATGTGGCACCTTTGACGTAGTTCAACAACATCCACAAATAATAACGTTCATTCGATGTCGGGTGTGCATAATACATGCGACCAATGGCAAAGCCTCTCTTGTGCATTGTCCATCGCTTTAACATCTGATTTCACACCCATTACCGAGGGAATTGATCGAACGTAAGGCTTCATGTAACTTTCGATTCTTGGTTTGTTTTGAACCATTTCGTCAGGATCGTTTTGGAAATGGCTAACCATGCTGCCACTTCTTACACATCATTATCATCATCAAACAACACCATTTGTTGATTAGGCAAATGGTATTGCAGACATTCAACGGTAGGAAACCGCTCATGCATATCAAACTCGAAGATGCGCCACGTTGCTTTCGATGCAAATACATACTGACAATCGAGATATTTTTTAATTTCATTAGTTTTGACCACATTACCTTCGATGGCATTATCATTCTAGCATGAGATCTTAACAATTGCATGATCATGTCCTTTGTAAATGTACTTGAATAGATACTTGACTGCACGAATGTTGTTGCAAACCTTAATGTTGATGTGCATATCGTATTTGGTTGATAAATAGACATTGTGCGGTACCACCCAACTATTGTCTAATTCAACGCCATGAACCAAAATTGGGCGCCTCGTGTCTCTACCTTGATAAATAGGATATTTGTTTACATCCGTCACCATCTCATATTGAAACTTGCGTGGATATTGTTTTTTGCATTTGCCATCTTCCATGCATGGGGCATTTGGAAACTCAGCTCCACATGGACCATGCATCATGCATCTGGTAACTGTTTCGTGGGCCAACTTGTTTGTCTCTAGATTCGGAAGTTCAGCACTGATCATGTGGTCTACATCCTAGATTATGTGTGGCTTGCAGTCTTCGGCAAAGAAGATGAAACATAGTAGTGACATACGAAATACGAGTATTTTTCGAAGGTGCTCAAAAAGAAGTATTTTCAAGTATTTAAAAAAAAACATTATAAAAATAGAAAGGCTTGAAAATTGGCCTTTGTATCAAGTATTTTCAAGTATTTTTTAAAAGGCCCAAAAAAACGTAAAATACGCGTATGTTTGAATCGAATTAAGAGTATGTCACTACTATGAGATGAAAATGTGTGCATGCGACAACCCACATTTTTGACATTCAATGACATAGATTCCCACAATCATGTGTCCCATAATATGCTTCTTGTGAATGTCATTGATCAATTCCTTTAGCTTGATTTTAAACACTCGAGTTACCAAATTCAGTCAATCTTGAGGTTGTTGTCCGAGTAGGAACACTTTATTGATCTCAGGCCATCGGGGATTATAAGTGATTGTAATAAATGCATTCGGGTAGCGGGCCCATCTGTAGATTGCCATGGCATCTTGATAATTTTGAACCATGTGACGTGGACCTTTTGTGAAAGAAGATGGCAAAATGATCCTTTATTCAATGGCAATAGCGCTATTGTCACTTGTAATGATGGTGTCCTGAAGGCCTTGATAGAGATTTACACGAAACTTTTTCTGATTTAGGCGTAGATACCTCAAGCGGTTTTGGTCGACATCTGCATAAGCATCCACAATGTATTGCTACTTCAATCGGCTACCCTGAAGCAACATAATGCCATCAGTGTTTTGATGTTGAAATTGATAACCGTAAAATTCGGCCATTGTCACATTGTGATGCTTTCTTTGATGCTCATATTTTTCCTCATGATCTTCATCCAAATCCACATCAACATCCTGCACAACAACACCATTGAACGAAATATTCGGATGCCATCCATCCTCACCATAAGGAAATAACAACGGATAATGTAGAACCATGTATCCCACATGTAGTTTAGAAATGCGCTGAGACAGGCCAACTTGCTGAGTAATGACAACGTCACACCTGTCTACAGCCTCAGAACCATCTCCTACCATCAATGCATTGATTTCATCAACCATCGACACATTGTATCGGTGGGCATCCTTTGTTCAGGAGGCAATGAAACACAATTTCAGATCCGTGGGAACACTTTTTATTGCCATCATATCCCTTGCCATTTTGAACATTTCAACATAGGGATTGATATTGTACATCATGGTCAACAACTGATCCAACGTTTTTGGATCAAGCAATGGCATAATAGCATGGTGGTTTTTACATTTGTTCTTCGTATCATGAATGTACAGTTATGCAAATTGTGGATGTTGTCCTTCGACAGGACACAAGGGTCCGATTTTGTGATAAAAGTTCACCTTGAATATGAAAGGAGTATGGTCTAGTGCCTCTTGTTACCGATTCATCAACTTTGGCACCGAACGAAATGAATGCCAACACCAAATTATACATGCGAATTTGATCTCGAAATTTGACGACACTTCTTTCTTCGTTGGTTAAAAAAACTTCTAACTCTTGTGGTGTTACAAGAAGATTCGACAATAAAACTTTGCCATTCTCGCAACACAAAGAAAACTATGGGTTGTTGTTGTTTGACTTTGCTAATCATTCCTTAATCCACATTTTCACATTGCAGAATCGACATATTGTGTCCATTTCTGCACAATCCCATCGTGTCGAGGCAAATGTGTCTTCGTCTCCAAACAATTGTAATGCATCATTGCAAGAGAAGGTTGTGCACGTGCTACTTCTTGTTGTATGGTTCGTTGTTCTCGATGCAGACGATTACTTCACTCTTGTAGCGTTTCAGATGACCCAACTGACTCTATATGTTGCCTAGCATGTCGTTCTCTTTACAAGCGATTGCGACGTTCACATGCAGATTTTGACGTGTCTTGATTGAATTCTGCTGGAACATTAATATGTGGAACATGATTTTCCAAAGAGCAAAAGATTTCAGCACACCCACACCATTTAGGTGACACATAACAAATGACCATGTTCCATCATCCCAATACTACCTTTCCACATTCCAGCACCACCATGTAGCTTAAATTGGACACTAACCATAGATGTAGTCCATTTGTAGTTGGTAGGAAACTTAGTTTTGTTTTTTCTTCCATGTTTAATTCAAAGCATCTCTGTTTTTTACCCTCGTATGATGGAGACACCACAAAATTGCTTGCAAAAATCCACCCCAACATAAATAGAGCCTGGATCCATAATCAAAGCAAAGGAGTTAGGTAATCTTCAAAGCCTGTAAATTGTATCTATGAGGGTACTCACCCATAAACCCTAAACCCTAAAAAGATCATAGAGAAATGGAAGGATTTCTTTGCCATTGTCATCATCACAACTATCCCAACAGTAAAAACTGTACATGTGGGTGTAATGACTTGCTTTTCAGTGAAGGGGAAAAGACCAAGGCCATGTTCCACCACTTGCAAGTATATATCATTGCAATGTCGTCATCAAAACTCTTTCAACTTTCACTGGATTCAAGCTAATCCATCAACATTGCCAATCTTTAGTAGGTCAAAAAAAATTATCATTAAACCCTAAACCCTAAAAGTTGATAACACACATGAAGCAATGCCAACATAAGATGCATTTGAACACAACATGAAAGTTAATGTGAATTACATACCAAGCGTATGAGACGGTTATAATAGAATACAAAATCATGTGTTGTAGTTTCTTGATCTCAAATGAAAGTATGCATTCCTCATATCTGTAAATGCACTCAAAGACAAGCTCAAAAGGATTTCCCAATCACAATAGTTGAGTTAGGACTCTACAATTTGTAATGTAGTGGAAATGAGACAATAGAGTATCCAGCTTGCAGTGGCCATTTTTCCACAGAGGCTACCCAAAAAAACTTTGTTAGTTTGTAGTTTGGGTTCACATGTTGTTTGTCTTTACACATTGTTGCTACACTTAGTGTAAACAAAGTATGAACAAACATGGAAGGTGGATTGGATCACATAAACATTTGGATAGATTTTGCGGAGATCATGCTAGCCAAGTTTTGTGCGGATGTGCTGCATTATGAGATCAATTGCCACATGATTGTTTCCTCCATGCCATGGATGGATGACGGGACAAATGAATGGATGGATAGATGGATGGGTCATGTTGGAACTTGGCACTACACAATTAACCTCTGTAATGATGATATCATCAATGCCTTTATTTCTTCTACATGCATAATCATCAGCCATGCAGGCAAGAATGATGCCCACTCATGGATGTTTATCTCCTGATCAATAAGAGTCCCACAAATCCAGAGGAATTAGATTAATTCACAAACTCAAAATGCAAATCCTATAATTATCCATACAATTTTCAACTTCCCAAAAGTCCTTAAACTAAGAGTTCATAAAACGAGAATTCATAAATTCATAATAACACCTCAAGAAGCATTTGCATGGAGTAAGTAATCTGGAAACACAGAAAGAAAGAGAGCAGTAGGAGGGGAAGAAGAAATGGGTGCTGCAAGAATTTGGCCAAAATTGAGTCCTTGGAGAATTGGGTGAAGTTGAGGAAGCAACAAAAGTGGGAGAACTAGGAGGGAGCTTGCGTACTTGCTTTTGATGATGGGGTCCATGAAGTTGGGATCGAAACCTGAAGCTTTTCAAAGAAGAGGGCAAGCTTGGTTTTGCACATCAGGGCTTTTTTGGACCAATTATCTCTACCTCACTATGGGTGGCACTCTTTCCAACGCAAGCGTGAATGGCTAGACTTTTCGCCATGGTCTTCAGATTAGTAGCGTATTGCATGGAAGTGGTCACAGGCATGGGACAGATCATCACTTGTTTTGCTAGTAAGCAGCCCGAGCTTTTCTTTATAGTTCTCAGCGATTTGGGACAATTCGGCATCATTACCAAAGCCTGCATTCTCCTTGTGCCTGCACCTTAAAAAGTATGGTATAATATCAAGCTGCTACTTGTTGTTGTTCTTCATGATCAGAATAATCTAAGCTCTGTTGTTCTTGTGTCTGAAGAAATCTTCTTCAATGCATTAGTAGAAGTAATAGTTCCTCTACATTAGTCCTAAAATCCTCGTCCATTGTGTCTGTATATGGATCTTCGTTGCTATTGCAGGTGAAATGGATTCGAACTATGTATTCGGACTTCGAGGTTTTCAGAAGAGACCAGGAGATGCTGATCTCTGAGATGGAGGATCAGCTTCACACCTTTGATTATGTCGAAGGCTTTGTGATGATGAACAATTAAGCTTCACACCTTTGACTATGTCAAAGGCTTTGTGATGATGAACAATTAGGACCCAGTCAATGGTTGGAAATTTGTCCCTTTGTCGCCTGATGCAGATCAAGTTGTGAGCGCCATGAGCAGTAGCATGTTACCTGTAGATCCCAATGCTGTAACAATAGCAACATCTTCCCGTGTGTTGTACTACTTGGAACCCAAAAAAGATTTGTTAGTTTGTAGTTTGGGTTCACATGTTGTTTGTCTTTGCACATTGTTGTTGCACACAGTGTAAACAAAGTATGAACAAACTTGGAAGGTGGATTGGATCACATAAACATTTGGATAGATTTTGCGGAAATCATGTTGGCCAAGCTTTGTGCGGATGTGCTCCATTATGAGATCAATTGCCACATGATTGTTTCCTCCGTGCCATGGATGGATGATGAGACGGACGGATGGACGAATGGACGGATGGAAAGCTTCATTTCATCCCAATGTCCTTTACTATATGTAATATTATTTTTGAAGCATGTTATTTATCATTCTATACCTTGGAATTGCATAGTTCACTTTTGGTGCCCTAAAACTTTTGGTGCCCCTTGGGTTTTACCAATTGTAAAGCACAAGATGAACATTATTGTAAAGTTAAACATACAGAGATCATAAGAAAGGAGGGAACTTATGCTTATAATGAGGCATAATTTCCTTCCCACTTTCATGTAGTAGTAGGCTTAAGATCCATCCTCTCTTTTACAAGGAGACATTTCGATGTTCCAGATACAGTTAGGAAATTCCTTCAAGGTTCACAGATACAAAACCGGTATGCCTGTCAGTGATGCCCACTAGTAAAGTTTGCCCAACTTTATTATTGTCACATCGTAGCAATGTCAAGCGAATATCATGTGCAACCATTTAAATAGCCACCCAAATCTCCAACACAATCTAGGGTATGCAACAGGACATTAGGAATAGTCTCTCTCCCATCCAACTTGCAGGGCAGTCTGTTCTCAAGATCCCAAAGTTCCCAATGTGGAAAAGGAAAAGGATTTTTAAAAAATTCACATACCCCAACTTTTGGGATTTTGCACACATGTCTTATTCAATGACCTTTACATGGATTAAATTTTCAACAATAGGTTCGGAAGGAATGTGAACAACAAAGCAAAGAAGGGAAGGAAAAAAAAGGAGGAAACAATAAGTATTAAGCAAAAGCCGCCACCATCATAAAAAGTAGAACCCCTAAAAATCACCTCCACAAAAATCCTGTCCCTCGAAAGAATTCATTTATTGAAGCAACAGAAATGATGATTGCACGTTGAATTGTGAGCTTTTTTGAGTGAGCTTTCTAGTTCACTGAATCTTGGTTTGTTTGGGTGTTTCCTTGTCTCTTAGACAAAGTCTTTTGTTGTCAGAACTCTTTGCATTGAGTAATATGAGGCTTGATCATATATTGCACAATTATAGCTGCCAACATATCTGTCCATAAATGCTTTCCTGGTCTTGTCTTTTGTCATAGTATTCATACTATGCGCCTTGTTGGATTTTGGACTTTCACAGTATTTGCTTCCATGCGTAAGTAACTTTTGGAGCTTGGAGAGAGAGAGAAAGAAGAAAAAGGGTTTAGGGTTTTGCTCTGGCCCTCTGGGCCCAGTTTAAATTTGTCTAGAATTATTAATTAATGCCCTAGCTGGAACTCTGAGAACAATGGTCAGTTCACTAAACTCGAACTGCCAACATTTTGGATTATGTGGCCCCAGTAGGGCCTAAACCCTAAACCCTACCCACCCAGTGCACCATCCATTGGAAACTTGTTATCAGTTTGTGGAATGAACCACAACTGAGCACCAAGGCTCCCTCACCTTGGTAAGTTTTATCTTCTGATCATCCCCCTTCGCCTCCGCCTCACACTAAATACTAGGTTATCTTGTATCTACCCATTGAAGTGGGTATCTAGGTAAGTAGGGAGGGAATTCGAGTGTTTGCTGTGTTGGTGGGTAAGTTAGGTCAAGCACTTGGTGGCAACTAGGTATGTAGTTAAATGTGAATGGTTAGTACATAGTTAATTGCCATGGTTACCTATCGGATAGTAATACAATGGAATGGTGTTTGTTGTCCACACACCATTCATCTTGCATGCTGTGTTGGTCTGTGTTTTTCTTTTCTTTTCTTTTCAATTTTGTGATTTAGCTGAAGTGGAAATCATCCATATTAAAAACCAACTTTTTTTTCCAAAAAAAAAAACCAGGAAAATTGTTGCGAGATATGCTTTGCCACAAACAGCATCAACCACTTGAACAGTGGAGATCAGTTAATCCACACCATGAATTCTCTTCTTGAAACATTCTAACCTCAGTTGATCCATGAGCAAAGCAATGTCACAACAATCAATATACTACAGCTCAGTGGCTAAGTAGCAAAATAATCAAAGTGCTAATCCTGACATCAAAGGCCTTTAACACACCCTCGACTCTAAAGGTGGGAATTCAAATTGCCGTGAAGTTGCTGCTTGAAGTCCATGTCTATCAGGAAGTGAACGAGTGTGTCCAGTCAGGTCTTGACACAATCCCCAAAAAAATGGTGCAATGGAGACCACAAGGATGCCAGATTGGAAAATTACTGCTAGATCAATTTCATGTGTGCTCGCAAAGAAAGCGGTTGAAGTTGCAACACTTTGCCAAATTTCTTCCATGGAGCAACAGCAACCTCCTGTTCACATATAACTTGGCTTAAAATAAATCCTTGGTGTCTTGCAATTAAGTCCCCTCATATCAAATGAAGCATGAATTTCATAATTCACAGATATCATTAGGTCAGATAATGGCATAACTTGAAAACCAGTAAACAAACTGTGCAGAGCACCAAGTCCTCACAGTAACATGGGGGTAGAGGATGCCAAGAAGAGGGGCAGAGTGAATTAACAGCCACCAATGCACCAGTTGGCCGTTCTGTCCACCGGATGGGTTGTGTTTTTTCATTCGGCGCCGGATGGGACTCATCACAGTCGATTTCTTTTTGCTGCTGACCACTGTACTTTTTTTTTTTTTTTTTTTTTTTTT
>Ga0116228_10006449_pt1 | contig 10487 bp, 7 predicted proteins | sample S1TSphfallax_2_FD_89694 | JGI IMG/M metagenome (GOLD analysis project Ga0116228, IMG submission 89694) | Host-associated microbial communities from peat moss isolated from Minnesota, USA - S1T2_Fc - Sphagnum fallax MG | ecosystem: Host-associated > Plants > Peat moss > Unclassified | place: USA... | reverse complement strand
TTTTTTAAAGACAAAAGTAATTATAGATTTAATAACTTTGCTCAATTGGTTTTGAAATTTGTGGAATGACAAATGTGCACATCATCTCGTTGAGGGCTTTCAAGTAATATCCAAAACAAAGCAAAGGATCTCATAGTTTTGGGAAGGTCATAGATGTCAGGGGCATGAAAACTACAAAAACAAAAAAAGATTTTCAAATTATATGGGAAAAAGAAAATGTAATGAGCAAGACAAAAGTTTAATTAAAATTTTATTCTAATAACATATAAAAACATGAAAATGAAGTGAACAAAATTTAAGTTTTTTAAGTAAATAAAATAAAACAATATTAAAATTATGTAATATTGCCCCTTACATTTTAAGTAAGTTATTGTATTTGTTTGTTTGATTGATTGTACATTATTAATTTTTACATAATCTCCATTTTGAATTGTGTGCACTAATTGAACAAACTAATAGGGTACTACATAATTTTATTTTTGTTTTTAGTTGTGTGTAAAGGAGATGGAACCAATGGCTTTAAAATGAGCAAAAAAAATAAAAAATAAAAAATAAAATTCTTTCTCCCTGTTTGTCTTTTCATTCTCTTCTTTTCCTTTTCGCCAAAAAAGACAAACAACGATCTTTCTTCTTCTTTCGGCTTCTTCTCATTCTCTTCTTTTATTTTTTAGCAAAAATAAGAATAAAATCTCTCTCTCTTGTTTCTTGTTCTCATTCTCTTCTTTTCTTTTCTTTCTGGCAAAAGCAAAACCTTTCTCCCTTTTTTTTCTTGTTCTCATTCTTTTCTTTCCTTTTTCTTTTCTTTTTGGCAAAACTAAAATCCAAACCCTTTTTATTTCTCCCTTTTTCTTTCTTCTCATTCTCTTCTTTTCCTTTTCGCAAAAGGAAAAAACAAGATCTTTCTTCTTCTTCTTCTCGCTTCTTTCCGCTTCTGCTCTCTCCTGTCTGTCGCTCGCTGCTGGGTCTCTCGAGGATTGCGACGAGGCAGCGGCGAGAGGGGGAAGAGTACAAATCCTGAAGATTTGGCTGTCGTCTCATCGACCTGGAGAGATGGATTAACAATCTGCAACTACAAAGGAGAGAATGAGAAGAAGAAGAAGAGGAAGAATCAAACAGATTTCGCTTCTTTCTGTCACGAATTGCAGAAGTTCCAGTCATCTGAGCAGTAGGTAGGCACTTCGGTTTTGTTTTGGTTGATTCCCTCCATTTTGTTCCATTTGGTTGCTGGATTCGAAATCTGTTTGCAGTCAGAGTCTTTTCTTGCTGCCGGTATTCCTCTCTGTGCAGCTGTTTTAGAACCGGAGCGGGAACAACAAACAAAACTGTCATCTTGAACTATTGATGCAAGAGAGACAGAAGGGGACGCTTTTTGGTTTTTTGTTGTTGGAGGATTGTGAAGTGAGGATGAGAGTTTGTGTGTGTGTGTGTGTGTTTTTCCTTGCTTAGCTCGTGTTTTGTTGTGTGCGAGATTTTCAAGTGTGTAATTTTTAGGGTTTTCTGGTTCTTGGTGGTGACAGGAGGTAACAATGTCAATGGAGTCATTGACAGCTTCAGCAGTGCGTTGCAATCCTGCATTAAAGACCATGCGTGTAATGACCTCTAGCAGCTCTTGTTCTTCTTCTTCTTCGGCATTCGTAAGAATACCTTGTTCTTCGGGAAGCCTCACAAGGTTGAAGCTCATGATGATCAATAATACTGAGAGAACTTCGGTCTCGTGCTCTGCCTTAGAGGTAATTCTTGGGCAATAGCCTCCATTGTCGATCCCTCTTTTTTCTGTGAGAGACAATGTGGGGTAATGTGTTTCTTGCCATACTCAGTTTTTGTTCTCCTCTTCTGGTTCTATTATCAGCCAGAAAGCGAGGAATCCTCAAGTCAGAATGCTGTTCCAGACGTTTTGGAGTTTCAACCACATAGCAACATGCCAGTGATGCCACCAGAGTGGAGAGAGCGAGAGGAGAAGCGGAAAGCTGAAGAGGCAATGAGGAATACACAAGGCATCACCATACGGAGACGACCTCCCACTGGCCCACCATTACACAATGTTGGTCCTTTCCAGTTCAAGATCCAAAGCGAGGGTAACACACCCCGCAATATTTTGGAGGAAATTGTGTGGCACAAGGACTGTGAAATAGCACAGGTCTTGCTTCCAAAACCATCTCAGCAATCTTTAGGGTTAGATTCAAAAATTTGGCAATTGGAAATTCTTATGGTGCAATATGCTGCCTCTTTTGATTAATCAGTCAGGTAAACCAAGAAGTCCCGATTCAGCAAGAAGGTGATGCCATCTGGAATTTGGGTTAAAGCCAAGTTGTGCAGATATCTTGTCAGATATACTTCAGTGTGATGCTGTTGAGGGTTCCTTAGGCAGCTGAGGGTGATGATGACTTGTATGGATATTGTGCTGCTGAGACAGAGATAGATAGTTTGCTTGGTACTGCTCCCTTTGGATCCTTTTTTCTCATGGAAACGCTTGCCAATGCAAAACTGTTGATTGTAGCATATGTGATCACAACTGGGTTCATTGGCTAATACATCAAGTTTGCATGCATATTTGGTGTATGTCCAATCCAAATATGTGATTCTCTCCCCTTTCTCCAGGGATGTTATGGTCTCTGAGGCTTTGCCTGGAGTGTTAGGGATTATGAGCAGCTGCTTATGGATTAGGGTTACAAAGGTGGCCTGCATTGTCATGAATTTTTGGTAGCTTGGCCAAAAGAAAATGAAATCCTGCTTGACTTGTTTGATTTGTATGCAGATGAAAGAGAGGACACCTCTCACTGCATTAGCAAAGGCAATGGCAGGTGTTGCTCCAACAAAGGATTTTGTTGGCACGTTGAAAGCAAGGGCAGCAGAAACAGAGCGACCAGCTCTGATAGCTGAAGTGAAGAAAGCATCCCCAAGTCGAGGCTTGATCCAACAGAACTTCGATCCGGTAGTGAATTTGTTCATCTAAGCCTTGATTGTCTTCCTCTTGTGATTGCATTTCAGTATTTCCTCTTATAAGTAAACTCATAAAATTTGTAGTACCTTACCCTATGAGCTGCACACAGGTGAGGATTGCACAAGCATATGAAAAGGGTGGTGCTGCTTGTTTAAGTGTGCTCACAGACTCAAAGTACTTCCAGGGAAGTTTTGAGAATCTGGCTCTTATTCATGCAGCTGGGATTCAGGTACTCAGAGTTTTCTCTTTCATCTGACAATTTTGTTGTGACTGCAAATTGAGGATTTTTCTGAGATGCATAGAACACTTGTATCACAATAGTCATAGCTCTATCACATAGGATGCCATGTGCATTTGCACTGACTGCTATGTTGGTCTGAATGTGACTTGCAGTTAAGAGGTTCCTGTTTTTGGGTTCTGATCTTTGTTCAGTTGAGCTTGTGCAGTGCCCTCTTCTGTGCAAGGAGTTCATTATTGATGCATGGCAAATCTACAAAGCGCGGGTTAGTGGTGCTGATGCTGTACTTCTCATCGCTGCAGTTTTACCTGACCAGGATCTGACTTACATGACCAAGATTGCCAAAGCTCTTGGAATGGCTGCCCTCATTGAGGTTGGTGATTATGTGGTGAATTTTGTCTCTCTGTTTCAGAGAATACTGTTTTTGCTCTTCTTTCTCTGTGATTTAGCCTAACCCTAAACTTCATGTTCTAGACATCTCAGTTTTGTTGCTTCATTTGTGTTATCCCAGTCACTTTCTTATATTGCAAGAAGAAGAATCACAATCCTACAAGTGAAGTTCTGAGTTTTATTCTGGCTGGAAACTATTTCTCAATGCAGGTGCATAGCAAAAGAGAGATGGAGCGAGTGCTGGGTTTGTCAGGTGTGGAGCTCATAGGCATCAACAATCGCAGTCTGGGTATGTTTTCTGGGCCCGAATTCTGTCAAAACAAAAGCTGCTCTGCTCTAACCTCCTTCTTGAACTTAGAGTTCTCTGCTAGTTTCATTTTGCATACCAAGAATGAACTTTCCTATTGTATGTCGCCCCAATCCTTAGTCAACTTACACAGGGGATACATTCCCTTGGTCTGTGCCTCCTAATCAAAGAGAAGAACAATCTGGATGATCTGCCAAATCTGCTTATCTAAAGTAGGTTAGTGCATGAATTGAAAGAGAACAATCACTCTGTTTGACTTGAATCGAATGAGCAGATTCAGGTGCAATCCAATGATCTGGATGCTGGTTGGTTTTATACACAGTTAGTGTCACTGTACCAAAGGCAGTGTTACTGAGGTTTGCTGAACATTGGTGTGGTGCTGCAGAGACATTCAAGGTTGATATAAATAACACAGTGGATCTTCTCAAGGGAGAGACAGGGCAAACCATCCATGAGAGGGGCATTGTTGTAAGATTCTGCCCTTGGAGAGTTTCAGTGGTATCTGGTTCATTAAATATTTGTGGATGAGTAGTAGAGTGTGACTGCAATTTTTTCTAGGTGCAAAGATAGCTCTCTCACTAAGAACTTTATCTGTATGGTTGTGAAATGCACGAGATTTTGCAAGGTACAACAGCCTTTACAGAATCAGTGAATGGTGTACCAGAGTAAAGCATTCAATTAGGCTGATGGACCTGGCACAGGCACTTCAAAATATTGATATCATAGATGGACCGTAGTTTTTCTTCTCAATCAAGTTCAGCATCCAACATTTTTTTTTGGCTCGTATATGTAGGTAATTAACTTACAGCTGAGACTGGTGGGTTACAGGTCGTGGGTGAGTCTGGTTTGTTCACACCAGAGGACATAGCACTTGTCCAAGCTGCTGGCGTTGGTGCTGTAAGTTCACTGCATTTCACTTGTTCTGGTATCCTGTGGCCCCAAATTCATGTCAACAAAATCCATTTCAACCCACAAATCCATCTCAAAAATCACAGACCAAACCATGAAGTATTCTGATAGATTATGGAAACATAAACTTGCTGCTTTTTACTGAGAAGAAAAATTTAGAGTGCTCTGGTTAGGAGAAATTGGCTGTGAAGTTTGCAGTAATCAGTTCATAGATTCTTTTTGAGACTTTCAGTGACTGTGACTATTTGGTTGTGTGTTTCAATAATCACCTATGGCAAACAAAATGTTCACAGAAAGGAAAAGGGATGGGCTTGACAGGTGTTGGTGGGAGAATCGCTGGTGAAGCAGGATGACCCATGCGCAGCCATTGCAGGGCTCTATGGCAAAGACATTTCCCGAAAGATGAATAACGAAGTAACCCTTCCCGTGGCATGAGTCCTTCTGCACCAACTGTCCAAGTGCCACTCCTGAAGTGTTTGTAAGATCAAAAGCATTTCATTGCATTGATCACGGTTGGCTGATTTAAGATTTAGCATGCACACAGATTCTACTTGGGGATTAAGAGATTCTCTAAAGATAATATGATTTTGACGACTACTGTGGTCTCTGGCTTTTTGTTGAGAAAAAGAGAAACAGGGAACTCCCATTTGTAACGTTTTACTTCTCTACTTGTGTCAAATTTGCACAATTAGTAGCTGAAGGTTGTACTGCTAGGTTGAGCACATTTCTCTGAAATGAATCAAATGAGTCAGTGTCAAATTTCTGTCACTTTGCCCAGTTTTGGGAGGCAATGTTTATGAGAGCTCCAAATTGTGATATCAAAACACTTTCTGTAGAAGATTTGATAACCTAACCCTTGATGTTGATGTCAAATGAAAATGTTGTCTGCTTCTCAAATTGCAAGAATATGTGAGGGGTCTCACCTCAAGTACAACTGTTTTATGGGATTCATGAAAGAAGGTTGCACTGATGTGGGCACATTAGACCATGAGAGCGAGAGAGAAGGTTCTGTTGTGAGTGCATTGCACCGTTTGGAGAGAGAAAGTTTCACTGTCATGATCACAGTGCACCATAGGAGAGGGAAGGTTGCACTAACCATTGGAGAACGAGAGAAGGTTGCCATGGTGAGCACCAAGGAGTGTTCAATAGTGGATTGAGATTACAAGTGTTTAGATATTGCTTTGATAGATTGTGATTGAAGAGGAGTATTTGAGAGCAGATTGAGGTTGCAAGTGTTTAGACATTGCTTCAATAGATTGTGTTTGAAGAGGAGTGTTTGAGAGCAGATTCAGACTGCAGAGTGTTTAGATATGGCTTCAATAGGTTGCATTAAAGAGGATTTTGTTTGAGAGTGGATTGATCTGTGAATCTCAAGAAGCATTCAATCATGCGGATTTTTGTGTCATGAGTATGTATTTATGTATTGGTAGTTGGAACTACTGGAAATGATCTCAATAGTCTTCTCCCTGAGGTGCTTCACTGAAGTTTGTAGAATTTTGAGCTTACTGTATCTCCTCCCTCTGTTGCAGATGTACCCTGCTGGAGTTTGTGGACTTTTGAGCTTGCTGTATCTCTCATTTGCAGTTGTGTACCTCCTTGGAAATTCTCACATACCAGAGAGAGACAGAGAGAGACAAAGAGAGTCTTGTCCATCTGGAATTGCATTCATCTTTGCTGTTGATTAGGTTCTGTGTAATGCAGAAGAGCTTTGCAAGGTGCTACTACTTGGATTCTTCTACTAGCATCATTTGTAGCTGCTGCAGCATTATTGCTGTGCAGATTTCAAAGAGTAGTACTTCCATCTCTTTCTTCTGAGGTTTTTGTTTTCATCTTTTTTTGCGTTCTGTCGCTGCAACTGCGAGGGTTGCCAGCCAGAGATGATCTCTGCGGTTCACTGTTGATGTACTTACTGTGTGCAGCAGCATCAACTGGAAAAATAATGGGCTGCGTCAGCCCTTTGGTGGAGTCCTGTCGTCCTTTCCAGCCTTTTGCTACAGAGAAACCACAACAAAAGCCTGTAGCCGTAGCGGTCACGACGGACGGACAGACCGCGACGGACAAGCGTAAAAAGAGTCTCAAGAACTCAACCCCACTTTCTCGTCTCGCGCACAGCCGCTGCAACGAGTGCGACGGCCATCCAGACCGGTATCCTTCTCTCCCCCGCTCCCTCTCTCTATCATCGTTGGGCTTTTTCAGATCTACCCATCTTCTCCCTGGAGCTGAAGTTGAAGTCTTTGGTGTTCTGTGTTCTTCTGTGATTGTTTTCCGCCGTGGGTTTTTGCAAGGAATGCGATAGGACATGGAAAAACCGGTGTTTTCTTGCTTGCTTGACCATCGCTTGGGTCAGTTCCTTCAATAGTCTGTGTGTGGTCTGCATTGCAAGACTTCTTCTGGGGTTGTCTGTTTCTGGAGAGTATGGTACTTGGATAGAAACAGGATTGATAAGCTTCTTGTAGCTAGCTGTATCAATCCCCTTGGAGATCTGTTTTGTATCAAGCTTGATATTGTTTCTGCAGCTGTGATTGGCTGAGTTTCTGGAGCTATTCAGAAAGTTTTGGAAAGTTCTGGGGAGCTTGGGAGCTCTAAAGTTTTTTTATTTGCTTTGTGGTTGCTGGGGGGTGTGGTGCTGTAGCTGTTGAAAAGAGTTCTTATGGCAGGTTCCGTGGTGCAGCACGAATGTATCCAGTTCAATGACCAGCTATGATGCAGAGATGGACCACATGTATGTCAAGCTCTCTCCTGTCCCACATGCGATATCTCTTTGTGTCCCATCTTTCAAGGTCCAGCTTTTAGCTGAAGCTCTGCACAAAGTTGAAGTTAGATTGTTGTTTAGGAGGAATGACTGCAGATTACTTTGTCAGGTTTTTTTTTGCCTGCTGGGGTTTTCTCCTGTTTTGTTCTGACATTTGCCCCCCTGGAATGGTTGCTGTATAGTCTGAGAGAATGTGAGGAGCAGGTGTGAAGGTTTGGATTTGGAGTACTGAGAGTCCAGGTGGATGTTAGGGAGACTGGAGGTGTAGTAATAAAAGCATGAAGATGAGGAAAGATGGTGGCAATCGGGGACCATGGAACTGGAGATCGCGGGGTGGTGTACACATACTCAAGATGACATCACGCATCCGCCTGCTGCTTGTGGTTCTGCTTGTCACTCTCTTTGGAGCCTCAATACTCACTTACCACTTTGGCCTCCCTGTCACAAACCTAGGTGTGTATTTGTATCTCTGTTTGTGTACATGTGCATCTTCTTTATGTGTGTGTTTGCACCCTTTGTGGTGTACACATAAATCTCCACCTTCTCATGCATTAGTGGGCTGCTGATTGGATTTGACCACCACCCACACATCCCCAAAGAAAGAGAATCTTACAGTCAGTTTACTCATTGCAATCTGGTTAAACAGAGTCTCCTGACAGTGACAGCACCACAAAAGCAGGCTTCCCTGGGATGCTGGAAGGGGAGGTGTTTATGTGTGATCGTTCACAGTACCGTACAGATGTGTGTAACATGCGTGGTGACGTTCGCATGAGCAACAGCACCCACTTCACACTGTATGCTGTTGATAAAAGTACACCTTTGGGGGAGGAGGTCATCAAGCCATATACTCGTAAGTGGGAGACGAGCTGTATGGACAATGTGCATGATGTCGTCTTGCACAGTGTGCCATCATCCCTTGCAAGCAACAGTGTGTGTGATGTGCAACACAGTGCACCAGGTGTGGTGTTCAGCACTGGAGGCTACACTGGCAATTTGTACCACGAGTTTCATGATGGTCTCATTCCGCTTTTCATCACAACACAACACTTGAACCGTGAGGTTGTTGTTGTTGTCTCAGAGTTTCATGAATGGTGGCTTACAAAATACAGTGAAGTCATACAGGAGATGTCCAACTACACAGTGATCAACTTTGAGGAAGATCAGCGTTTGCACTGTTTTCCAGAAGTTACAGTAGGACTACATATCCATGGAGAGTTGAGCATTGATCCCACACGGATGCCTGATAATAAAAGTATTCTGGACTTTCGGGATTTGCTCAGCCGTGCTTACACACCATCACCTGAGGAACTTGAACCTCAGGGATCTGAGGTTCCTGAGGGTTCCACCAATGTTGCTGATGCCTCCAAGGTCGCTGGGGTTTCCGATATGGAGACAACAAAACAACTGACCATTCTTGTGCGGAATGGAACACGTGTCCTACTGAACCTGGACGAGATTGTGGAGCTGGCATCAGAGGCCGGCTTCAATGTAACACTCTTGAGCCCTGATGCAACAACAGAGCTGAAGAGAGTTTTTTGGATTCTGGACAAGAGTGATGTATTGATGGGTGTGCATGGTGCAGCCCTGACTCATTTCCTGTTCATGCGCCCGGGCTCTGTGTTCATCCAGATCATCCCACTTGGTACTGATTGGGCAGCTGCCACATACTATGGGGAGCCAGCAGTAAAACTTGGGCTCCGTTATCTGCCTTACAAAATCAAGCCTGCAGAGAGCTCTCTCAGTGATAAGTACAACTCAACAGACCCAATCCTTACAAATCCTGCCACCATTGTTGACAAGGGTTGGTGGACTATGAAGGAGGTATACTTAGAGGGACAAGATGTACGCCCTTCTCTTGTGCAGATGCGGAAGTTGTTCGAGAAGGCCAAGAAGTTGCTAAAAAAGAGAAGCCCTCTCCTGTAAGTTTGCCGCTCTTGTATGCATATCAAAATGGGTATATGTATAGTATAGAAGCAGTCCTGGTATCCATACACTTGGAGCAAAGAACTGAATCCTATATTTCTTTTGGCTCTTTCAAGAGCTCCACTGACTTAGCACCAGATTACAGCAAAGCTTGAGGACCGGAGCACAACTGACAGGCTGCAAACACATCAAAGCTAGTTCATGAGTACCATAGCACTTGTATGTGTTCTGTCACAATTTCAATTGACTAGACTGTAGTAAACATGTAAGCACATCGTCCATACTTGTAGATGGAAGACATTGTTTGTACTTATAGATAGAAATCAGGTGTTCTTTTGGTCAATTTGAGACAAATCTTTTGTTTGTTGAGAACAACAATAGAGTATCAAAAATCATCTGGGTTAGGGATTAGGGTGACTAATTTAAATGGTGAACCTGAATGGTGCTTGGTAGGCACTTTGTTTTTTTACCAAGGGGGTTGTGCTCGGTGGAAGGTGTCGGTGGATGCTATCCACTTGCCAGCCTTGTTTCTTTAATTGCAAGGAAATTGCAGTTAGAGTAAGCTATGCAAGTCAGATTTGGGTCATTGGGGGAGTCCATGGAGCTACCAGTTATGTCACACATCAAGATTCAGTGGTAAAAAAATGGGGCTTGAAAGTTTTTCCAACTCTCTGTTAGCAATTGACCAAGCAGGAATGTACACACTGAATGCTTTGTTGTGTCTGCCTGTTAAGGGAGAGACTATGGAATGATGTATAAGGTAGTGTGTTGCAAAACCCAGAGGGACTGTATAACCACTGCCCAGGTAACATGTTCACGATGCATTATATAGAGAAGGAGAGGTTTCACATCCATTGCACATAAAGTTTGGGTACAATGGAATTAAGGTGTTCACACGACGAAAGCATTATGTCCATTGCATTAAGGTTATAGATAAACAATAATTGAGATTATGACATGTGTTTTATTTGTTGTTTTGTTTGAGATAAGAACCCAAAAGCTATTGTTGTTGAAATCATCCATCACT
>Ga0116228_10006447_pt1 | contig 10489 bp, 9 predicted proteins | sample S1TSphfallax_2_FD_89694 | JGI IMG/M metagenome (GOLD analysis project Ga0116228, IMG submission 89694) | Host-associated microbial communities from peat moss isolated from Minnesota, USA - S1T2_Fc - Sphagnum fallax MG | ecosystem: Host-associated > Plants > Peat moss > Unclassified | place: USA... | reverse complement strand
TCACACATTAGGTGTGCCCATTAAAGCATATCCTAAACAAACTACTTCTTGTCACAAATATAACTTTTAATACCACATGAAAGTAATATTTTGCAAGCCTCTTTTGTGAAACTTAACCAACATTGGCCCCACACATTTATAAATCTATATTGAAATCCTTAAAAGGCCAATGGATGATATCCACCAAATTTACATTGTGGAATACTAATTGATTGTGAAAAAAATCATCCTTGGTCAATAGATCTTGGGTAAATATAACATAAAAGCATTTGAAACAATTTTGTAGCAAAGAAATTTGTAATGGCTCAACTCAATCATATTAACCCATAATTAATATTTTTAAAACCACCACCTTTTTATCTATAAATGTTTCTTCACAATTTATGGTTTGCAATAAGTTGTAAATCACGCAACATACAAATGGTAATTTGCACCAATCCATTATATATTTATTCCTTACATATTCACCAACAATAATAATCCATAAGTGAATAAAAATAAATCAATAAACACGCCAATTTGTTGATATCTGTCTATTAAATAAAGTTGTTTGTTTGTTATGTTAACATTTCCCAAACCATCACACCCTCCACCATGCTCTTGATATTGTCGGGAGAGATTGTTAATGATTAGGGGTGCATCGAGATGGTTTTGTAAGGTTTAGACCAGAAATGCAAAAGTTATTGAATATTGAACAATTTTTCATTAAAAATTCAATAAACTATAAACTATTTTGTTGAGGGAACTTCGGGTGCACTATTGGTGTTATTGTAAAGTGTTCAAGGGGTATTATTTTTGGGAATTGATTTCATAACTTTTAGACTTGAAGCATATAAGATATTGAATATTGAATTATTTTGTCATTGAAAATTCAAAACAATTCTTTTTTAAGGTTCACAATTAGGGCAACAACATAATTCCACAATAGTAGAAGTCAAAACAACAAATATCTTAAAGGTTCCATTGGTTCACATAATGGGATTCAAACATATATCCTAGAATAAATGAATCAATCAATTTATGGATGTATAAGTGAGCTACTTGTTGATGTTAGTTGTGTAAGTGGAAACAAACAACTAAATGAAGTAGAATGTCAAATATTGTGTTGTGTTTGGGGCTACTACTTATATTGGTTGTGCAAAAATAAAAATGTATTTTACAAGGACATTAAATTGGTGTTACGAGCTGTTATGTGCTTGAAATATTTAACCTTATTCAATATTATTATTGGTCCAAAATCATTGAAGTCCACAATAACATGTGTAACCAATTTGAAATCAAGTCAAAATTAATTCAAAATAGTTCAATTCATTGTCATACACAAATATTAATGTGGATTTTGTTGAAATAAGGATATGTGCATAATGGTTCATTGTTCAAACACCATGTCACATTATTTTATTAACATACAACATTATTTTGAATTTTGTTAATTGTTCAAGCATAATGTATTTTATGTGGATGTGAAATTAAATTGTCTAATCAAATATTTAGTGTGGGAATGTAATTAATGTAACTTGCATTATTACATGTGTAAGTGGCTCAAAATGAAGGTTCACAATTAGTTTTGACCACATTAATCATGTTGATCAATGAAGATGGCCTATGATTGGCCCATTGAAAACCCAAACATATATAGGCTATGTAGTTTGCAAATATGCTCTAAACGCTTCAATTTTGTGCGATACCAACAACTTGACAATTGGTTGTGATAATTTGTTGAAATTACAACTAGAGGACCATTACAAGTTTTACAATGTTGATGTACAATGTAATGTTGTTTGAACTTCGATGGAGTTAAGAAAGTTTTGAGAAGGGGAAGTTAACCTTAAAGATGGGGGGAACCAATAAAGAGGTGAAATGGATTGACAAATTTTTGCCCTCCACCATACACATCAATGTTGAGGTGACTGATTTCCAACCTTTGAAATTTCATTTTTTCCTTTGTTTTTGAGCTTTGAAGTTATATTGTCTTGTGTGTTATGCAAGGATCATTTATGTTGCTTGAAAGGTTTGTGACTTTGCTCCAAATTCCAAGGTACTTACTATTAAATTTGAGTTCAACAAGTCTTAATTTTTGCCTTTTACAAGTTATGTGTGAATGTATTTGCATGTGTTGTGGGCAACCCATTGATTAAAGGGTTTTTGAACATTTGAAATTTAGTCATCAACTTTGTTGTGGGTTCACTATTCATTGATTTTGCTTGTTCACTTCAATGCAACTTGCAAATGTGAGTGCACATTTTGTAAATTACATTACAATGTCAAACAATTAAGATTTAGGCAACAAATCTTAATTGTTGATTCTTGAGTACTAAGTGTTTGTCTTTTATGTTTATTTGTGTGTTATGAGCTGTAAGGGAAAAATGGCTCCTTTTAAACCCCTCGGTGAATTCAAATTTCATTATGTGTTTGATTAACAAAATAAGGTTGGCAATGTTGTTGAAGGAAGCAACCAAGGTTTTGGCATGGACAAAGAGAAATCAAGAATGAAAAAAAAGGTTTGGATCCCAAGCCAATGTAAGATTTGAAATCCAAGTTGAAAAAATCCCAAAAGATATTGAGCTTTAATGTAAAAAAATGAAGAAAAAACCTTATGAGTCGAATAAAAAATTTCTAGAAGCATGAATTATAAACTTGTTGTGGGTTGAGAGTGTATTCAAAGTGTATTGAATGAAGTGGGATTGTCACCCATATCAAGTGCAAGATTAGCACAAAGGTTATATGGGGAAGGAAAAGTTGTTAGCTCCTAAATTTGATTCTTTTTCAAACATGATGGTAGGAAAAAAAGTATTCCCCCATGCTTGATGTTTCTAAAGGCAAGTTATATTGGGCTAACTTTTTTCAACATGCTAAAAATGAATTGCTTTATGCTTCCAATCATGGGACAAATATGTTGAACAAGGTCATGCCAAGTGTGGCACATGATGGCTCGAACAAAATGATTTAGGTTGCCACAATGTGTTTTACCTATTCCAAAAGGGAAAGCCCATAAATGAATATGATGAGAGCATGAAAGGATTGTTATAATTCTTTCAAGTCAAAACTTGTCCACACAAACATTGGTGGGATAATATTGGATAGTCCATGGATGGTATCACGCACATCATTATTCTTGTAGTAATTGCAAAAGTTATGATATCAATCAACTTTAGATCTTCATCTTTTGTGATGAAGTTTATTACTAACACATTGATAATCAATTAAATTGATTGTCATTGCACACTTACGTGATCCATCTAAATGGACCCGAAGTTCAATTTTGGTATTCATTAAAAGATTAATTGAAGGGTTTGAAGCTACAAATTTAATTAAGGTGATATTGAAGCTCATGATGTGAATGTTTTCTTACAACAACTCAATAGATTTTCTTGGATCATGCTCTTCGCATGCAAGGTATTTATTGCATGGCACATCAAGCTAATTTTGTAGTGCAAGTTTGATCTAAGTTGAACATAGCAAATGTAAGTTGGAAAACTTGTTCTAAACCCTAGTTGGCTATTTTAATAAAAACCCCAAGAAGCATTTGGAACTTAGTAAACTTGTTAAAATCATGAAAACTAAAGGAAACAAGTTAGAGAAAAAAATCAAAACAAAGTGGATTTCAATGTTGGACCCTACAAAAGAAGTCATGGTTGAATATTGTACTTTAATAGTGAAGATGGCTTTGGATTACCTTAGCAACAACTCTATTAACTTGATTAACTTTAAGATGTTATTTGACATTAAGGTCTTGTATGAGGTGGAAATCTTGTTGCCCATGTTGGAATTGATGAACAACCACAAAAAGGTTGCTTAAACCTTGAGATGTATTGTTTGTTGATTACATAGCAAGAATCAAATTTTGTCAAACACATTTCTTTTCACATTATGTGGACCTTAACATGACTTTCAAGTCACATGCTTTTTGAACATATAAGTGATTGGTAGACTCTTCCTATAACCTAATCATCATGTGGTGAATAATCATTATAAAAACCATATGGGGCATTTATCTTTTCATTGTAATGGACAACACATTTGGGTGAAACATCTAAACCAACTAATAAATGTTATGATTTTTGTGATCAAAGAGGTGCACATTCAAATTCTCACAAATCAAGTGAAAGAGATAGCTAAATAGTTGATTTCCAAATTATAGTCAAGTTATGTTCCTTCACATGGTGTAATGGAAGCTTTGGGGTGGTCTTTTGTCAATTCTAGTTGATGCCAAATCGTAAAGATTTCTTCAAAAAACACATTAATGTGATCTAGGGTTAAAATTGTTACCCCAAGAGGATTTGGTTTAATCAAATATATTACTGGTTGAAGTTTTTATCTTCAATATCTTTGGATCTTCATATGTCATTCTTCAAGTTATGAAAATAAATGTTATGCCAACCATGGGTCCTCCTTACACCATGAACCCTTTAATCGAGTTTGAAAATATTGGTCCTTGTCACAAGTGATTAGTAGACAAATTGCCATAATACTTGAAATTGGTAAAAATTGTCATGGTGCAAGTCATTGGGTGAATTGATGATAAAAGATGTTTTATTGATATGAAATTCCTCAAATCCAAGACCCACAATCAATTGATAACACATTTAGACCTTGTTGTTAGGATGTTTCCTCAACAATTTTATATGTTGGAGAATTTTTCATACCCATAGCCAATTGCAACTTGGAAGGATATGCATGTTTAATATAGTTTTGAAAATTAACTAATTTTTGTTTGTGTAAGTTGAGGTTTATTTTTTTGCCATTGCCTTGTTGTTTCCATGATTTTAGCAAGTTTGATGTCTCTTAGATTAGAATTTTGTCAAGTGGTAGTAGGTACTAACAAGTTTGTGTGTTTGTGTGTAGGTAGCTTGTGCCACAATGAATAGTTTAAGAGTTCAATTCAATTTTCAACAATCGTATGTTTTTGTAATTGTGCATAATCGTGCGCAATGTATGTGTGACATGTGTGCAACATGCTTGTATGGTTGTTGGCAATTGAGGGGTTTAATTCCCACACAAGTCAATACTTAGCAATTGTATGTGCATTCAAGCATTGTGTGTGTAATATTTAGGACTTGCAAAATCAAGATCATCAAATCTCCACCTTGAAGGAACATGTTCATTGCCAATCGGACCTCCAAAGTATTTAAAGTTGCATAAGTATTTTAGTTGGGCCAAACAAGCATAACCAAATTGAACTCCATTGCACATTTTGAGGTCACCAATCATTTAAGACACAAAAAAGTTTATTGTAAGATGTCTTCAAAATAAGACGCCATGTCACCTACTAGAAAAAAATTGACCAAACTAGCCATTCAATCGATGGTGAATGCTTCCTCGTAGCTAGGATAGCTATTTCTGAAAGTTGAAAATAAAAACTCAAGTTGCAAGATCTTAAAATCATTCCCAAAAGAAAATAAGGTGCGCAAAAAAAAATTGTCATCATATTGTGAAAATTGCTACAATGATGTTCATAGCTGTTGATCTGAATGGTCGAGATTTATGCTAGGCAACACCCTTGGAGTGGGCGCTCCTGAAAGATAGGCCCACCATTGGCTGATGCCTCATGGAGCAAGCCCTTGTTTGCGGAATGCCTCACTCCTTGCACATTACCCTACTCATTGCAACATAGCATGTCCTATGGTGCATCCTACTTAGTGTTCTTTTGGCTTTTGTTTGTTTCAGCTTTTTCCTTTGTGCATGTTTTGGCTTTGTGTAAATGTTGTCTCAGATTTGCTTTTCAGCTCTACCACACACACAAAGAACCACGTTTTTGAAGGATTAGGAAATATTTCAAAGGTGGTTTGGTTCTGAAATGATGATCACAAAAGGCACCAAGCTTGTGGGGAGAAAGCATGACGCGTGGTATTGACGAAGGCTTGGTTAGTTTTGAAAGGTGGTAAAGCTCATGGGAGAAGGCAATTCGTCAATGAGAAGAGCCCCATGCTTCCACCACTTTCAACAGGCATCCTTTACAACAGGATGGAATGCAATGAGATCCATCACAAGGGGCTCTTTTGTTATAGACATGCTCCAAGTTTGCTCCTCCTTCAATCTTGAACCAAAGTGTTAGAAAATGGCATATAAAAGTATGTATGTGCATATTTAAGCTTGTCCCCTTTTACAATGATAATAATGGGATGTGGGAGCTTTGTGAACATGGTACAAAAATCAAAGAGACTACACTAGAGCATATCATAATAAGTATATAAAGAACCTTCTATACCATCCTTGAACATTTTAGAATTGAAAGAAAGGTTGCTCAAACTCTTTACCCCATGAACTTAATCGATAGGACTCTCAACATGGCTAATTTTCTTAAGGTCCAATCTATTTTTCATTTGAATAATTTTGTGTTGAAACCAAAATCTTGAAGATGGAATTGATCTCAAAATGAATAATTGGACAACAAGTTTGGTATTACAAAATGTGATAAGCACTCCATTTTGCAAGCCTTTGAATTCAAACTCCATCTCAAAAGAAACATTTGGAAATTGTCTGTTGAAGTGTCCAAATACCAAAAGCCCATTTGTAGAGATAATGGTGCGGCAACTGAATTTGTATTCATGAGTATCATAACTTCTCTATACTTCTTTAGGTCAAATTGAATAGAATTGAAAGATGCCTGAATAACAAATATGGTTAAAGAAATTACAGATGCAACAAATAGCAACAAACAGTGAAAGAGGAAAAGGAGAAGACCCCAATACATTAAACAAACAAACAAGAACACTGCCAATTCAAAACACTGCACTTCTAGCTGGGGACTACAAATCTAGAGACAACCCAAATTAATTTCCAGGGTTTCACTAAAGAGGAGACCTAACCCAAACTAGCCTCTGAGTTACCCATTTGAAATTGGTCATTGAGTCTGCAATCAAGCCACTAAAACTCTGTCCCAATAAAATTCTTCAGTATTTCGTTTAAAGACTGCAGCTGTAATAAATAAGTTCTTGCCCATGTATATAAGAAGCACCCAAAACACAAACAACAAAGACAGAATAAGCAACAAAAACTAATGCAAGGATATGACAGACAACCCTGATGTACAAGCAAGAATATGCTTGTAATGAGCAGTGACATGAGCATCCATAGATACAGAGACCAGATCCAGATGGAACTATGTTACTTGGCTATCAATTTAATGGCCCCAGCTTTGAGTTCCATGTGATCACGACAAAACAGTTGAATCAAAGTCACCACTTTAGTGACTGACTTTATGTCTTTTGAGGATTTGTCCATTTGCTCCATGTGATGTTGATGGATCAATCAGCTTGAAAGAACCATCCTCCACTTAGGGTACCTCCCAATTATTTCCTTGCCATCAGTAAAGGGCTTGCCCATATGGTGGAGGATGGCAGCTCTGGGTCCTAGAAAGCTGGTGGTTGCTAGGCAGTGGATTAGCCACTTGATATGATGGGCATAGCAGAGAAGTTTCACATTAGACTTGAAACCTCTCCACAGGTTGTGCCAGACTGAAGAGACTCATTAGGAAGTGTCCCGATTGGTAGTGTAAGTTAGAGTGTATTCAAGAGAACAAGATTTGTCCTGTGACTACCTCAGACCTCCATCAACCTTGCCTTATCAGTAACAACAGGCCTTAGCCCATTCCAAAGCTCTCCAAGCTCTCCTTGTGCCCATGCAGCACAAGCAACAGGACCCAACGTTGATGGCACCTGACCACACCAACAGCCAATTAGTCAAGACAATCATCAGCTGCAATGTACACTAAGCCCAACAGATCAGTAAGCATTGCACTGTGGCAGCTCCATAGGCAGAAGCAAACTAATCAACAGATCAAAGAAAAGACTGAAGCTGTACGCTGAATGCAATCACACGACTTTTCTAAGGAAAATGGCTGTGCATACAACATATTCATAGGGTATGCAGGCACTGATGAAAAGAGGTTACAAGAAAGTGTAAATGCAATTTCCACACGTCCATTCCACTGGCACCAGATGAACTCATTTAACTGCTGTACTGAGAATCTGTGCAAAACATTTCATCAGTCCTGAATGCCAGTACATTCCACAATTGCCATAAGGAACTTACCAAATAAAGGAGAGCAGGTTGAGGCAACTGACTCAATAAGCCAGCAGCCAGAGCTGTAATGAGACCAATAGAATAGCCACATACAGCATACCGAATGTACTGATTTCCTCTAGAGAACGAGCCCTCATTCTCATGTTCTCTCCCTTTCCGGTGATCGAAACACAGAACCAAAGCAAGAAGCATTCCTGGAATGGCCTGCATGGTTTGCAACAAACACCCTTCAGTTTGAGCTGCTTTTAATGCCCTTGTTCCATTTACATCTGTAGACATTTCAGATCTGAAAACAAAACAGCAACCCAACCCTACATCAAGAGAAAAAAAAATCCAAAACCAAGGAGCAGTTTTGAACAACAGCCAAAAACCATACACATAATCAGGGACCTTCAGCAGCAAGGTGCATAGTATTGACCACCTATCATAACATCACCACTGACATCATACTTTCATGTACATGGGTGGAGGTGAATGTAAAACAAGAAAACTTAATTCATGGTTGATAGCTCAATAAAATCTAAAAGAGAAGGAGAAAAACTAAAAGAAACCCACTTGACAGGAGCACTTTTCTCTTTCATTGCCAGTCGACTAAAGAAAAATTGCTGATCAATTCCTCTATTCTACAGAATCTCCAGTTCAGTGCCTTCAATGGGTTCAAAGACACAGACTGCATTTTGATGCATATCAGAAGGGTGTGTAACAGGCAGAATTGTGAAGGATGAGAGAAAGATACCATATCTCCAAGGCCAAGCATCAGAAACTCTGTTCCTCCACTGCCGCTTGGAATCCATCCTCCAAGTAAATTGCGGGGGAAGACTAGCTTCACAGGAAGTTCCAGTTTCTTTGTGATTGCTTGTGAAAGGCCCTGCAAATTCAAAGAGCTGGCCACAGTGTGGATGGGATTGGATGCTTGTTGAGTGGCCACAGACACCATAACGTTGGAGCCAAAGAATTGCTCAGAAAAAAACACCCAGAAGATGTCGTACACAAATAGACACAGGAGCAGGAGTGCACAGATCTTGATATTCGGAAGCCGGACATGGCTCACAAATGCAATGCAGATTGAGATGCCAAGTACGTTGTTCAAGAGCCAATGACCCGTCACAAGCCAAGCTGCAACCACCACACAACTGACCACAACCAGCAAGCCCTGTGTTCGGCTGAAGGAGCCACAGCAGCCACGGTTCACAATGATGGGATCCAGTAACCCCATTTGCGAATTCATGTAAGTCACATAAGGGGCCATGCAAAACGCTAGAGAGGAAGCTGATGCCACTGCAGTGAAAGCCATAATGAACTGGGACATGGATGCAAACAGATAGAACATGAGCAGGAGGCTGCAGGAACTAGCTATAGGAATCATCAAAGCCTGTGAACTGTCTAGGGTTATGGATGCTTCTGCAAAATCCTTGTGTCTTTCAGATTCCTTTTCGAAAGTCAAAGCCCGCTGCGCCGAGGCTGACACCACAAACACGGCAGTGGCTATCAAAACCACTGACGCCGGCTCCAGCAGATACGCCAATCTCCACAGAGCTTCCATAACGTCTTTCGCGAAACCCTAAAAACTCTGAAAACTCGAGATGTGTGTGTCTTCTCTCTCTCTCTCTCTGTGTCTCTCTCTCCACTGTTCCCTACTGCCCACCAAAAACAGAATGGATGCGGCAAGTCCTCTGCAACAAGGAATTGCCTGCTTCCTGTGCACCCAACCTTCACAAAGAATTTCTCATCCTACCCTAACGACTCCATCGAACTCGATTCTCCTTTCACGAGCCTCCTCTTTGCTACTGGCGGAGATGTTTCAACTTCGAAGTTGAATTGCAGGGATGCGATTCCATATATTGGGTGAGAGAAGATGATTTCCGGATGAAGACGAAAACGGACTTTAGTAGCAAGGCAGGATTAGTCCTGCTCTCAGAGCGAGCGAGCGACTGCTGCGATAATCAAAGAGCTCCAAAGTCCATACAGCAACTGGCCGTTTTGGTATCCAGATTTCCGCGAATTTGGGCGCGCAATTGAGAAACAGAGCAGCAATCAAGACGCACGTACTCCATCTCGATCAGACTACACGGAAATTTTGCGGAGAATTTCTGGGCACGAGAGAAGAAGAAGAGAAGGAAAGAGGAAACGAGAGAGACGAGAGAAAAGGCGAACAGGCACTCTCACGCGGCGGGGAGCATGGTGTGCTCACGGATGAAGGATGATCCCCGACACATCCGACGGATGAATTCCGATCCTCGTACTTTAACTCTGCGTGGATTTCATCCATAGTTTTTTTTATTAAAAAAATCGACTGTGCGTTGACGAGCTTTTTTTTGACTGGCGGAATTTCCTCAAAAGGCGAAACAGTTTTTCTTTTTTTGCCAAAAAGAAAAAAGAGATTTTTGGAGGGTTTCAATCGCCGATTCACCAGAAGTGAGAAAAAATAATAGTAAAAATCTCAAGGTTTCTATATTTGGTTTTT
>Ga0116228_10006446_pt1 | contig 10489 bp, 8 predicted proteins | sample S1TSphfallax_2_FD_89694 | JGI IMG/M metagenome (GOLD analysis project Ga0116228, IMG submission 89694) | Host-associated microbial communities from peat moss isolated from Minnesota, USA - S1T2_Fc - Sphagnum fallax MG | ecosystem: Host-associated > Plants > Peat moss > Unclassified | place: USA... | reverse complement strand
TATATATATATCAAGTTGCACCCTTTCTGTTGCAGGCCGGTGTGTTTCAACCGACCCCTCCCCCCATAATCAATTTGTGCAAAAAAATAACCCCCTACCCTCTCCACAATGAAAAAAACATTTCTAGAAAACCCTATTAAGCCCTTTCCCCCCTCCTCCTTCCACATTTCCAATGAAGGGAAAATTAAAACTCCATACCTCCACCCCTCTCCCCTGTAACAGTAAAAAAATCAAAACTCAAGGTGCACCCTTTCAAGTTCCCCCCTTGCACAATGAAACCCAGTAATTCCCCTGGCCCAATAAAAAGTAATTTATCATAGTTACCAGCAATAAAAAAAGGTACAAAAAGTAACAAACCTTACCCCTTTCGACAGTATAAAGTAACTTCCAAAAGTTACGACCAGTAAAAAAGTAACTAAAAGTAACAAAAAGTGAAAAAGGTCAACAAAAACAACCAGGCATCGCGCTCAAACAGCCAGGCACTCCTGTGTATTTTTCCTGGTCAAACAGCCACTAGCCACCGACTTACATTCGTAATGCCCGGATTTACTAAGATAGGGACACCATTTTGAAGGAATGTCATGATGGACCACTTGCGGGACATGGTGGTGCGAAGCGCACCACAACATTCATAAAGAAGTCCTACTATTGGCCCGACTTGAAAGAAAGTGCGAAAGACTATGTGAAGACTTGCTTAACTTGTCAACAAAACCGAACCCTCAACAAGAAGCAAGCAGGTTTGTTGCAACCTTTACCAATTCCCGAAAGGCCGTGGGAAAGTGTGTCCATGGATTTTATGGTGAGTTTGCCGCCATCAAAAGGCTTTGATGCCATCATGGTGGTGGTGGATCGGTTTAGCAAGATGGCACACTTCATTCCCACAAAGGATGAAGCCACAGTTCAAGAGATAGGGAGGTTGTTCTTCACACATGTCTTCAAGCATCATGGCCTCCCAAAAGACATAGTGTCGGATTGAGATCCAAAGTTTACAAGTAAGTTTTGGAGAGGCTTGTGGAAGCGAATGGGGTCAGAACTCAAGATGAGTACCGCATTCCGCCCCCAAACCGATGGACAAACCGAAAGGGTCAACTTGGTGATCCAACAATTCTTGAGGAATTATGTGGTGGCAGATCAACAAAATTGGGTGGACCATTTGGAGTTAGCCGAGTTTTGTTACAATAACTCGGAACACTCCGCAACTGGGTCCACCCCATTCCAAATGGTGACCGGCAAATCACCAATTATGCCCATGACTTGGGCAGCACAAGGACAACCCTCAACTGATGCAAGTGATGAAGTACTAATGGTCACACAATTTGATGAAGAAAGGCGGCGCTTGTGGGAGGTGGCCAAGGCCAACTTGGAAAAGGCGCACAAAAGGTACAAGAATTTTGCGGACAAGTCCCAACGAGAAGTGAAGTTTCAAGAGGGAGACGAAGTGTGGTTGAACATCAAGAACTTTAGGTTGCCTGAAGGTTTAAGTCATAAGTTCATGGGCCCATATGCGGGTCCATTCAAAGTGTTGGAAAAGAAACTTTCCGACACTTATAAGTAAAAACTTCCGGAAAACCTTAGAGTTCATCCCACATTTCATGTGTCCTTTTTGAAGCCGGTCTCCCGTGATGCCTCAAGACCCAACCAAGAGTACAACTCAAGGCCCCCACCCGACTTGGTTCATAATGAACCAGAATTTGAGGTGGAGGCCGTGCTCAAGTCAAGGCAATTGAGAGGAAGAGAGCGGGAGTACTTAGTGAAGTGGAAAGGATACCATCCAATAGAGGCATCTTGGGTGAATGAATCCGATATGGAGCATGCATAAGAAGCCATAGAAGAATTCCACACTAGACCAGCAAAGAAGAAGAGACATAGAGTGTGATGAGGACATCACATTTCTTTTAATGGGGAAGGGAATCGCATTAAATGTACCACATCAAGTTGCAAGTGAAATAAAGGCTAAAACTTCCAAAAGATTGTATCATAAAGTGAATGCAAATAGAGTTGTCAAAGAGGCATTGGACAAATGGAACATCTTGCGTAGGCCCAAATCAAAATCGGACTCCTACTTGGGAGTTGAGGGAAACCTTGACTCCAAAAGAGGAGGCAAGCAAGGTGAGCTTGCGGGGACATGCACATGCCTTAAGTGCATCCCAAATGGTTGGTTGGTAGTGGCGGCCAACGTGGGAAGTCATGACCCCATTCGCGTACTTTAATCGTGTAGTTTGGGACTTGGGTTTTTGGCAAAACTCAAATGTTGCTTCTCGTACCTTGATAAGCAAACCTTTTAGTTAAGGCTTGATTGTTGTGATCAAGGCGCAAGGTGGTGAAAGGAGTCATGTCAAGTAGCTTAAGTCAATAGTAAACTTGATTTATGTCCTCACGAAGGGAAAGATGGAAGGTGTTCCTCCCAAATGAGGGCTTCGTCAATTAGGCTAGTTTAGTCTTTTGACGAAGCGATGGAAGAGGGTTTTTGAGAGACCTTTTTTAGACTTGTCAAGAAAGTGTTGGAAACTTGGGGACGCCTAAGTTAGCTTGAGACAAGGTCTAGCCACAAAGGTGGCAAACAATGGCCAAGGATCCAAAAGAAAACAATTGCAAGTGTGAAAAACATTCTAAGTGTCAATGAGGACATTGACCTTTCTTCTAGTGGGGGAGAGTGTTGCAACCCTACTTTGGGTGAAGTGGGAGGATGAAACTCCCACTCCCAAAGTTGGAGATTTGGAGTCCTCCGGGACTCCCGAATGTTTAGGGTTCGATAGCAAGGCCCAAAACACCTCGCATTGGGGTGTTCTTGGTGTCATTGGAAAGGTCTTGAAGCGTAGATACCGAAAATGGCCTCGCATTGGCCATTTGGACATCTTCAGACCAAGTTATGGGCAAAAGAAGGGCCGGGAGTCAAACTGGCAGTTTGACTCCCGACCACTAAAAGTCGGGAATCGACCTCTTCCTGACCTCAGAATTGCGAGTGCGACACGGAGTTGGAAAGATCTCGACGAGGGCTACAACTTTGGTTTAGACCTCGTCGCGATCAGAATTTGCAGTCGGGAGTTATGAGCTTCCAAAGTCCCGGGACTCCAACCGGGACAGTTTCGGGACAACTTCGAGACTTCAACTTGGGAGTCCCGGGAAAAAGTGCCATTTGGATGCAAGTGCGGCGGGTGGACGCAGAGAATACTATAGGGAGTATGGTGGTGACATCTCCCGAGCCCGGGCCGTGGTGTGTCTTATGAGTCCGAGTTAGCCCGTTGTTTGTCCCAACACCAAATGCATGCAGAATGAGTTCTAACCAACTTGTGTTGGTTTTGGATGCAGGTCCGTGACCAAATAGCTTGATCTCTTCCTAGTCTAATCGCAGGACTCCCAACACGACCCCTCTACCCCTTCTAGTGTTGTGAGTTGGGAGCGGCACCAAGTTTCTGGCCATTTCCGCAAAGCCAACTCTTTGGACCCTTTTTGGGTCACACAAGAAACTTGGGGGCGCGTCACTCATGAAGATGTCGTTGTATTTTCTTTTGTATTTTAAGCATCTCGCATGGTGCAACGTCTACGGCACATAGACACCATTATTTAACAGAAAAAAACCCCTAGGTAGAAACACCCATTACCAAATGCCTACCCATTATCAAAACACCTATTTGGTTCAGCTAGTCCCCTATGATCAATGTCAGTTAGCCCCCTCTAACGGTTAGAGTCGCCTCTATCACCAAACTGATCATTGAGAGAAACTGGCCCCACTTTTATTGGAATAGTTGTGTTTGAAATGCGGGTGGGCTATATCAACTACTGGAAAAAAATGTACTTTTATAAAAGGTGGACACACTAATATCAGAGGGGCGTGTTTGGAAAGGCTACACCCACCTAGACAAAAAGAAATGTCATTCTGTTAAAACAAATGGCCTCGCTAATATTGGAATAGTTGTGTTTGGAAATGGGGGTGGGTTGTACCCACCACTAGAAAAAATTGTTCCTTTCCCAAACCATTACAATTAAAATCAAATGACAAGTATGAACTTGGGATACCTAATCTACAAGGCAAGTTGAAATTTGCCTTTGTTTCTTACTTCTCTTGTTAGAAAAACAATCACAATTTCAATTCTAGGACAACTCATTCTATTCACATTTTGCAAGTTTTGGTCTTTTCTCAAATATGTCTATGCTTTTAGATTATGCTGAAAAGGATCTCAAAAGTTTTATCAAGCACTTATTGCTTAGTTGAAAAGTGATAAACTCAAAAGAAGATAGCAACAAGGTGAAGAGAAAGGATGAAATTGAACCTAATGCGAATTGTGAAATTGAACCTAGTGTAGATTGTGAAGAAAAAGGTAGTTGAAGAAAGCATAGAAAACCAATTTCCTACAATAGTGAAAAGATCCAAAATTAGCAAAGACCATTTAGCTAGTGAAAGAAGAAGACCACATTGATGATTCCATTTTACCATAGACATAATTTACAATGACAAATTCAAGTTCATATATTATTGCTAGGTAGCTAAGCAAATATCTACTCCACAAGTAGTCACAAATGTTAGAAGTGTGGGGTCTTGTAAGTTTCATCAAGTTCAAATGAATTGCAATTTGAAATTCACTCCAACAATTTGCACAAACGATAGAAGAAAATTTTGTGTGGGAAAGCTTTAACCAATTTCAGAATTTATCTTTCAATTTTTTTATGCAAAGTCACATGCCATTGAAAAATATCCTAACTTGATTTGAATTTATGTGATCTTTGTTCAACTTTAGAAAAAACAAAGGGCATACTTTTGGTGGGGCTTAAACATGAACCCGTAGTCTAGTGCAAGTTAAAACCAAGAAGATCAAATCAACCTTGAATGTTAATGTGCCTTGCAAGAAGAGGAGTTGTTTGTTGAATCAAACAATTAACAAGGATAATGTACCACCTCGACAAAAAAAATGTCCTAAATCAACAAGGACAAACAAGAATGCAACTATAAATTTAAAAAACAAATGGAGAACAAAGAGCTTAAAAGAGGTTATGGATGTCGTGGAAAGAGGCATCACATCATTGAGGAAAATCAATTTTGGAATATTATACCTCACATTATTATCAAATACCTCAACAAGAAGACCAAATCCATGGAACAAGGCCCACTAGGTTTGTTGACAAATGAAAAAGAGGTAGCCATTGTCAATTAGATACTTGGTATGCAAGAATGCAGGATATAAATCACATTATAGCATCTCAAATTAAAGGTAGCAAAACTTAACCAAACCATAATTACACCATTCAAAGATGGAATACTAAGGAATTCATGGTGACATTGGTTCAAGCATAGACATCCAAAATTAACCATTAGACTTGTAGGACTTGAAGTATGTAAAGCAGAGGGTTTAACAAATGAAACATGCAAGTCATTTTATTAGAATTTAACAACTTTGTACAACTAACACAAGTATTTTATAAATCACATCTAGAACTATGATGAAACAAACACCTAGGTTGGATAGTAATTAGAAGCCTAGGTGTTAACCAATAGAGGTTTGTAGCAAGTGCACATCACCATTTTCAAGTCTAGGGAATGAATGATAGTCAATTGTGGCATCAACATTACAAGAGGATTTCTATTGAGATTCTACCTTTTCAAAGGTGAGAAATAAAAATAATTACATGACATATTGCAATCTAAGAACATGCATGGCACTGGAAAAAAAACATGGATGATTTGCTTTATGTTCAAAAAATTCTCTCATTCTTTATGAGGTCAATACCTAGTGCCATATTTCCATCCAATTGCCATCTATTAACTTTAGATGGACATGGTTCACATGCAACTTTAGAAGCAATAAAGTTGGCACAACAATGTGGCTTAGACATGACGTGTAACCCTTTTGACCTCTAAATTAATTACATGGTTGACCCAATAGGAGAAATAAACTACCTTGGCTTTTTAACAAAAAGTCAAAAAAAAGCCAAAGCAAGGACAAAATCTTGGATGCTTACAAAGGGACATGTTGTGGTAAGATTACAACATTATATCCCTAAGTAATAAGGAACAAAAGAGGATGGGGTTTTGGGGGAGGGTAAAGGGGTTTTAGGTACATGACCAAAAGCACAAATCATCAATCGGGAGGGTGAAGAAAATTAAGTACATAACTAGAAAGGCAAATCATGACAAGAAAAAAAAGGAATTCAAACAAGGGGGCAAGGTGACCAAAATAAGGATTCAAACTTTGGGGAAGGGGGGGACTTGATCTAATACATGAACACATGACTAGTAAAAAGATGATTAAAAGAAGTATTCAAACTAAGAGGGTGGCTTGATAGGTATGTCAATGTAAGAAATCACTAAAAAAAAAAACTCAAATAAGGGGCACGTGGCTTGATCAAGTTCACAAACAAAAGAAACGACCATAGGGTGCAAATTCTTTAAAGTGCACCAAAATGTTGTCATAGCATCACCCTTTTCTACATTTTTACCTTTTTTTTATTACCATATAAAAACACATTTATGGATGATTATGATGAAATTTAAAATTGCAATACTTTAAAATATAGTCCTTCTGAAAATTTTGACAACTTTTGATTCATTATTTTTTATGGGGATCAAGATTATAAGATAAAAAGGGACTACAATAAGGATTAGGCCCTTTTCATCCTATGTGGTACATAAAGGATTTTCACCCATAAAAGGATCAAAAAAAGGATACACAAAAGACAACCAAAAAAAAAATTCAAACTTGGGGTGGGCCTTGATCAAGTATGCAACACCAAAAGTGAACAAAAAAGGACTAAAATAGGATACACAAGAGATGATTAAAAGAACTTGAAAGGGGGAAAACACAAGATGATTAAATACAAAAACACAAAAGATGACTAGAAAAGGAATTCAAACTTGGGGGAGGTTGGCTTGATCAAATACATAATAAAAGAAATAACCAAAAAATGATACACAAGAAACAACCCAAAAAAAAAACTTGGATGGAGGGGGGGCATGTGGCTTGATCAAATATTTAACAAATGAAACAACTAGAAAAAATACACAAGAGACAACTTAGATAAAACTTAAATGGGGGGGGGGGATTGATTAGGTATACAAACATAAGATATGAAAACAAACTCAAACTAAAAGGGGTATGGTTTGATCAAGTATGCAACAAAAGAAAAGACTAGAAGATAAAAGGAATTAGGTTGGTGCAGAGGGGCACAACTTGATTAGGTATGTAATGAAAAATACAACCAAAAAAATGAATTTTTGATATAATTTTGACTTTTTTAAGTGTCAAATTAAAATTTGTAATTATCTTGTTAGTTAGATGTTACCATGTATATATGTTAAATTAGAAGCTAGATAAAATGTTAATTAATTAATTAATAGTTTATATATTAGTTCCTACTTAGTTAGGTAACTACTTTAGTTACTAATTAATGTTCCATTTTTGAATTAGTGTTAAGTAACTATTTTAGTTATTAGTAAAATCACCCAGCCTATTTAAAGAGGTGAGTTTGAATCTTTTGTATTCTTCTTCATTTGCAATAACATTCATAAAATTGTTTTATTATCTTTTGAATTTGCACGTATGCATTATGTTTAATTTGAACATGCATGCAATATAGGAATAATGAGATTCTTGTGTACATGTCTTTTAGAGTATATTTTGTCCATTAATAGAAATCATGACGAATAAGGTGTAAATTGAACATAAGATCACGACCAAAAGTCAACATTCCATCAACAAAGCAAAAGCAAAAACAAAGATGAAAAGAGGCCACCAATGAAAAATTCCATTCCATTTGTAGTAGTTAACAACATTAAAACAAAACCAACTACATTTCATTAGAAGAGGATGACTACCAAGAGAAGAAACAACACACAACAAGAATGAAGTGTATGGTGGGATGCCACACCTTATGTTGTAATGCCTCCAACTTCACATGAGTTTATCATGTTATTTGATAATTAGGGGCATTTGAATGGTTAAAATTTGACCATATTTTGATAAGTCCATATAAGTTTGTTTTTCAATTTCTTTGTCCCAAAAGCATATTTTTTGAAATTTTTAAATGAAGCATCATTCTTATGGACTTTGTGGGTTTCCCTTTTAGGATTTTCAAATTTAAAAATGACATCAGCTACATTAAATACAAATTTTCACATAGATTTGGAAAGGTTTGTAAGTGATTGAACATGTATTATTCAAAGATTAAAATAATAACATTTAAAAAATAACAACCATGTCCATTTGAATCATTTTAAAGAATCTTGTATGGACTTGTAGGGAATGCAATTCCTATTGATATTAAGCCATTGTATCTTGCATCTACCCAATAAACACTTTAAAAAAATGAGGGATTGTAAATGGGTGCAAGTAAAATATTTTGTACATACTTACAACCTTGTTTTCTACTTGAAAACAAGTAAAAAACAAGGAAACAAAAACAAGTTTTAACCTTCCTTTAACATTTGCAACAAATGAAACCTTTAATTTTTTCATGGGCATTTTTAAACTGCTTTTAACTTTTCAAAATAATTTGTATCATATCATTTGGACTTGAAAAATATCCGAAAAGTATGCCCAATAATTTATCATTTTTCAACAGGTTGGGGATCATTAATTTAGTTATTAAAAAAAAATTCATTAACAAAAAAAACTTATATTAGAATGTTCACCACTATATCAATATTTAGGTGCTTGAAAAAAAACCAAATATTTGTAAAAAGATTTCACCTACTTTCAAGTACTTGAACCTTATTTTTCAAATTGTTACAAATTTTAGGTTGAATCCAAATATTTGCAAGTACTTTAAAAAAACATGATTATAACAAAAAAAAAATTAAGTTCATGTGAATAAGAATTAAGAAATAATGTACCCAAAAAAAATTATCATCCCCATAAAATGACTTGTTAATCCTTTTATTAAAAGATCTTAGCATTTTGTTGCTTACATTACTTTTTGTATATATTTTACCATGTTTTCACCCAAATTGCAATTGTGTTTTTGGGTGAAAGCACATTAAAAATGAACTACTTTTCACCCAAAAAAATGATGTATAACAAATATCATAGCACACAATAAGCTAAAATTTTGATGGCATCCTTTGGCTATTTTAAAGACAAGATTTATTTTTTTAATTTGCATGATAACATCTTGGAACTTAAGGTTCATCTTGAGTCAAAATTTATTTTGATTCAATGATTAGACGAAGAAGATTGGATGAAATTAATGGGCATTTAGAGTATATGATTTACAATTTTTCAATAACCATAGGGCCTCATGTTTTTCTAACCCCCCCCCACCCAAGGAAAAATATATATATATATATACCATTGACCTTTCATAATCTATGGAAAAAAAGTTTACTATTTCAACACCTCCACCTATACATTTTCCCAAAATAACTTTAACCTTTTGTGCACCTTTCTTCAAAACCCAAAACAAAAAATCCTCACATACCTTCACCCCTTCAAATCAAATAGCCAAAACAATATAAACTTCAAAATCGAAATTAAACCTTGTTTAAAGGGCCAAGAGGATGGAGAAAGAAAAAAATAAAACTTTGTGACAAAATAAAACTTCATAATTTTGTTGATTCCAACATGATCAATCCAATTCTTTCTAACTACATTTGGGCAATCAGATGTTTGCAAGCACACAATTCACACCCCCGAAAACATACACAAAATCCAATGTGGTTTTGGATTTTACACACTAGTTATGGTTTGGTGAAGGTCCACCCCATGCTTGGGTTGCCTTTTCAACCTTGGGCAATTGGATCTACATCTTGCACATGGGCTTCTCCCTCAACAACAATGGCACTTGTATACAAGCCAAAGATATGAAAGGACAACAAGGGGAAAAGGTTTCTTGTTAACTTCAAACAATGTGGACCTATGTGAGCTACTTAGGTGGCTAAACCTTGGATATGAACTACCTACATGTTTTGGGTGGGCATCAAACTTTACTTGGGTAGCATGTACCTTACACTTGGGTATCATATCTTATGTTGAAGTTTCCCAAAGACTAACTAATCAATCTTGCATTTAGGTATTTAGTTCCCTATATTTGTTTCAATTGCCAATCAAGGTACCCTTTGGTTCAAAACATTATGTCTTTTGTGTGTCTCAAAGTTTCCATTATTTCCTAGCAAATACTAATGGAGCTTGGAAATGAAAGGGTGTGTAAAGGTCTTCACCAGATAAAATTATAACAATTAGAAGGTTTAGAAAAAACCCAATTTTTGTGTTTGTTCAAGTACATATCAACATAACCCACCAAATAAAAATTACTTGGAATAATTATTTGAAAGAATTAACAATAAAAAGAATTTGTGGGGAAACTAAGGTATAAATTTATGTGTTGTACCATACCCATCATTAATGTTTGATGTTGTGATGCGCTCCCAAGTCACGGAGTGAAACCCACTTGAGGGTTTCACAAAGTCAAGTTGCGGAAAGTTGAGACTTGGAGGCACGCTCCCGGCTTCCAACTCTAGAAAGGGGTAGAGGGTCGAGTTGGGAGCCCATGGATTAGACTA
>Ga0116228_10006445_pt1 | contig 10489 bp, 4 predicted proteins | sample S1TSphfallax_2_FD_89694 | JGI IMG/M metagenome (GOLD analysis project Ga0116228, IMG submission 89694) | Host-associated microbial communities from peat moss isolated from Minnesota, USA - S1T2_Fc - Sphagnum fallax MG | ecosystem: Host-associated > Plants > Peat moss > Unclassified | place: USA... | reverse complement strand
GCTCTGCTGCCTCAGAGTGACGTTAGGGCCCAGTCTTTCGCACCAGCGGTCAAGTCAGGGGAGGATCAGAAATATCTCAAGATCAAATTTACCAAAATTTCCATACATGGTTTGTTGGCCTGGCCTGCCTAGGCAGGCAAGGATATTGTGTTTAAACTCGTTATAGAGTAGAGTAGCTTTATGGATTTTGGGCCCTAGTTTGTTGGTCTATTTTTTATATGAGGATTTTTGAAAGATGATATTTTGGCTTGTGTTGAAACTTGAGATTTGTTATAGAGTTACAATATCTTGAAGGATTTCGGTTTCATTTAGAGGATTATATTTTTGCATGGTCAAATATTTGAGTTTCAGTAATTCTTCTTTTGCCTTCAGATGAGTTTTAATGTAATTGGCAAGGCCACACTGTGACGCACCCCTTGTTATTTTTCTATTTTTGCAATGAGATGGAATCCTTGTTTGGTTCCCATGTTTATTTTTAATTATTAAAAGAAACACTCCGTAGATGGCATGAAAACCGTATTTATCGCGTTGATTCGGTCTCATCCGTTCACATATATAAAACCATTGTTGGGGGGGGGCAAGGTTTTTTTGTTCCAATTTTGTGAGGGAAGTTAACATCTTGAGGCACAATGAGCTAAACTCCCCCCCCCTCTTCCCCCCTTGAAATATGACGACTTGAGGCCCTTTTATTCCCTCAAAAAGCCTCTGACAATTTGCAGGCCTTGCTCTTTTTTGTCACCAAGTGGCAAAATTTTGACACCCAAAAAAGCCCTGGTTGGGGGTGAGTGTATCCATTTTAACATATCAGCCAGATAAAAATTAAGCACAAAATTTTTAAAAATCTCAGCCAAGTAAAGGTAAGTAGACTGCAAAAAATTTCCAAACCAGGTAAGGATCAATACTTTTTTGGTCAATTTTGTGTTATAGCCAAAGTGGGGATGATCCACAACAAGATTTAGCCAACTTTGGCTACAAGCTAAATTTCAAAATAAAAGTTCTTAAACATCTACACTTTTGGCTGCCTACTTGAACTAGCCTATACTGTTTACAAATTTACGGTTTGGGACCAGAGAGGCCATTAGATGAAAGGTAGATCATGGAGGACAGATACATAAAAGTAGCCTATACATAAAAGTCTGAAAATTTCTCTTAGTATTTGGTCAAATATTGGCTATTGTAAATCTCAGAAAGCAAATGTTTTTAGCACCGTTCATTTTTAATATAGCTTTCTCAGCTATGTATAAGTAGAAAAAAAAGAGTTGATAAAGCTATAAAGGCTTTGCAAAATTATCAATTTGGGTAAAGGTAAATAATGAACATTGACTCAGTTTGCAGGATAACAATAATATTTCAACATTTACCCTATACATACAATGTAAGTATAACTTATAAGTGGGTGAATGTACAATAAAAAAAATTCCACAGGTATGGCATGTTTCAAAGTGAAGAAAAAGACAATTATGTAATTGGCATTGCAAACATGAATGCATGAAATTTCAAACATCCTATCAAAAATTTGACAAAAATGCAATCAAATCAATCAATAGCATTAAAGATGTATTCGCAAATATATGTAATGGAAAACTATAATAAAATGTAAAGGGATTCCAAGAGCATATGATAAGAGTTTCATCCAAGTTAATTAATGCAATGAATAAAATTAAAATATCAAAAGAAAATAAATTTAATAGTTAGTCATCATAATTTGAACAAATCCATTATAATCACAAACATTGTGCAAAATGGAAATGCATATATGTTATTAGCATTTCTATTTTTTGGCTGAATTTGTGCATTGTGGTGATAATGTTTTTTGAAATTTTTGGTTTTTAAAATCGTAAACTCAAGAAAATTTGCTATTTAAAAAAAAAAATCTCCAAAAATTTGAAAGAAAACTTAGAAAATAGTGATTAAATTAGTTTTACATTAATTACATTACATATAATTCGATAATATTTTAAAAATTAATAAAATATTTTAAATATTTAAGTATTTATGAGTTATGTATTAATAACTTGTGAGTAACTAAATATCTAGTTTGTTAAATATGAAAAAATTATTGTTTAGTTAAATAATTGATAATGAATACTGAATATTTGTTATGTATATTTTATAATTTAAATATATGTAAATTTAATTATTATTAATTAAATGATTATATAATTATCTAGTACTTGAATTGTTTAGAAAATTTAAAAACTAAAAAAGTAAGGCATGACAAAAATTTTAGAATTACAACTTAATTTGTGAGGTAGTTGCAACTTCAAAACTGGCCCCATATTAAGTGTTTGTTCTTCATTCTTATTTTGAACATTATATAAACAAGGGGGTGTGGTCATCGAATATCACAATACAAAATTTGTGCACATGGGATGAACCAATCAAAAGGCCCAACCCAAAAGAAAGAAACAAATTATGCACATTTCTAAAGTATTTACCTTCTCAACCTACTTATCTACTTGGCTAAGTAGGTACCTAGTTTGACCTACCTAAGTACCTACCTATGTGAGTGAGTATTTAACCTAAGAAAATAAAACTTACCTACTTATTTTTTTACCTAAGTAGGTAGGTTGGTTTGTAGCCTATGTTTGTAGACACGTATTTATTTATTTACTTAGGTGCCTACCAACCCAATATTAATATTTTTGTTATATTTTTATGCCATGTAGCATACTCATATTGGGCCATGTGTCATAGTATAAGTTCATCCAAAGTATTTGAATTGAACATCCTAAATTATTTCAAAATAATAATAATAATAATAATAATATAAGTGATCGAATATTAAGACACATGGCAACACATCAATTGCTTTCAATTGTGATCAAAATAGTTGCATCTTAGTCACATGTGACAATATGTACACAATGGAGTCACAAGATGAAATGTATTTGTTGACTTTTTTTTCATACAATACCTTTTGTCAGTTATGATTAAATTATCACATGTGACTTATGTTAAGCGACTAAAGGAATTTTAGTTACAAATGTCTCTTAGGACTAAAATTTAATCACAAATACATGTTTTTCTTCGAGTGTTTTCCATTAGAAGGTTGATGAATTTTACTATAATATTTAAATGTTGAGAATTTACAAGTACATTTTAGGGCTATATCATGTTGAAAATGGAAAATATTCAATAATTCATCTATTTTCACCTACTTGCACAAGTTTGGACAAGTATAAAAAATAGAAAAAATATAGTTATTTTTAAAAAATCTATTTGAATGCAATATTAGATATGTGATTACTCAACATCATTGTGATAAAATTAAAAATTGTCTTCATGTTAATCATTAAATAATAAAACATTTCTACGTTCAATACATTAAAATTTGTTTATGGCCAGTTGTTTTTTCTTTTTGAAAAAGATAAAAAATTATTTAATTTACCATGTTTTCACCTCGCATGTGTCCATTACAACCACAAATGAGTTGCAAATTTAATTGTTGATTTTCAAATTCCTTTTCATGTTAAAATGGATTTTAGTCTATCATTATTGTTGCTGCATAGTAACATGGAACCTAAGTTATAAAATCTTTGAATTAACATTATATAACCTTGGATTAATACAAAGTTTTCCCCTTACCCATGGGGCTCTAATTCATGAAAAATAAAACTATGGTCTATCTAAATGACAACTCATATGGCCAGATGCAAGGCTCCAAACTTACATAACCCTGTCGGGCTTCAAAGCCACTTGATTGTCCAACCATGGCCATTAAAATAACTTAATACAGAAAGCATTTCTAAGGACAATCTATGAGCCTCATCATCACCAAACTTTTCCAAAGTGAATTTTTTGTAGCTTTGTTCCAAATGTCTTTCATTACCAAGTGACAAGCCCCAACCTGCTCCAACAAATATGTTTAGCTTGTTGAGGACTTCCATTGTTAGATTTGTAGGTTCTTCAATCCCACAACGCATTCCAATTTCCAATCGACAAGTGCGTTGTTGAATGGGAGATTGATTGGTTGATGGTTGCAAAATCTCATTGTCCAAAGCATTTGGATGTTGAGAAATCTCTTCTCTCAGTTGATGTGCATTTTGTTGCAAATTCATCATTGGATTTACAACATAAGAACCTATCATTAAATAAATGGCAACATGTAAGAGTCATAATTTGATTTTCACAACTACATTTTTTTCTTTAAATGACAACATCAACAATGTGCCAACATGTCTACCCTAATTGTGCACAAAGGATCATGGTAATCAAGGAAAAACTAATCTAAAGAAAGTTAACATGCCTAATCTTGTTATCATGTACATGTTCATATTCATTGATGGAGGTTTTCAGGTAATGTAGTTTACCTGGAACATCAAGGTCGCTCGGTAATTCCAAAATCGTTTCGTGTTCAACACCATGAGGGGTTCTAGAACCACCATTAATGTCATTAACACCTCCTTCAACATCCATAATTGCTTGGGATTGATTATGGAAGGATGGTAATGGTACTTCATGAAACATCGTAAAGTGCTCATCACCATGCACCATTGTTGCATCTTCATCTGGAGTGTTGGAAAGATGCAATGTTGATGCGAACTGCCAAATTTCGAGGCTTTTGGCATATTGTAAAATCAAGGTCTTTATTTGGTCATGTGGAAGTTTGTTGGAAATTTTTGAAAGAGAATTGTAGCAACTATGATGAAAGTTGAAACCAACTCTTCCATTGATGTCAAGGCAAAACATGGCCACATCACGGATAATAGCAGCTTGTTCTTTGGTTTCTTGTTCTTGAAAATAGATTTTAACACCATTCAAAGACACCCTTGGTTCATATTTGACTCGGCCATCTTTTTTAGGGTTCTCGTGCACTCCATGGTATTTTCTGAACTTTTGGAATGGGTAAGCCCCCAATCTTAGTTCTATGCAAACATATGTGGCACGAAACTCCCATGCACCATTCGAATACGTGTCCCATTGACCTTTTTCCACATAACCCATGAAGTACAGATCTATGCAAACCATAATGTTAGGATTGAAAATGTCACGGCTCCAAGTGGACAACTTTAAATATAAATCAACGTTTCCATACTTGATGATATACCAGTCCAAAGGAAGGTGAAAAAAGGTATATAATTCACAAATGGTCGTAGTCCAATCCAGTTACCATGGTCAAATCATTTCTTTTCAAACCACACATTTTGGCCCTTGTTTGTAGGCTTTCACCTATCATAAAACATGACACAAATGTTGTCATGAATCTAAACATATGTAGATCATGAGATGTATGAAAGAAAAGGTGCAATTGCCTACTCTTTAAAAAATGGGAGGGAATTTACCAATGTTTTCATCTTGGCAAAATTTCATCAAATTTTGAAATGAAAACTTCAGTTATTTTCAAGGATTCAATTGTTAGAAATTAAGAGGGAGGGGGGAGGAAGGAGGAAAATTTGCTATCTATTGTTATATTTGATTATGTACATAGACATAAATATAGACGATTGAAGTCTAGTTCATATTTGGTCTTATAACCCAATTTGACAAATCTTCTTAAGGAGGACTACTATTTTTCCTATATCTTCCTATGGACAATGGATAATTTTGTTACATACAAAAATTCTTTAAGAAATTAATGGAGCTTATGTTTCTATCAAGACATAATTTCCATTTCTTTCTTGCGGAGTAGGCATGAGATCCTCCTCTTTTCTAGAAGTCATATTCAGTCAAGGATATAAGGTATTTTCCAAATACACTAGGTAATTTTCCCAAGTGAGTAGTCTATTGATTGTTGTCCACTAAGGTATAAGTGAAACTACATAAAACAAAACAAGTAGTTCTTTGCATCATGATTCTTCCCTTCAACGCAAGTTCAAACTTCAAACTAAAAACTTCCCTTATTAGATTAAAAACTTCTCATCAAAACGCATGAAGCCAAAATTTAATGCCCAAATCATAGACCAGTGCATAGTCTCTTCCCTATTGTTAGAGCCAATAAAAAGACAGAATTGAGTTGTACTAGATTTTTAAATACCTTGGCTTGGAGGTTCCTTCAGAAGCACTACAACACGTTTAGGATGTCATAAAAAAGTCATATGCTCCAAATATATTGTTGCCACTCCAAGAACACAATAGGATGTCATACAAAAGCCATATGCTCCAAATACATCATTGTCACCCAGAACACATTTAGGATGTCATAGAAAAATCGTACACTCCAAATACATCATCACGACTTTCACAATTGGTTGTAAGGTGATGGCTCTAGGGTTTAAGGGGGAAGGAAAGCAAGAAAAAAGAGGTGATTGGGGGAGAGACGTTATAAAGGAAACCAGAATCTGATATTCTGCCACAATGGACCTTGTGCTAGACCAACAGTTCAGTTAGGTCTCCACCTCCAATTGTGTTGGGAACACGAATACACAAGGTAAACCCAGTCAGCCACAAAAATTGGAAATAAGCAAAAGAAGCATGAGCGCCACTTATACCACCAACATCTCACATCTAAATATTGGAAACCTGAGCTTCACTGCACAACATTCCGAAGGAACCCCACAACACAGGTAACCGCTGGTGAAGTGTTAAAAGAAGAGGTGTTGAACCCAGCCAAACTTTTAAGAAAGAAAGCAACCAAAGGAATAGAAAAAGAAACAAGCGGCAGCGACGAAAGTCAAGGCAAGCAAACAGAAAGAAGTTCAAGAAGACCTTTCTGTATTGCAAATTGCAGCTTCTTGGCAGCTTTATATATACATGTTTCAGTGGAAGTTCGAGACTAACCGGACGGAAAGGGTAAGAAGAACAGGTGGAAGGGGGGAATTGGTATGGGCCGCGCGAGGAGGTGGGGAAAGGGGAATCTGGAGGAGGTGGTGAGAACAGGAGGAAGTGGGGACTTGGTATGGGCCCCGGGAGGAAGAGGGGAAAGGAAGATCTGGGGGAGTTGGCAAGCGTGGGGGGTAACGTGCACGCAGCAGAGTGACCCGCGAGGAGGCGGGGAAAGGGAAATCTGGAGGAGGTGGTGAGAAGAGGAGGAAGTGGGGACTTGGTATGGGCCCCGGGAAGAAGAGGGGAAAGGAAGATCTGGGGGAGTTGGCAAGCGTGGGGGTTTAGGGTTTAGGGCCCGGTCTTTCGCACGAGCGGTCAAGTCGGGTGGGGATCAGAAATATCTCAAGCTTAAATTTACCAAAATCTCCATACATGGTTTGTTATTTTTTAATTTTTGCAATGAGGTAGAATCCTTGTTTTCTTCCCAAAAATAATAATTTTAGATTTTTATAAATAAATAAATAAAAGTCAATAAGAAAAAACTACACAGATGACGTGAAGATGTTATTTATCACCTGGATTTGGTCTCATCTTTTCGCATATAAAACCAGTGTATTTCTCCTTGAAAAGGTTTCTCCTTCCCAAAGTTGCTTAATGTGAAACTTAATTGGGGTTACAACTTAGTTAATACTTGATTGGGGTTGTCTTAATTCATTTTCCTGGGACGAAAATGTTCCTTGGGGAACTTGGTTTAGGGTACCACTTTATCCCCTTCTCCTTGAAGAAACATGTTGCACGTGGGATTCTAACCACTATATCATTTTCTTTTTGAAAATATTGTGTAAGAAGAATAATTGAAACATTAATCATAGTTTTTTTTTAAAAATTAAATTAAATATTTCTTTCTACTATGCATTTTCCAACAATTGTGTTGAGCACAGAGCCACATTTAATTTGTTGCACATGTTCAATGTTGCGCTTGGGCATGTGTTAGGACCTAAAATCTTGAGTGATAAAGTGTTAGAAAGAAGGCCACCATTTCTGGTTGTGAACCCTGTGATTTGTATTAATTCATTTTGGGATGCAAAGCCAAATGTTTGGTACTGAAAATTTGAAAGTGCAATCTTGTAATATGTACCAAACATGTCTAAAAAATGTGTTGATGTATCCACACCTATGAATGTATGTGGTATTGTGCTAGTATTGTAAAAGCAACAAAATTTTGTCCTGCAAAGCAAATAACTCTTAGGGTATAGCAGCACATCACCAATCATTAGCCTGTCACCGAGTGATTTAAAATGTTATAGGAGGGCCTTCTCAAGCTCTACAAATCATCTTTGAAATGCAAAGCCAAAAAAGCAGCCATAAAAGAGCAGTAAAGAAAATATATTTTTTCAATACAAAATGCGTTTTTTACCATTTTTCTTCATTTTGACCCGTCCTGCTTCATCAGTGCATAACTTTCTCATTTTTTGTTCAAATTAAGCGATTGAAACTCCTTTGAAATCGGCATCGTAGGCTCTACAAATCATCTTTGAACTGTAAAGGCAATAGAGTAATCTTTAAAGATTATTTTTGAGGGGATCAGAAATAGACTATGAGCTGTTGGGTCGAAAATTTTCTGCAAAAATGATGGCCCCTACTTGGGGGTCCGGGGGCAGGGGGGGTGTTGTAACTGTCTCGCCTCCAATTCATCCTTGCTGATTTTTAGTGCGATAGAGAAGGGCTCCATCTTCTCTTTGGACACCATAAACAATGGGCCCTCCTGCAAAAACAAGGAGCAAACCCTACCTTAAGCGATCACTCATGAGCTGTTCAACCCTAGATGTAACTAAATGATATAGCTAAAACTAATTGTATGAGAGAATAATGGTGTATTTTGATCAATAATAGTTTGATGCAGTATTTGACCAATTTGTTGGGACATCCACTAACAAGAACTATTCAAAATTTGGGGTATTTGTATCATGTTAGTTTGCTTAATTTGTCCACATAGGCAATATATTTGATTTGCCAGGATATTTTCCTCCAGCTTTTTGTGAGGTTGTATTTTAGGCACAGTTTTCTTTTGGAATGGGATAGATGTCTTATCTACAAAAAGAACCCTTGAGGCCCATGATTTGCATGCAAAAGTTGCAAATTCTGTTTCAAATTAATTAGTTGGGGTGCCTTACAAATCCAACTTTTTTTTTGCAATGAGTCAATTTGATTGGCCCTTGCAAAAAAAAGTTGAAACTGTGGTACCTCCACAAAATAAAACATTCTATGGAAAGATTGAATGGCCTTTCTCCTTTGTCCCACCTATATAGGTGAGAAGGGGAGGACTTTGGGCAAAACATATGGGATGAAAGCAATGTGCTATTGGGAACACCTTTGGGGAACACATTGGAAACATGATGCGAACTCATTGGGAACTTGAAGAGAACATGAAAAAAACCCTCCCCACCCAACCCAAAACCTGAAAGAAAATAAATCAAGGCACTTTGAGTGCATGCTGAGCCTTTCCATTGGGTGCATGAAATTTCTATTTCCAAAACTGTTCGTCACCACTTTTGGCCTGGGCTAATACCCACATTATAAACTTATTTGGACACATTAGGGCGAGCGAGCTTGCTGGCGCACTAGGAGTGAAAATCATCTCTAGCCAGACCGCTTCTTGGGGAAGACATTAAAAATTAGAGGGTTCTTACTGCAAGCAGTACAAAAATATAGTCTACTCTCTTTTCTCTTGACTGCCCATCTGCTAATGGCCGATTCACACAGGGCAGATGACAGTCAAACTGCCAGTTCCCAATTGTTAGTAAATACAGCAACGTCCTTTGTGTTGAATATCAACTTGCTACCAAGTTACTGAAGATATTTTTAACAAGCTATAATTACTTGACATGTTTGCCCATACTTTTGGGACTACATATTTTTGTTGGGGTTTGTTTGGCTTAAGTACAAATAAAATATTAGAGTTATCCATAAAATAACCCTGTCTTCACCCTGTCTTTGGGACTCCTTTCGCCCACTATCCCCTCTTTCACTGGTATCCGCAAAGTAAAGGCATTTTAATAAATCTCATTATGAAATGTTGATACTCAGCATTTGATGCACAAGGTTGGAGACCACTTATAGTAGTCCTACACTTAGGAGCAGTGAAAATATATGTAGGAGCAGTGGAGGCGCTCAGGATAAAGGAAAGATAGGATGAAAGAAAATATTAGATCGGCCAAAGAAATTGATTGCGACCCATACAAAAGTATCTCCTGACATGTTTTGTCCTCAGCTGTTCCTGTTCCCCTTCCCTTCCCCATCCTGTCATGTTTTGTCCTCATTTGTCCTCAGCTGTTCCTGTTACCCTTCCCTTCCCCATCCTGACATGTTTTGTCCTCATTTGTCCTCAGCTGTTCCTGTTACCCTTCCCTTCCCCAAATCTGGTCCTAATGGCATCCTCTGTGTAACATGAATATGTTGTGCCCATTTGGTAACTTGTGATGCCATCCCTACCTTATGGAATGCATGCAAACAACATGCTATGGAATATCATCTTTTCCCCATTAGGGTTTACATTTTATATTTGTTCGTGCATTTCAGTTCCATCATTTTGTGTTTTCTTCTTTGGTGTTGTTGTCAGGCCTTTGATCCTCCAATTATTCAAGTATAACTTCAATTTCATTGTGAATTCCATGGTGGAGCAACTTTTCTACTTTGATTTTGTGCATTCTCTTGAATCACAAGGTTGACAAAGGAATTCCAGTTTTGTTGTTAAGTTCATTCAATGTTGGTTGCCATGGAACTG
>Ga0116228_10006441_pt1 | contig 10491 bp, 6 predicted proteins | sample S1TSphfallax_2_FD_89694 | JGI IMG/M metagenome (GOLD analysis project Ga0116228, IMG submission 89694) | Host-associated microbial communities from peat moss isolated from Minnesota, USA - S1T2_Fc - Sphagnum fallax MG | ecosystem: Host-associated > Plants > Peat moss > Unclassified | place: USA... | reverse complement strand
TTGATGAGGTGTCGATCGTGAGACACGACCAACAGCCCGCCCGCGAAGCTTTGCAGGGCGACGGTAAGGGCGTGCCGCATGTCGATGTCGAGGTGATTCGTGGGTTCGTCCAACAGCAGCAGATTGGGCCGCCTCGCGACCAACAGCGCGAGAGTCAGCCGCGCCTTCTCGCCGCCGGAAAATCGACTGACCGATTGAAACGCCCGGTCACCCTGGAAACCGAACTGACCGAGATGATCGCGCACTTTTTGTTCATCGCCGGTGGCGAAGTCCGGACCGCCCAAATTGCGCACATGCCAGAAGGCGTCTCGGCCGGGATCGAGCTGTTCCATCTGCTGCTGCGCGAAGTAACCGATGGCGAGGTCGGCGGCCGGAATGCGCCGCCCGGCGAGCGGCGCGGCTTCGCCGGCCAGCATCTTGGTCAGGGTCGATTTGCCGGCGCCGTTCGGACCCAAGAGCGCGATCCGGTCGAGCGGAGCCAATGACACGTTGACGCTGCTGACGATGCTGCGTCCGGGATAGCCGCAGGCCGCGTCCTCGACGGTCAACAAGGGCCGGGGTGTCTTCAGCGGCGCGGCAAACTCGAATTCGAACGGGCTGTCGACGTGGGCGGGTACGATCATTTCCATTCGGCCGAGCATCTTCAGACGGCTCTGTGCCTGGCGCGACTTGGTTGCGCTCGCGCGGAAACGATTGACGAAGGCGGTGATCTCGGCAACTCGCTTCAGCTGCCGGGACTGCAGGGTCTGCTGCAGGGCCAGTTCCTCGGCACGCTTGGTCTCGAATTGCGAGTAGTTGCCGGAGTAGGCGCGCACGGCCTTGTTCTCGATGTGCAGCACCCTGTCGATGATGGCATCGAGAAACTCGCGATCATGCGAGATCATCAACAGCGTCCCGGGATAGGCGGTGAGCCATTCCTCGAGCCACACGATGGCATCGAGATCGAGATGGTTGGTGGGCTCGTCGAGCAGCAGCAGATCGGCACGCGACCCCAAGGCGCGAGCCATGGCCAGACGCACGCGCCAGCCACCGGAGAATTCGGCGACCTTGCGTTCCAGATCGCTGGTCTTGAAGCCGAGTCCATGCAGCAGCGCGGCCGCGCGTGCCCGCGCACGGTAGCCATCGATGGCCTGCAGCGAGGCGTACAGCTCGGCCAGTTCCATCGGCGCATCGCGCTGTTCGGCCGACTCTATGGCGGCCTCCAGGCTGCGCAGTTCGGTGTCGCCGTCGAGCACGAATTCGATGGCGGGACGATCGCTGGCGGCGACCTCCTGCTCGACATGGGCCACTTTGAGCGCGGCCGGACGATCGATATCCCCCTGGTCGGATCCGAGTTCGCCGCGGATGGCGGCGAACAAGCTGGATTTGCCGGCACCGTTGGCGCCGGTGAGGCCGACCTTGTTGCCGCGGAAAATGGTGAAATTGACCTTCTCGAACAGCGGTTCCGGACCGCGGCGGAGGGTGAGATCCCGGGCAGACAGCATCGAGTGGTGGGACTTATGCCTTGACCGCGACCGGGCGCAGCACGACCGGTGCGCACAGGGCGGCATGCGCCGCGGGTCCGTGGGCTTGTGCAGCGAGCACGGCCACGAACTTCTTCGCTTCGATGGCGTCGCTGAACAGTCGCCCCTGGGCGTAATAGCAGCCGTGCTTGCGCAGAAACTCGAGCTGTTCCACCGCCTCAACCCCTTCGGCAATGACCACCAGGCTCAGGCTCTTGCCCATGTCGATGATGGTGCGCACGATGGCCGCATCGTCCGTGTCGACGGCCACGTCCCTGACGAAGGATTGATCGATTTTGAGCGTGCCGATGGGAAATTGTTGCAGCGCCGACAGGGACGAATAACCGGTGCCGAAGTCGTCGATCGCCAAGTGCAGGCCCATGGCATACAGCTCGTTCAACAGACCGATGGTGCGCTTCGGGTCGGTCATCAGGGTGGTTTCGGTCACCTCCAATTCGAAGCAGGTGGGTGATACCTCGTTGCGGCGGAACACGCCACGGCAGCGCGAGATGAAAGCCGCCTGCTTGAGCTGCCGTAGTGACAGATTGATGGCGATACGCCCGGGTTCGGGCACGGTTTTTTGCCACTCGCGGTAATCGGCGGCCACGCGGTTCATCACCCACTCGCCGATATCGAGGATGAGGCTGGTTTCTTCGGCCAGCGGAATGAACTGCGACGGTGAAATGTCGCCGTGTCCCGGCAATCGCCAGCGCAGCAGCGCCTCGGCACCCACGACCCGGCCGTCACGCAGATCCACCTTGGGCTGGTACAGGATCACCAGTTCGTCGCGTTCCAAGGCGCGGCGCAACTTGCTCTTCAGCATCAGCCGCTCTACCGCCGCCGCGTTCATCTCGGGAACGTAGAAGGCGTTGGAATTGCCGCCGTTCTGCTTGGAGTGATACATCGCCGCATCGGCATTGCGGATCAGGTCGATCACGTTCTCGGCATCGTACGGGCAGATCGCGGTGCCGACGCTGGCGGTGAGATACACCTCCTGCTGGTTCACGTAGAACGCGCGGCTGATTTCGTCCAACAGCGTTCTCGCCAACGCGGCCAATGCGGGTCGGTTGTCGACGTCGATGGGCAGATCATCGATGAACATGGCGAACTCGTCGCCGGCGAGGCGACCGATGACGGTGTCCTTGCTCAAGTTGCGCGTCAGCCGCTCGCTCAGGATTTCCAGAGTACGATCGCCGGCAGCGTGACCGAAGGTGTCGTTGACCTCCTTGAACCGGTCGAGATCCAGGTACAAGAGCGCGAGCGAGTGCTGACTGCGGCGCGAGCGTGCAATGGCCTGCTGCAGCAGATGCTGGAATTGCATGCGATTCGGCATTTTTGTGAGCGTGTCGTAGCGCGCCAGGTAGCGGATGCGGCGTTCGGCGCGCTTGCGCTCCGTGATGTTGCGCGCGACGTAGATGTTGCCCTGGAATTGAGGGTCTTCGGAGGTGATCGTCGAATTGGCCATGGACACCGGAATGGTCTGTCCGCTGGCCGTGCGCAATACGGTTTCGCGGGCTTCCGTGGTGGTGCTCGCCGGATCGAAGGCCTCGCGGTGCGCGTCGTCGATGAAGCCGATGAGGGGCTTGCCGACCAGGTCCGCCTCGCTATAGCCGAGCAGTTTCTGGGTGGCTTCATTGCAGCTCTTGACGATGCCGTCCGGCGAGGTCACGAGGACAGCGTCGCTCAAGCTGTTGAGCACCGTGTTCAGGTAATTTTTGGTGATCGTGGTCTCGGCGAGGTTCTGGCGCATCCGTTCTAGGGCACGCTGCAGTTCGCCGAGTTCGCCGCCGCGCACCACCGCGAGCGGTCGGGTGTAGTCGCCCTCGCCTATGCGGTCGGCGGACTTCACCAACGCGGTGATCGGTCGCGCGAGCTGGCGGGCGATATACCAGGCGCCGAGCAGGCCGAGCGCGACCAACGACAGCACGACGCCGGCGAGCAGGCTGCTCATGCGCTTGACCTGATGGCCCTGGCGATTTTCCATCTGTGACTGAATGCTGACCAGGGTGTCTTCCATCTTGGCGCGGTTGAGCCAGATCTGCAGCGTGCCGCTTGGTTGCAGCGAGGGATTCTTGTCGCGGATGCTGCTCTGCAGTATGAACGGCCCGGGACCGGCGGGGTCGGACACCGCGTTGCTACCGGCGAACAGCACGGTGCCGCGGGCGTCGCGAACTTCGACCCGCTCGATGTCCCGTTCTTCGAGCAGCCGTTCGGCAATTGCGGCCACGGCGGTGGCCACGGCCGCCTTGTCGCTCGACTTCATTGCCGGCGCGAGCAGCGCACCCGTGATTTTGCTCAAGGAGTCGGCGCGGGCCTCGAGATCGGCTTCGAGTTTTTGCTGGACCGCGGTTTGCGTGAGCTGGTTGATGTCGGCCGTGTCGACGCGATGCTCATAATAGGAGAGGCCGGCGAGCAGCATCGACAAGGCGGTGCCGACCACGAGGGTCAGCAGCAGATACTTGGCTTTGAGGCTGCGCGCCATGGCGTTCTATGCCGGCCCATCGAGTCGTTGCATTGGCAAGATGATACTCGTTCGTGCCAAAGCCCATAAGGGGCCTTGTACAATGTCAAACATGAGTGCGCAAATGCGGATCGACATCTATTCCGACACGGTTTGTCCATGGTGCTTTCTCGGCAAACGCCGCTTCGAGCGGGCCCTGGGACTGCGGCCACAGTACGAACCGCGGGTGGCTTGGCGGCCATTCGAGCTGAACCCGGATCTGCCGTGGGATGGTGTGGAGCGGGCTGCCTACCTCACCGCAAAACTCGGCGACGAAGCGCGGATAGCGGCGGTGGACGAGACGCTGAAAACGCTGGGCGCGGGCGTTGGTGTGCAGTTTCGCTTCGATCTGATCGAGCGAATGCCGAATACTCGCCGCTCGCATTTGCTGATCGCGCATGCCGGGCGTCACGGTCTCCAGGGCAAGGTGAAGGACCGCGTGATGCAGGCCTATTTCGAGGAGGGCATCGACATCGGCGAGCTCGATGAATTGGTGCGTCTCGGCAGCGAATGCGGCCTGTCCGAGCGGGAAGCGCGCTCCGCGCTGGTGCTGCGCGAAGGCCAGGACGGCGTGGTGGCCGCGGAGCGTCACGCGTCGGTGCTCGGCATCAGCGGCGTGCCAACCTTGGTGTTCGATGGCCAGTACACCATTTCCGGCGCCCAGGAGCCCGAGGTGCTGGCCAAGATTTTCGACCAGGTGACCGATATCGCCGCAGCGCGCGAATCGGCTTCGTGACCCCGGCTGAACTTACGGGCCGGGCGCGGGGCCACATCGTGGCGCTCGTCGATCCGGTTTGCGCAATGCACCTACACGTGGTCACACCGTTCCGGGGGCTGAAGGACGCAGCCGAACGGGCGGGGTTTGCGCTCGAAGCGGTCAGCAGTTTCCGTGACTTCGACCGGCAGCTCACGATCTGGAACCGCAAATTCAACGGCGACCTGCCGCTGTACGATGCCGCCGGGCAGCGGCTCGACACGCTGCAGTTGTCGCCTGGCGAACGCGTGATGGCCATCCTCACGTGGTCGGCCCTGCCCGGGGCCAGCCGGCATCACTGGGGTACGGACCTTGATCTGATCGATGCCGCCACCCCGCCGGGACGACAGGCAGCACTCACGGCCGCCGAGTTCGCGCCGGGCGGTCCGTTTGCAGCATTATCGGCCTGGCTGGAGGAACATGCCGCGCGCTATGGCTTTTTCCGACCGTTCCGCGGCAAGCGGTCGGGAGTACAGCCGGAGCCCTGGCACTACAGCTTTGCCCCCGTGGCGGAACTTGCCAGACGGCAACTCAGCTGCGAGACCCTCGCCGCGGCGCTGGCCGACGCGCCGCTTGCCGGCAAGTCGGTGGTCTTGCCGCGCCTCGACGAATTCCATGCCCGCTATGTGGCGGCGATTGACTGGCCGTAAAGGCGGCGGGCTTTCAGGCCCAGAGCATCTTGAGGCGTCGCAGCATAAGGCCGCGCACCTGGCTGATCTGGTCGTCGTCGGAAGTGAACAGCGGCGGATTGCGGCGCAGCATCGGCCACCGCTCGGTGCGCAGCACCCGGTCGAGAAAGGCAAGATTGCGATCGATGGCCTCGAGATACGGATTCTTGCCGTTGAACAGCGGCTCCAAATAGCGATACGCGTGTTCGAACTCGCCCTCGAGGCGCCGCAGGCGGGTCGCGCGCACGAACTCCGGGGTCTGCCGCAGCAGGTCCAAGCCTGAGCTGTAGCGCACCTGCGGCTCACCGTTGGTGCCGGGCGCGGCAGCGATGCCCCCTAAGACGAATTCCGGATAGAGCCGGTCACGGCACTTCTCCAGATAGCAGCGATCTGCCATCTGCGCGATCAGGTCCGCCGTGCCCAACAGATGGCCCAGCTTGCGATCGCGCGGGTCAGGCAGATCGAGTTGGACGAGTGCGACCTCATAGCCCGTGAAATGCACCACGCGGGTTGCCGTCGGCACCCAGTGTTCCATGCCGATGGTCGGCAGGAAGCGCGCGATATAGCGGGCGCTTCGAGTGACATGATAAAGCGTGAATTCGGCACCGTTGCGATGCGTCTGATCGTCGGATTCTCGGATGTAACCGGCGTCGTGAAACAAGGAAACCGCGAGTGCCATCACCGCGCGTTCGGCGCCGAAGCGCTGGCGTGGTTCGACGCTGCCTTCGTAGCCGACCATCATCCGCGCCATCGCGAGGGTCATGTCCAGCGAATGCTGACGGTCGTGGTAGACGGTATCGACCCCGTGATAGCCCGGCATTCGGCCGGTAAATAACTTGTCGAATTCCTCGAATGCCAATGCGACACGATGAAACGATTCGCCGGGCCATGCCTTGGCAAATAGCTGCCTGACCGCCTCGGTGACGGCGGCGGTGGAGCTGACTTGGACGGAATTCGTAACGTCGAAGTCGTTACGGCGAAAAGCGTACATCCACGGATCTTAAGCTGTTGACACCCCGGATGCTACGCAGTGGTTCTCCTTTATTAGGGGGTATCCGTAACGGATTCACCATATGTCAAACGTCTCAATAGACCTTGATGCCCCCGAATTTGATTCTGACGCGACGCGCCAACGTCGCATAGCCCAAGCCGAAACCGGTCGCCAGTGCGAGCAGCAACGACACTCCCCACCAGAATTCCGTACGCGTTGCGGGGGGCGGCGCCACGGCCGCATCGGCGACCGCCACGCTGACCGGTGCCGATCCCGCCTGCGATTGCGCCGCGAGTTCCCGCCGCAGACGATCCACTTCGCTGCGCTCGGCCGCTTCCGCCAGCATGGGCGTCGCGGAACTGCTACGGTCAAGTTCGTCCTGCAGCTGTTTGAGACGCACGATGGCGGGTTCACTGGTGGTGAGGTAGGCGCTCTTTACCCAGCCGGTGATGCCGTCGGCGAGCCGCACCTGGGTGGCGTCGCCGTTGACGGCGAGCGTCTCGACGCTGGCGCCCGAATGCAAGGTGGCGAGCCGTGCTCCTGAGGTACTTTGCTGTTCGTAGACGCCGAGCACGAGTTCGTCCGTGACATAAGCGGGTGCCGCTTGTCCCTCATCTGCGGCGGCCAGCGCTAAAAACAGCGCGGCCACCCGTTTCACGCGGCGATGCCCGTTTGTTTCAGCAGCGGCCTGACATCGGGCTGGCGCCCGCGAAAACGCACGAACGCCTCCATGGCGTCCAAGCTGCCGCCCCGTGCGAGGATCGAATCGCGGAAGCGCGTCGCCGTGCGGCCGTCGAAGACGCCGGCTTCCGCGAAGGCCTCGAAGGCATCCGCCGCCAATACTTCCGCCCACTTGTAGCTGTAGTACCCCGCGGCATAACCGCCGGCGAAAATATGCGCAAAACTCGAGGCCATGCGGTTGAACGGCGCGGCCGGCACCACCGCAACGCGGCGGCGCACACCGGCGAGGGTCTCGGCAACCCTTGCGCCGACCGCGGGATCGAAGTTTGCGTGCAATTCGAAGTCGAAACTCGCGAGTTCGACCTGCCGCAGCGTGTCGAGCGCCGCATTGAAGGTGCGTGTCCCGAGCAACCGTTGCAGCATGTCGACGGGGAGCGTCTCGCCGGAGTCCACATGCGCAGAAATGAGCGGCAGCACCTCGGGGCGCCAGACGAAGTTCTCCATGAATTGGCTGGGCAATTCGACCGCGTCCCACGCCACACCGTTGATGCCGGCGATACTCGGGTATGCGACGCGGGTCAGCATGTGATGCAGACCATGGCCGAACTCATGGAACAGGGTGGTGACTTCGTCGTGGGTGAGGAGCGACGGCGCCGCGCCCACCGGTGCCGTGAAATTGCACACCAGCTGTGCGACCGGCAGGGCGGTTCCCGTGGGAAGCGCTTTGGCGCTGACGCACTCGTCCATCCAGGCGCCACTGCGTTTTTCGCTACGCGAGTACGGATCGAGATAAAAGCCGGCGACCCGCTGCCCGTGGGAATCCAACAGATCGTAATAACGCACGCTCGGGTGCCAAACGCTGACATTCTCGCGTTCACGCACGTTGATGCCATACAGTCGCTGCGTCACCGTGAATAAACCGGCGAGCACCTTGGGCAGCGGGAAATAAGGACGCAACGCTTCCTGTGACACCTTGAAGCGGCTCTCCTGCAGCTTCTCGCTGTAAAAGCCGATGTCCCATGCATTCAGCTTTCGGCCGGCGAACTGCTCCAGGTCGGCGAACTCCTGGCGACCGGCGGGCAGGCAGCGCTGCGCGAGATCCTCGAGAAAGGCGAGCACTTGATGGCTGCTTTTCGCCATGCGGGTGGCGAGCGCGTAATCGGCAAAGTTCGCGAAGCCGAGCAGCTGGGCGAGCTCGTGCCGGAGCGGCAAGAGTTCGGCAATGATCGGTCCGTTGTCGAAGCGCCCGGCGCTGGGCCCGAGTTCGGACGCGCGGGTGACCCACGCTTCATAGAAGTCACGGCGCAGCGGGGTGCTTTCGGCGCCGGTCATCACGGTCATGTAGGTGGGCTGATCGAGTTTGAAAAGCCAGCCGGTTTGCCCGGCCTCGCGCGCGTCCGCTGCGGCGCGATCGACTGCATTGGCGGGCAATCCGGCAAGTTCGGCGGTGTCGCTGACGTGGCGGCTGTAGGCCTTGCCGGCATCCAGCACATTTTCCGAAAATTTGGTGCCGAGCTGCGCCAGCCGTTGCATCACCTCGCGATAGCGGGTCTTACGCTCTGCCGGCAGAGCGACGCCGGCGAGCCTGAAGTCGCGCAGTGCATTGTCGACGACTTTCAATTCGGTGGCAGCCAGCGAATCGGCCTCGTGCTCGCGGACGTAGGCATAGGCGGCGTGCAGCTCCGCATTTTGACCAAGTTCCGAGGCATAGGCGGTCAGCAGCGGAACGCACTCGTTGTAAGCCCCGCGCATGGCGTCCGAATTGGCAACGGCATTCAGGTGCCCGATGGGGCTCCAGACACGGTTCAAGCGATAGCCGAGTTCCTCGACCGGCACCACCAGCGAGGCGAAGGTCGGCGCCGTCTGAGCAGTCAGCTCGGCCAGGCGGGCGCGGTTCTCGGCGAGCACCTTCTCCAAGGCCGGACGGGCGTGGCCAGCCTCGATGCGGTCGAAGGCCGGCAGAGAGTCAAATTCCAAGAGGGGATTATTCACAGGGTAATTCTAGCAGACGCGGCCTGTCCTGCGGCTGCCGGCGACCGCGCGGCGGCGCGTCGCCCCCGGCATCTATCCGGACGCGGTCGGGTATCATGGCGGTTTTCGCGCCTGTCAGCGCCGGAGCTCATCGTGTCGACCCAAGCTTTCGATCTCATCAGCATCGGTGGCGGCAGCGGCGGCCTCGCCTGCGCGCAGCGGGCTGCGGAATACGGCGCAAAAACGGCCGTGATCGAAGCGGACCGGCTCGGCGGCACCTGTGTCAATGTGGGCTGCGTGCCGAAGAAGGTGATGTGGAATGCGGCCAGCGTGGCGCTGACTCTGGCGGATGCCGGCGACTATGGATTCGACGTCAAGGTGGGGCAGAGCGATTGGGCCGCGCTCAAGCAAAAGCGCGATGCGTACGTGGCCCGGCTGAATGGCATCTACGCGCGCAATCTGGCCGCGAAGGGCGTGACCCACGTGCACGGTGCGGCGCGCTTCATCGATGCGCACACCGTCGAAGTCGCGGGGCAGCGGCTGACGGCGCCGCACATCGTGATCGCGACCGGCGGCGTGCCGAACGTTCCCGATATCCCGGGCGCCGCACTCGGCATAACGTCGGACGGATTCTTTACGCTGGAGCAGCGGCCGGCGCGGGTTGCCATCGTCGGCAGCGGCTACATCGCCAACGAGCTCGCGGGCGCCTTTCGCGAACTCGGCAGCCAAGTTGACGTGCTGATCCGCAAGGATCACATGTTGACGCATTTCGATGCGATGCTCGGCAAGGCGTTGATGCGGGAAATGCGCGCGCAGCAGATGACCATTCATGAGCATGTGGTGCCTAAGGCGCTGACCCAGACCGGAGGTTCGAAGAGCCTGGTGGCGACGGATGGCCGCGAATTCCCGGGTTACGATTGCGTGCTTTGGGCGATCGGACGTTCCGCGAACGTCGCGGCGTTGAATCTCAAGGCGGCGGGAGTGATCTTGGACGGCGCCTCGTACGTGACCACCGATGATTTCCAGAACACCAACGTGCGCGGCATCTACGCGATTGGCGACGTGACCGGCCGGGCGGCGCTGACCCCCGTGGCGATCGCGGCGGGCAGACGCTTGAGCGACCGCCTGTTCAACGGCAAGCACGACCGGCGCCTGGACTACAACAACATCGCCACCGTAGTGTTCACGCATCCGCCGATCGGCACCGTGGGCTTGACCGAGAGCGAAGCGCGCGCGATTCATGGCGATGCGGTCAGGGTGTACGTAGCGGAGTTCACGCCGATGTACCACGCGCTCACCACCCGCAAATCGCGCACCGACATGAAATTGGTGGTCGTCCGCCCCGAGGAGAAAGTTGTCGGCTGTCACGTGATCGGCGCGGGCGCAGACGAAATGATGCAGGGGTTCGCGGTGGCGATTCGCAT
>Ga0116228_10006440_pt1 | contig 10491 bp, 10 predicted proteins | sample S1TSphfallax_2_FD_89694 | JGI IMG/M metagenome (GOLD analysis project Ga0116228, IMG submission 89694) | Host-associated microbial communities from peat moss isolated from Minnesota, USA - S1T2_Fc - Sphagnum fallax MG | ecosystem: Host-associated > Plants > Peat moss > Unclassified | place... | reverse complement strand
TCCAAAATAATAATCCACTGAAATCTTACAAAAAAAAAAAAAAAAACATTTAATTATGATAAGTGATTCAAACGATGACAATATTAACAACAATGTCATTAACTATTGGCATGAAGAATTTCAATTAACTAAAAATGATGATAATATTCTTTTCAATCCAAATGGATGGTTGAATGATCTACATTTAATAGTTGTAATGCAAATATTGTATGTTCAAAAATTACAATTGTTAGTATACCAACAAACACATATGCAATCATAAGAACTATACATAGATACTTAACTCCAACATATTCTCATAAATAATATAATGGCATTAGATCTTAATCAAAATACACACATTCACATTAAACCTACATTGCACAATATATGATTCAAATAGATCGACAATGAAAATTACCAAATGACACCATTCAATTATTAACTAACATCATAAATGTCAAACATTCATATGCAATTGTTATGCAACAATTAGATAGTTCATTTTGCAAACTTTTCATAATAGCATATGCAACCAATATAACATTGTCCCTGACCCATTTGTTAATTCATTCCATAATTCTACAACATAAATGACACTATAAGGTTTAGGGTCACCAAACCTTTCTTCTTGCCTTGTGTTGTTTGACATTGCTTAGATTTACCTAACCCATCTTTAGCAATGCCACTTTTTTTTTTCCCCTTAGAATGTGTCTTTCTGTTGTCACCCCCATTGTTTACACTAAAATACGTGGTAAGATGGGCACCATCACTAGTAGATAAGACCAATCCACGCTTCCAATATTCAAGGTTGGCTCCACCATTGTTGATTTTATAACAAGTGCTTCTTGCTGTTCAAAAATGGACTTAGGGTCAAATGGGGTGGTAGTCAATACTAGGTTTACTATTTTACCTATGTAGTTCATGATCATGGTCTTGAGGTCAACTAAGACAAAAACATTATTTGTTGTGGAAAAAAAAACATCAGACACCTTCCCATCCAACTACATTTGTTTTTCTTCTATTTGTGCTTGAGCCTACTCCATTTTTGCCATGCAAACTACTAACCTTCTAGAGGCAACCTACATATCGCAATAATAGTTCATGAATTCCCACCTTTCAACTAAAAAGATGTGCATGTGTGCACCACACATGAATTGTAATAAACACACTTAAATTTAGCATAATTCACCAATAACAAAGGCAAACACAATGTTCTTGAAAACATGATCTAAGAATCTCGAAGTACCAAGCTACCACCATTTTTCCTTTAGCCTTACAAATTTGTTGCATACCATCTTGAACATTTGCACAAAAACATGATTAAAAGCCAATGACAATTTTCATAATGATTCAACTATTCAACTTTCAAACATACACATTTAGGTTTCAACTTGGAGTTCTTGCCTAGGTGTGTAGGTTTAACCAAGCATTAAAGGAAGGGTATAAATCTTTTATCTTACCAAAGATCCACCTATTTGTTCTAATCCTTGGAATTTGTTGTGAGCTCATTAACAGTAGGGCTACATTGCCTCTTTTTTTTTGTCAAGTCATAATCAGAATTTTTTTTGAAGTGTTCGGTTAATTGGTCTACAAATTATAAGGTGTAGCTTGCATGACAAAATCATTAAACAAACTAGTCCAGCAGAAATGAAATGAACACCTAGAACCAAGTAAAACAAAGCTTACCAATTGAACTTATTTTCCTACCTTCCATGTTCGACCCACATGTGACACATTCACAACCTTGCTCCATGCCTTTAACATTTGTCATGTTTTCTTCTCAACTAGCAAAGTATTCCAATACTCTTTCAACCTTTCCCATTGATCAAGTTGAATGTTCATAGGGCACATGGTTAACCTTTGTGAGAACCTTGCTTTCAACCTATTCCTTTTTCCCCTTAAGAACCTTTTTATTGCATTTTTGAACCCCTTGTTAGAAAATTCATTTTCAAGATATTCATACGCATTGTCTAAGGCCAACCTTAACTTGGCCAATTTGTCAAGATCCTACTCATCATAATGAATGATGCTTACATCCAACATCCGTGGAACCAAAGTGTGGACACTATTATCCCATTGATTTTTTCCATCACAACCCCCATCAATTTCCCCCCCTACCTTCACCTTAATTTGACTTGGTTTTTTCTTAGTAACTTTGCAAGCTTCACATGCAACATCCTCAAACTTTTTGCGATCTTTGTGTTTTACTCTTTGTACACTTTCCACCTTAGCCAAATTAGAAACAAGAGGGACATTACTATTACTTGTTTCCTTGGGAATTTCAATGACAACTGTACCCTTGAAACATTCATGGGCAGCTGTACTCCTAGGAGGCTCCTAGCCAATTGCAGCATTCTAAGTTTCATGGGTAGCTAGTTGTGCTTACATCCAAAACCTTCCAAAATGTTGATGGACTTGTTGTTTGCTATTCTACGGATGGTTGGATAGGGGTACTTATTGCCCTGCAAGCATCCATGGTGCAGGTGCATGGCCCACGCAACTTGCCCTCCATAGAGGAAGCACCTGCCATGACCAAGATATAAAGGCTTGAGCTTGTATTGAAGTTGTTGCTTAAACAACGGGTGCTATAAAAACCACAACAAGTAATGAAAGGGTAGGCCGAACATTTGGGATGGAAGGTTTGGGTGAGGAAATATTTGCCTTTTTTGGTGTGGCAAGGAGTTGCCTCTACCTCTTACATTTCGTGCTAGAAGAACTGGGGGTCCCAACATTTTTTGGTGATTTTTCACAAATTTTTTTAAATCTTTATCTTCTTTTACATCTACACACCCTCAAAAAAACACAAAAACCTAAATATCGAAAGCAAAAGCATCTTTTTAGAATTCCTTGAACCACCTAGATAACATATTAAAGTAGGAGTTGCACTTCATGAAAGTTGAACCTACTAGCTTCAACCTCATAGTCTTCATTTTCCAACCTAATATCATGGCTGAACTCTTCTTCATTATCCTTCAACTCTTGCCTTTCAATCATGTTATTCATCTCTAGTAAGTTGAAAGCCCCACCTTTTTTTTAATCATATTGTTTATTTGTGCAAGCATTACAAGGGTGGCTGGTTGTGAAATTTTCGATAACACTTGGGGAGAAAATGTTAATCTTGTTTTTGTCTAAAAAATCAACATTCTTCAAACCTCAATGGGTCAGTAAGAAAAAAGATCATAAGAATTAAAATCCTCAAAAGAACTATAACATCTAAGAAACATAAAATGGATGTTTAGTAGAATAATGAAAACACCAAATTTCAAATGCAACCACTGTAGAAACTCTAAAGTATTTCTTGCCATCACAAAACATGCTTACTAGCAAAAATATTAGGGTCAAGTGGGGAGCTATGTACTTAAACCTTAAACATTTAAGATAAATCTGCAATGGACCAATAGCCTTCAACCATGTGGACATTCAATAGTCATTAAACAACTAAGAAACAACAAAAATATGATAAAACTTAATTGTAAGCAACACAAAAATGACCAAATTCAAACTTGTGAGGAAATTGTAATTGTGAAAAATGTTGGTATGATAACTTGTGCACAAGTAAATTATAACATGACTTGATTAAAGGACTTGATGCAAGTTGGAACAAATTATTCAAAAAGCTGGTAAGTAAAATATACTTAGAACGTTCTAACAATAGCATCGATGGGCGCCAACATTTTCTTATTTCTCGCCACTTAATCATCTTGCAATTTCTCATAAGAAAACTTCAACCCATCGCTTTTTGAATCATGATCATCACTTGAAGTAATGTCATAGCTAGAATTGTAGTTTTTAGAACATGTTTTGTATGCAATATGTCCACCAATCTTTTTGTCACCTTCGATGTTGTCAATAATAACATCCGGTAAAGGATCTCAATATAATAGTTTTAAAGACTTTCTACCTTGTGCCCACTAGTACAATACATCTCACTAACATTGTCATATTCCATGAAGATCAAAACAAAAACCTTAGTACATTGGGCTATTGTACATTGAAATTCAATGTTTATGTAGGTGCAAGTGTCACTAAAAGCTTATAACTTCGATGGTCCTTGCAAGACTACATGCTTGCGCAAAGGAATTTGTCAAAACTACAAATTAGGGTTGGTAGTTAGTATGTAGAATCTATGCATTTGGTAACTATGTAGTAAGAATACCCTTAATCCCACCCTACCTATCATCAGCCATCATTCACTACCACCATTAGTATGTAGTCACGACAATGCTTAGGGAAATAAGAATTTGGGAAAGATTTTGGCATTGATTGGTATGGTCTTGTATAGATGTTCTTTCAAGAAAAACAAGGCAGATTTGTGAAAAGAATGTGTAGGCACCAAGGGGTGAATGTGCATCTACAAGCCCAAAATCATATTGCTATCATATGAGAAGTCACAATTATTTTCATTGGGAGATGAAATAGTTATTGAGCTTGAGCAATCAAGTGAAACACCATGATTATTACATTTAATGTATTTTTCATCTTTGGAAACTCTATATTTCTCTTCAAATAAACTTCACATTTTGTGTTTATGTGTTTTAGCTTTGGAACAAATTTAAGTTAAAGGAATTGAACAAGCTAGTTGAAGATGTAACACAAACTATAATCAACATAAGATTGAAAGGAATGGTCAAAAGAACGCAAGGCATCGAAATTGTGGTATTTGTATCGAATATGTTTTTCATATCTATAGATCATTCTATCTTTTGCTGTTTACCCTCATCACTACACCATCATCTCATACTGTCAATGTTCAAATATGCTTCTCAACATATCATGAATGATATGAAGCACATATGTGGAACCATTTAGTAATTGTACATAGTTATGGCTGATCTTCAAGTTGCCCACTTTGTTAGTTATGGATTTATGCATCACAACCTGTTTTGGTGTGAGGGTGAATTCACAATAACACGACCACCTAAATGCGTAACCAATGTTGAAAAACACATGTCTTTTGATTCAATTTTTTATAGACTTTTGAAATGCTCAAATGTTTCATGGGATCTTGGGTATTATAAAATTGTTTATAACATGTAAAAATTTCAAGAAATTTCAACAATGTTGTAAGGTCCAAAAACACTCATTTAATAATGTAACCAATCTTGACACTCCTGAAATGGATTAGAATATGTCCAAATTTTCAATATCAAAGTGTGTTTTAGAATGTTACAACACATGAAATTTGATATTATTGCATTATAATTGAGATCCCTAAATATATTGTACATAAATACATGGTCATTGATTTTATGCACATTTATCATAATCAATGTGCACAAAGGAATGGAAATCTTCAAATTAATTTGATATTTCATTTTGAATAATTATTGTAAATTATTACATTGTGAATGCACAATAATTTACATGATCCATGCATCATTACTTGTTTTTAAAATGTGTGAACAAGGCTTTGGATTATTATTTGAAGTAGGAGATTTGATAGAATTAATTTTTTATTACATTTAAAATTGAAATGAGGGATGAAAGTGAAGTTCTCAAAGATGAAAAAGATGTTTTTATTAAATTATTATTAGGGTTCATAACAATGGTGGAAATGATATGAATAGTATTATAGGCACACACCAAAAAACTAACCTAAATTTTTTTAATTGCCCAAAAATCAAATCCCTTAATTTTTTTCACAAATGCCTATTCCTCTAAAGAAAAAATGGTGGCATTAAATCCACTAATGAAACTTGCTCAAAAAATTTATGGCACTTGGCACACTCCACTTTGTAGTGGTTGCACCTAATTAATTTATGATTTTTGTTTCAATTATTTAATATTAATAAATTAATTATAATTTGTGGCACATTCCACTAGAAACATTCCACTTGGGGGCAATGTGATTTATACTGTCACATTCCACTCAAAATGCCCCATTCCACTTTGGGTTTTCCATTGTAGTGGAATGTGAAGTGGAATATGGTGCGATTTGCTATAGTGTCCATGTCATTTTGTCAGCAATTAAGGATGCCATATGGATGAAAAATTGAAATGAATAAACAACATCATTTTTCCTATTACTATGCCATCATCTACTTTAATCAAATGCACCATTAATATATGGCTACAACTTTTTCCACATAGGATTTGGTGTAATATCCTATGACTATAATCAATTATATTTAGTTGTTTAAAACATCTAATCATTGATTTCTTGGTTGCAAAGGACATAACTTTTTTTAGTCCTTCCGAATGTTTTGGAATTTTTTCAATTTTCCCTTATGAAACTGGGTTCCATATATCTTAATGCCCATTTAGGGTTTCAGGTCCTATTCCTAGTGGCAACACTCAAGGTGATTAACTTGACCTTGATCTACAAAAGCTTCATGTAATTCTTCCCACATGACTGTAGCCAAGGCATTTTGAGTGGGATCATGAATACCAAAAATAAAAACCTCCAATCGAAGTGGTTGGCTCTCATTACCCACATACAAAGAGACTTCAATCCTTTAGTCACTTGACATAATGACCCCTTTTATCAAAATTCCAAGAGGTAGTAGGATGAGGAAAAAAACAAAAAGGTGCATTATTTTATTTTATTTCTTTTACAAGATTGTCCTTGTTAAAGGTCTTGCTCTTGGGCCATGCACATGGGACGGTTGTTTGTTGGTTATGTAGCCCACAACCATAAACCACGCAAATGTTTCTCACAAACCCCCACCCCCCCAAAATCCCCCCTCCTACCACCAATTTTATTTCCCATGGGGTCATTTTGGGTTCACTTTTGCCTCATGGGGGTTATTCATGACAAGATTGTAATTCTTATATCCCAATCATTTGGACCATTAACTTGAAAAGTAATTGGTTTAATAATTTACGTATATACATATATTTACTATGTCTCTTTCCTTTTTTAAAGAAGAATTTGTGAGCTTTACCATGCCTTGAAACACACCTTGGTGCACCAAATTTCAACATAGTTTTGGAATTTGTTATAATAAAAAAAAAATCAACACTATTGATCATCATCACAACAATGCAATGATTATTGGTCTTTGGTTTTGTTTTTCCTATCTAATTTTTTGAGCTTTCATGATGAAAAAAACATGAATAATTTTGTTTTTGAAACCTTTTTTGGTGTAAAGGTTTTTTTATTTTTCTTATAAGGAACCAAATTCTCAAAAGATGTGGTGGAAAGAACCAAGGGCTAAAACACATTTTGACATTGTTGAAAGGGGTGTTTGGCACACTACACCACAAATGTTGGATATAATATATTTACAAGCCTATAAAACAACATTTTTGGGTTTTCAAATTTGATTGGAGCAATTGCACCTATTCTTAAAATCATAAGCTCAAATGTTTGTGTGGAATCTTTTACCAATTTCAAAGGTGTTGAAGGTTGTATTGTACAAATTGGCACATGGCAATCTTGTAGAGTAAATAATAGAATATTTAAACAATGTTGGAACATCAATGATTTGAAGTACACATCTATCGTACACATGTGAAATACTTGCCAATTGTTTGGCATTTATATTCACACTCCTAGCACAAGTTGATTGTGTTCAATCATAGATAATTTTAAAGATGTCATTGGGGTGCAAAACATTGTAGATGTTATCGATGGAATTTCCATCCTTTTGTTTGAAAAACCAAATAGGAAAATCACTACATCAATTGCAGATTTTTACAATTGTAAAAATTTCATAACATTGTTCTACAAGGGGTATGTGATTGTGATAAATGTTTTTGGAATGTTTTTGCATCACAACTTAGTGGAGTTGCTAATGGTGGTTCAATCAAATTAAGTAGTTTGTATAGGGAACTCAAGTTTTAAGAGATTTTTACAAAACATGTAATTGATTTTGGGTGGAGTGCAAGTATGTCCTTGCTTGCTAGGTGATGTAATTTACCCATTACAAACATATTTGATGAAAAATTTCAAGGATAGATGTGACTTTAATAAGGTGCGATTCAACAATTTAATGAACCATGGTCATGTGTTCATTGAAAATGCTTTTGGGAGTTTGAAAAAGTGGTGGCACATTTTGAAGAATCCCAATTATAGAGTTGATAAAGGTGGGAAGATCATTATGGCACATTGTTTTTTTCACAACTTTTGCCAATTAATGAACATGCTGAAGTTGATGGTGTGTGATGTTTAACAAAAAAAAAAAATCCCTTGGTAAGCTTTCATGGCCAATGTGTTCCTATTTATGGAGAAGGTGATGTGGCAAAGGAAGTTAGTGAAATGATACACAACATTTTATTTGCATCATGGTTGGAACATAACCTATTAATTTGAATATTTACTTTATTACATGTAACATTATGTCACAACCTTAGCTTTGGGCTCATGACCAAGGCAATGGTTTATAAAGGTGCAGGCCAAGAGTGAAGCCTAGGAGACACATTTCATGTTCCTAGGAGTGTAGGAGAGTGTGAAGGAATGAACCCACACATTCCCAAGTGGGTTTCCACTTTGGGAGTTGGAGTTTCAATGGACTCCTAAATTTTCAGAAAGGAATTGTAGGGGTGAAAACTCATTGATTGAACAGTCCCTTATACCATTGAAAATTTCTTGAAACGTAGATGTCCAAAATGAGCTCACTTGACTCATTTGGGTACTTAAAACATATTGTTGGAAAGCTATTGACGATGGCTACAACTTTGCTTCAGACCTCACTTTAATCAAAGGTTTGCACATAAAGTTATAAGGTTCCAAAGTTGCAAAAATCCCAATTTCAAGAATTTCGGGACTCCCAACTTGAGATTCCCGGGACAAAATGACATTTGGGTGTTAGCTTTGTGGCCATGCACAAAAAATATTATAAGGGGGAAGGTAGTGACTTCCTTCAAGTCTAGGTCGTGATGATTCTTATGAGTTCATGTTTGCCCGTGGCTCGTTCGTGCACCAAAATTGCTCCAACTATGCATTAACCAACTTGCTATGTGGTTTGTGCAGGTCCGTGTGAATAATTGACTTGCTTGTCATTCGTCCTAGTCCCCATCGTGGAGTTCCAGCTTTAGCACGCCTTTCTACCCCCAAAGTGTTGCGAGTTAAGGAGCGTACCCCAACTCCTCATCCTTCCATTGTTTTCACTTTGGATTCGCAATTGAGTCTATCAAGGAGCTTGGGGGTGCATCACATTAAGTCCCATATAATGTTACATGATTATTTTGCCCATTTGGATTTTTTTTAAAAAAAATTCATACCAAACTTCAAGTATAATGTTGTGTCATTTAACAAATATTCAAAACACATACATGAAATTAAATTTTTTATTTTGTTTTGATAATAGCTCTCAATTTAAAAGTCTTAACAAAAAGAGTCATAATTTGAGCTTGTGCATTAAAAAACTTTTATGCAAGCTTATTAATTCGTTTTGTAGCTTCTTTCTGTGTTTCAACTTTTAGAATTTCAATTTGATTAAAAGATTTTCTAAAACTTAACAATGCTACAACAATGTTATTTGCACCTCTAGAATTCTTATGATGTTTTCTTGAAACAAATTTACCATCAACACCTTGTTGGCGATAAGCACGTGTGCAAGGAGTAATTGGGGACACATCTATACATGTTACATCAACAAACACCAATGATGTGTGCATGGGAGAAGATGCATCCCTTGGTGGTAGAAGTTCTTTGCATTCTAGTTTAGTGTGATGGTCAACGTCTTCTGTAATTTGATGGGAATTACATGCTAGTGTTTCCATATCCTCCCTTCTTGGTAAATTATCTTTTGCAATGCCTACAAGGATTTGATCTATGTGATCAAACCAACACCACTTTAAAGGTATGCTTCTAATGACTCCTTTTGCCTTGTTCTGTGCAATGTATTTCTTCTTGAACTTCTCCCACTTGTCCTTGACTTGGTGGAGATTCAGTATTGGCTTGTATGAAAATGTCTTGGTGAACTTTGTTGCAATGTCTTGTCAATGAACTTATTTGAAATAGCCTTTGCAAATAGCAAAAAAATTCTCTCAAAGCATTGCAACAAAAAACTAGTTGCATCTTCATTCTAGTCACGATACTTGTTGGTGATTTTTTTCAACTTTTTTAGATTGGAGATATTGGACACAACACTAAGAAACATATGAGGCACTTGCGGGACATGTGGGACCATAGCATTGTTGGAGCTACCAGGTGGAGAATCCATAAGCAACTTGTTGAAAGAGAAATTTTCCATGTTTGTGCATTTGAAAATGAGTTGAGATATATCATTGTTTCTCCTTCTTTTGGTTAAGAAATGAACATTTTAAGGTGTGCAAAAGACCTTAACTCATTCACTAATTAAAATCCCTTATGGCTCTTTGGAGGGAGTCATTTTTCCCTTAATTGCAAAGTTCTGGCCGAGCTGCAGCCCCTGGCTGTTTGTGTTGGGGAGCATTCAACTTTTCGTGGCTATGGCAGCCACCTTTTTTTTGGCTAAGCTTAGCTGCACAATCGTCACGTGTGACCTGATACCAAAATCTTACACATCTCAGCTGTTTTCAGTCTTGCAAAACTGATAATGTCCCAAAAAGGCCTTCTAAAAAGTCACTTTAATAGACTGGTTC
>Ga0116228_10006439_pt1 | contig 10492 bp, 10 predicted proteins | sample S1TSphfallax_2_FD_89694 | JGI IMG/M metagenome (GOLD analysis project Ga0116228, IMG submission 89694) | Host-associated microbial communities from peat moss isolated from Minnesota, USA - S1T2_Fc - Sphagnum fallax MG | ecosystem: Host-associated > Plants > Peat moss > Unclassified | place... | reverse complement strand
TTGCCCCTTGGATGAAAGAAGATCAACTCCAAATGGGTCTACAAATTAAAGTACAATGTGGTAGAGAAGTCAACATATATACAAATTCAAATATTTTGCAAGAGGTTAAACTCCAATTTTTGCTAGGTTGGGGGTTTTTTGGAGGAACAATCAAGTTTTGGGTCAAGTATTTTTTAATGAAAAGGACAACTTGTCAATTCCATGTTTAAAGAATATATTTTTTAAAAAAACCCACCAATTATTTAAATTGTTAATTTTCTGGGTTGATAGTTCTAAGCTTTATGAAGATCATTGGTTTCAATTTCAAGGTGGGGCGAAGTTCAACTTTTTAAAATTACTAATATAAGAATTTTTGGTAGGGATGTTTCTTCAGAACCTTGATTCTTTTAAAGAGAATGCATCCTTTTCATTCTCTTGCAAGTTACTAAACTTCAAGAAATGAGTTGGTTTTTTATTTTCATTATGAATTCATAATCAATGGGAAGGGATTGGGAAAGAAACATGAGTAGAGAGTGGGAAGTAAGGGGGGGGGAAAATGAAGTCATGGGAAAGAATCTTTGTTGTAAAACTCACAAGGAATGGAAAGCAAGAAAGAAAAACAAGGAGTGTCTCGTAGTATCACCTTGCCAATCTTTGAAGCCCAATTTTCAACTAGGGTTCTAGAGTTTTCCATTCCTGGTTTTCAAAACTTCTAGTAGATTTTCATCACACCAACTATTGATGATGCTTGTTGTTATCAAGTGAATGGCATGATTAAAACATTTGATTAGTTGGATAGGATTTAAACATTTGATTAGTTGGACATGATTAAAACATTTGACTAGTTTGATTTTAAAATCACTTTTGGAAGGAAAGGATTTAGAATGTAGTTTTGGAATTTGATGAAGGTTGGGACACTTGTTGTTTACACAAAGAAAGGTTTAGATAGTTGCTAGAAAGAGAATACAAATACAATATGAAGTTTAGAGTTTTGTTGGATTGTAAAACACATATTTTGATGTTTTTCATTAATGATTTATACACTTGGCACTACAGATGTTTGATATGTTCAATTCTAAGTAATGAGAACAATAGAAAATTGATGAGGAACAATGAACCTACTCTAGAACTATTGTGTTTTTTGAACGAATAACTAAACTCTAATCACAAATTATGCTTACCCAAAATAATTCCAAATCTGAGAAACAATGGAACAATAATTGTAATAAGAAAAATGTGTGAATATAGTCTGCAGATGATTTTGAATGCATTGAAACAATACATTGTATGTGTTGAAAGTACTATTGAGAATATAATTGGTCAACAAAACAAATCATGTAGCAAACCCAAAAGAAAGGAAAGAAAGAGAAAATGAAGGATGAATGCAAACATTGTGAATATTTAACTGCTGGAATTGTACAAAGTGATGGGTTGTGGGTACTCCCACTTCTGCTTGCTATCAAAACAAATTGGTAACTAAATGATGCCACTTTCAGCACCAGGCCAACTTAATGTGCTTCCAAAGATGGAGAAAGGGGAAATAGAAGAAACTGAAGGCCTAAAGAGAAGGACAAGGTGTAGTTGAAGCTGGACTTATGGTTGAGGATTCACTTCCTGTTTTTGTCCCCTCCATTGGGAGGGCAGGATACAGAGAAGTAAATACCTCTGAAGATGTCCTTGAAAATGTTAATGGTCTTATGGAAGGCAACTGTCGGGAGTTGAAGCAGCTTTTGCACACTCTGACAGGAGAGAAATAGCCGAGATCCTCCAACACAAGTCGATTATCACAGCAGTTGGCACAAGAAATTTGCCCACAATTGCGGCAGTAATGTTTGTTTTCTGATGTCAACTGTTTTTGACATGATGTGCACATGTCCATCTGCAACCAAACATACAAATCAGTATACCATCATCGTTGTTCAGAGATCAAAAAAGGTCAAGCTTTCAGATGAAGAGTCTTTCATATTATGACTTTTTTTCTTCAGGCTTCACATTTCAGCTGCAAACAGCTTCAAGTGGCAACAGAATGGTGTTGACTTACCTCAATTTCTAGAGATGGGTTTTGAACAAAACCATCATCTGGCAAGGTCCATGAAATCAAATTTCCGCTTGCATCACCGCTACACAATTGTTTGAGGTCGTTACCTAGAGAGAGTGCAGTTACAGGCTCTTTATGCCAAGTGAGCACTTTATAAAGAACGAGTTGATACTCGGGAGGACTGCCAATACTACTACTACTACTACTACCACTACCACTACCACTACTAATACTATTCTTCAAAGCATCAGGGGTTGTTGGGCTCAGACTTCCAGAGCTTCCATAACTTTGCGATCGTGTTCTCTTGAAGTCTGACAACCCTGCAACACTCGCACTTGCCTTTCTGTCCAACTTTGAATTTGTATCTAGCTCCATGTGCCAGAGTCGGATTGATCCATTTTGGTGACCTGTTACATACCAACTTGCTTCCATCCAATCTGACAAGTGTGGACTTGTGATTGAGAGAATTGTATCTGCTGAAATGTTTGACATATTCACAGCTGCCAGACAGTCTCCATTAATACTCCAAACTGCTACAGTCACTCCAGCTGCTGTGACAACTTCACCTGTCATGTCATTTGCATGAACGGCTGTTGGAGGCTTTGAAAGCTCAGGCAGTTGACGCACATACTCGAGGCTACTCAAGTCCCAGAAAATTACTGTCCGGTCCTTAGAGCCACTCACCACCAGACTGTAGGGTTGGGAGACTGCAAGACAAGTGATGGCTTGTGTGTGTGCGCATAATGCCTTCTGTAAGTGAAGTCTCCTTTGATTCCGAAGACCATCTTTCCGTTGCCGCCACACGGAAACAACTCCATCCTCTCCACCTAATGAAACAAAAAACTCATTTTATGTTTTGAGACATTCAGGTCATCAACAACTTGACTTGTAAACCCAAATTCAATTCTTTTAACACCCCCAAAAAATCACAAGAAAAATTACAACACAAAAAATTGACCAAAAACAGATTCTGTGATATTTGCATGCTCACAATGATTTTGCGCCACATAGAAACTGTACTGAAAAAGAATTTCAAGGAAGCATTTGTGACAGCATTCTACCTGTAACAAGAATGCGTCCATCCCGACTGAAACCAGCGCATAGCACAGGCCCATCATCATGAAGGTTTTCATGAGTGGACAGAAGCTTGTCTTGATCGTATGAGATGATTCTGAGGCTTCGGTCTGGAAATCCCCACGCAAGATATTTACTGTAGCCAGGTGGCTTCAGGACACTGTTGGCACCTGCTGCAAGCACTTTGTCTTGAAACATCACAATTTGTGACACTTTTGACCCCACCCGTCGCAGTTCCTGGCTCAAACAAAAAATGCCACAAAATCACATTTTATGATGTGAAAAAAGGCTAACAGTTTTGCTTCAGAGATTCTCAGCATTTATGTGTGAACCCTGCAATTGAACAAATAAGTGGGGGCATATGTGGGAATTGGAATATTTAGCATAAAGCTCAAATTTGATACTCCATGTGTACTATTCTTATTCCTTTCAGAACAACCATCCATGAATTACTCAAATTTTAACTGGAGTAGGGTTTAGGTTATACTAAACCCAGTGTGGGTTGTTCCTAAATCAGAATCACATGGTTCGCATCAGATACACGTATGCTTTTAAGAATAGAAACTACACTCTTCGATTAAAATTGAAAAAATCTGGGAATTTGTGTAGCCAGCAATGCTTTGGTTGCGGGGGATTATTATGATTTACCTGAGGGGCAAGCAAATGATAATTGCGGAGTGCAAGTGTGAGAGGCTGTTTTTGCACCCACTTGCGCTTTGGGTGTGGTTTCACAAAGAGAAGGCGGGGCGTTTGGCCAAAGTGATTAATTTGAGCCAAAATAGCAGCCTTCATGGATGGGTCTGGAACCCTGTCGATATCGACTGCTCCCTCATACGTCAAGTGGTAAAACACATTCAATGCCTCAACTGCTGGCTGTTTTTCCCAATCCAGCATACAAACCCCCCCAAGAAACAACAAGAAAAAAACACACATGCACAACACCCCCAACTCCATCAATCAAGCCCGATGGTGGATTTTGCAATAAACCTCTCTGTAAAGATAAGATGAAAGTGCTTTTGATTTTTTCTCAGCTGACAAAGACATAAATTTGCTCAGTGAGCAGAAATGCAATTCTTAATGCAATGCCAAGAGAACACACTATCTGGGGGGAAAGTTACTAACTTTGCCTCTCTGCTTGTAGCCGAAGATGAGGTCAATCCAATGGTGCAGATTCTCTGAGACATACTGCGATTCCAGAGCTTCCCGGTGTTTACGAACAAATTCCCGTGCACTGCCCTTTGCCCATGGTGGCAACAGCACATCATTTACCTGTACACCAACCCAGCCCCACAATTCCCTGGTTTTTTTGAAACATTCATTGCACAGTTTGAGATATTATGAGTCTGAATCATAAAATACAAAACTGGAATTCTGGGTTCATGTACAAATGGGATATTCTTCAGGTAAATTTTCAGAAGAATTTTTTTGGGCCTCCTTTTGTAGAAAATGCTTACCCTGTCTCCTGACTGTTTGACTCCAAAATCGAAGTCAAATCGATTTTCCAGAAATTCAGGCAGGTAGAAGAACTCAGGAATAAGCTCTTTAACATCTGCAGTACTGCCTTGACTGGCACTCAGCCAGGTATCACGGATGCTATTGAACAGACGGTCAGCATGATCAAATGCCCCACCCTGCAACTGCTTATTTTCCTGGCTGAAAGGAGGCAGCCGAATCAGATAAAACAATACACTTCCAGCACTCGAGTAATGTGACCCGTAATGAAATCTTGGGATCTCAGGATCCTCCCAAGTTTCATATCTGCAAAACACAAAAAGAAACTTCATCAAAATCTCATGGCAAAATGTGTGATGATGGCTTCCTAGAAATGAAGCATTCAGAGCGTGATCCAGATATGAAGAATTCAGAGTAAACCCATTTTTACCTCTTTCTGAACTCCCGCTCCCGCTCTGGATGGAGAGCACCCATTGGCTTGTCCAGGCGGCGGAATGTCTCTGGGTTTGAGAGATCAAGCTCCTCACTGCTATAGTCTTTCAGAATCCATGGGAATACTGGGTATTGTGTAAGGTCATTATAACCACGGCCCGCCAATGTGTTTAGGTGCATCAAATACTGAAAGTTGCTGATCTCTCCTGTTTGCCACCTATTTTTCATATTGAAAAAATGGAACAACAAAATGGGTTAAATAAAAATAAATCCAATTTTCAACATAGAAAAAAAATTCCACTTCATAAATTTCATGTTAAAGGTAATGGGTTAAGTCCCAGTTTTTTTTTCCCTTCTTTTTTCTTGGGGTTGGTACATACCTCTTGCTGAAGGATTTGGCCATCAGTTTGAAAAGACGCCCACCTTCACTAGCTTCCTGTTTTGATGCAGCTGATATTGTTGTGTCCAGCCTGACCAAAACCACAGTGTGGAACATTCCGTTCCACAAGTTTAGTCTGGTGAATTAGAGATGGAGAATCTAGTTCGAAGGGAAATTGCTGACTTCAAAAAATGAAAATGCTCTCCATTGGTTCTATAGTAAATAAGCAAATAGGAGAAAGGTGTTGTATATATCAACAACAAGCACATGGGTGAAAGGCGTAGCTGTATCAACTATACACACAGGGGAGAAAGGTGTTATGCGTACCAACAATAAGCACATGTGAGAAAGGCATTATGTACATCAAACATTAAGCACATGGGAAAGGATTTTTAGGGTTTCAAAGCAAGTGCAATATTTTCTACAAGAGTTTTGAGGAATCTCACATGCTATTGCGTGGGAGGTTCATGGCAAGAAGGTTTTTGAAGACCTCATCCCTCTCGCCTTTGTGGAAGACTAACAGGTCATTGCATCCGTCCATACTGAAAAGCTCAATGGCAACAGGTCTCAATTGATATCGTCGCTTTAGGAGCTCATGCACACTCTCCAGTTTCCACATGCGCCATGCATGTGGCATATTGCGACCTGCTTTCACCTGTTCGAAGACCAAAATTATCATATAAAAAGAGTTAGGCTTTTATACATCATGATCACCACCAGATGACACCAAAATATTATCACAATAAAAATATTGCACCAGTGTGAATGAGTTGACAAACAAAATAAAACCAAAGAAACACTGCAAATCTTAAATTTAAAAAGAAAAGAGAAGAAAAGGAAATAAAAAACCCTACTTTCTCCTTTCCCCATGCGCCTCCACTATAAGCCCAGGCACGACCACCTGGCCAAGCATTGTCCATGGTCTCCAATTGCTTTGTACTATGAATATCAGCCACACCAGCAGAATTGGTGCGAACACCTAAAGCTCGGTCAATAACTGATAAATCACGCTCCTCTAACTTCTCCTTTATACAACCAGCTTCGATGATGTAATTCTCAATGACATATAGGCATTTCTCACCAATGAGGAAAATCCCATCTCGTTTGTCCAACCCAACAACACGTTCACAGTTGTAACGGAACCGGATCCTCTCTCCTGGTTGCAAGTGTGGTCGGATCAAGTACTCTCCATCCTCGTGCATTTCCTGTTCCAGGTAATTCGGACCTTCTTTGAGGTTTTTGATCATGGCTGGAGATGTCGACTCCACTGGCGAGCCTAAACCACCAGCAAACTCTTCTCCGGCCAGTTTTGGTGATGTGATGCTCATGGCTCTTTCTTCAATTGGTGGGTCCAAACTGCTACCAGCTGACTGCTCATCACTCCAGGGAGCCTGTGCTGATAACCTATCTTCATCTTCTTCTACCCCATCAGCTTTCAAAGGATCAGCCTCATGATCAGCCTCCTCATCCTCAAATGATGCTAAAAACTCCTTGCTTGCGAAACCCAGGTGCTTTTGGCTATCAGAGCCACCAGAAAACAAGAGGTAAAACTGGTCATGGTTTGGGCTCCCTTCATCAGGAGGAGCAATGACTGAGAGATCAACCGCAGCAGTTTCAGACTCATCCTGTACCTACAACAACAAAAACACAATCGTACCAAAATGGTTCAATACTACTGTCACTGAAAATCCTCCTCCCAACAACTCTGATCATTGTAACACAGGTTTAGAGTTTTCGGTGGGTGTTTTTGACCAGAGCATCAGGTCTGCATTAGGTACCTACCTGATCAAAGCATCCGCGGCTAGTATCTTCTAGCTTTCTTTTGCGGCGTTCAAGCTTCTTGCGCATACGGTAAGGGCCTTCAGTCAGACATAACTGCCATTCAGGCTCTTCGTCATCAATGGGTGCACTTTGAATGGGCCAAATGCCACGCTCATGAATGAGCTGTTGAACATGATCGGCCCAACCACTTTCAGCATGCAAAACCCATCCATATTTATCTTGACGAAGCACTCTTAACTCTGCTGCCATAGCCTCTCTCACAAGCTCAAGTGCCACCCGTCTCTCCAACACTTGCTCCCAATGCCGAGTACCCATTTTTGTGCGGTCACGTGAGCGACGTGACATTTCTCTCTTGCGTCGTGTCTCCATTGCCTTGATTCTGATCCCTGGGAACCTAGCAGCCCCAGAAACAAAGTCACGCCATATGCTTGCTGCTCGTTGCTCAAGTACTCGTTGTACAGTCTCCCATGACTCCTCAAGCCAACTGTAGAAATTTTGAACACCCACCGCCATCAGCAGTCGATCAAACCCACCATGCAAAACGTCCATCAACACGCCACCCTACATGCACAACACATGCAATATCAGTTTGCAAACATAATAATCCATTAGCAAATGCAGGATATGAGCAAGAGGAGCGGAAGGAAGTGGAACTCAAGCACAAAAGCTTCTTTTTGTATTCTCTTGAGTCGAGTCCTTGCTCCACTTGGGTTTGTTGGGGTACAAAGACAAACAGACAAAACTATGTACCTGCATACCGTGACTAATGAGAATTTCTTCGAGAGCTGGGACACGCAGCTTCAATAACACCTTCCAAACATCAATTGCCAAAGTGCGAATGCTTTGTTCATTGTCCCATACCATATGGAACAAGTTCACACACAGGGTTGACATCAATTCTGGGTCTACATTACTTCCACAGAGAATAAGCTTCTGGTTAGCAAGCAAGAGTCGCAATACAACTGCTTTGTCAAGCCCTCCTCCTACGCCTCCTCTTGTATATCCAGAATCACCTTCAACAAGATTTTGATCAGTGACATCAGTGAAGGTGCTTTCTTTGCTTAAAATCAGGTAGTCATTGTTCTTTTGGGTCGGTGTAATAAACTCATCCTTGGTGCATCGGTCACTGTTATTATTACTATTGGCCACAGGTAAAAAACAAAACATAAGCATGCGATTTGTGTTTTTCAGGAGTGCTTGAACATATGCTTCCACTTGTCGGCCTGTTGCCCGTGTGAATAAGAGGCTCTTTGCAGCTGGAGTTGCATCTTCCACCCTTTGATCCATATTTGCCAACTGAAGCACTGCAAGAAGGAACTCAAGCACACATAATGCTCCAGGTGGCTCCATGAAAGCTCCCATGTACACACGGTCAACCAGTAGCCAGCTCAGTGTGTCCAGGTTGGTAGCCCACCTGTGAAAGAGTGCTCAAAACACTTCAGAAACACACAGTAAAGTGGAGCACATCATCATCACCATCATCATCACATAAAGCAAGCAAGCAAACAACAAATGCATGAAACTCACTTGTGCTTTTCATGTTTTCGACAATGCTCTGCAGCATCTCCAGTTAAAATGCGCACGATTTTGTTCATCATGCGCCGCAAGCAAAGACCTTGAAAGACTAATGTGGCATCAGAAGAGACATATAGGGGAACAGCCTCAAGGACTGCCTCAACCATACTCGTTGACTTTGCTTGCTCTGTCAACGAGTCTGCCAATACCTCAGCTATTAGATCCAACACAGCCGATGCAGCTAGTACACATGGGCCACCACCACCTCCTCCGGCAGTTCCTCCCAAAGCCTCAATTTGTAATAGTAACTGGACAGAAACAGGAGGAAATAATGGAGTCTCACTGGCAGCAACACTTGTTGATGAGAGTGGACCAAAGTCACCAAAATTGAAGTCAAAATCAGTGGTTGCTTGAGATGCAGAAAGGGAGGAAAACGCAGAAAACGAGCGATGTCGAACCCGTGATTTGGTGGATCTTGGAGGAGTTGGAGGCGGGGAGAGAGTTGACTTGGGTTGTCTCATTTCTGAAAAATTCAGTGATAAACTATCGGTTAACCATGAGCCTATTGGGGATCCCAATCCAGGTGGTTTTGGAGTGAGAAAAGTGATGCTTGACATATCAGAAGGCGTTGGTGATATGGGTATCTCAATAGACAAACCTGTTGGTGGTGTACCTGCATCAAAACCAAGACACAAAAAAAATAAATTCAAAACACAACATTCCACAAAAGGAAATTGTTTTTCTTCCCCAAAAACTCATTACTATGTAAAAAATGTATGGTTATTGTTATTACCTCTGACAGAAGGAGGTGACAATGGCTTCTCTGAAGGAGAAGCAGCAGCCCAAACCTCATCAAAGTCGTCTGTTACTAAAACCAGGGGCGCACTTGTTTCCACTGGAAAATCTGTCTCAACCCGCAACTGTGAAACATTGAGTCTCTCACGTTTCTGCTGGCTGAATGAGATGATCGGTGGTGGCAGCGGCTCTTCAGATGCAATGGAATTTTCACCTGGATATTCATCGAGTGGTCCGGATACTAGACCTTGTGCAGCTTGTATAGCAGCTGCTGATCTGGTGGGCATAAGAGGAGAAAAAAGATGAGGCACAACATTGTAAGAAGATGAAAAACTGCAAAAGTTAACGATTTGTACACAAATGTCAAGCCTTTCTCATTCACTCAATTCACACACTTGCTCCATCATTAAGCGACAAAACAAACAAGCTTACCTGACACAAGTAAAATAAAGGTCAATACAAGACTCCAGGAAATCTGTGCGGCAGCATGCGACAGAGAAAGGGTGGCATGCTTTTGTAACATCAACCATGAAGCGCAAAAGTGATGCAACCATAGCTGGCGCTGCCACCTCTCCTCCAATCAGGCGTGCTGCATATGTTTTGTGAAAGAACGCATCTCCCTGTTGCATTTGAAAGAAGCAACATAATTTAGAATATATATCTATATATATATAGAATCTATCTCCTTGGCAATAATTATGCAAATTTGCAAACCTTAAAAAGCTGTGAAGTCACCCCAATCATACTCATCTGGTATTTGACTGCTGAAGCAGAATATTATTTGTTTTTGTTGGGTTGTTGTTTTGTGTACTGAACTGTGCAAAAAAAAATTACTAATAATAATGCAAGTCTAGAGAGTTCTGCAATGGGAGTGTAACCTGCAATGTTTCTCCGGAATCTGCTGCTGTTGAATTGGCTGCCAATGTTCCATAAAAGCCTGAAAAATCGCCAGTTTGTTGTGTCGATTCCGATTGCACAATAATCTGGTTAAATGCTGCCTTGGACATAGCAACTATAGATTCAAGTAACTCTGTAAAGAAAAGCTC
>Ga0116228_10006436_pt1 | contig 10492 bp, 10 predicted proteins | sample S1TSphfallax_2_FD_89694 | JGI IMG/M metagenome (GOLD analysis project Ga0116228, IMG submission 89694) | Host-associated microbial communities from peat moss isolated from Minnesota, USA - S1T2_Fc - Sphagnum fallax MG | ecosystem: Host-associated > Plants > Peat moss > Unclassified | place... | reverse complement strand
GAACCTTCTCTTTAAAATGGGTGATGTTTAAATAGCCTTTGGAATTATAATTCATTATTTCGTGCAACGGTCATCATATCTTTTACAATGCACACCTCCTTCCTCCACCTTCATAGAATTTCTTACTTATTTTGACTCATCCATCTTTCAAATGTTTGGGTGCCTCTTGGGCCCAAGATCTTTTGATAGCCCAAAATGACCTCTAACCCATAAACAAGCTTCTCTCCCAATCACATTCGGTGGCATTGGGGTCATACCAATAACCACGATCACCCCAATAACCTATTTAAAGAATTAGGCCTTTATAGTTTTTATCACAGCTACCAAGTTTATGGTTGATCATTGTCCTTTCCTTCTTGAGGCCTTAACACAAGTTAACAACAACACCTTTTCTTTCTAGCAACACCTTGAAGTGGCATGTGATCCTCTATTGCCCCCAACTTGCACATGTTTTTTTCTATTTGAACAATTCATCAAACAACAAATGGTTTGACTTCAAGATTCCATCTTGAAGCGTTTGCACCATCATACATTTTCCAACATGTTTTCTAATAAAATATTTGAAGCCCATCGTGCCCAAATTTTATCATGTTTTGGTCCAAAGGTGAGTGCTTGGCTTATAGTTCGACTAGTATTCCCAACCTTTTGATTATTTTCCCCAATTTTTTTCACATCACTTCAAACACAATTTGGACTACCCCATCATTCAATTACCGATATCCCTTTGTGTGTGTGCACACATCCCATCGACCTTATGGTTATTCACCTCTTACATTGTGTTCATGGCAACATGCATACAAAAATTCATGATGCAATTTGTGACACCTTTGCTGCCATCACATGAGATGTTGACTTCCATGTGAGACAAGAACTACATGCACTTTCTTTAACCACATTCAACTCTTCTTCTCAACAAGTCGACATTGTGCTCACCAAAGATGACATTTGCACCTTAATTGACATTGTCATTGCCAACCCAACAAGAACAAATTTATTTCCTTGATCTTGTGCAACTCAAAGATTTGTTGCCTTCGATGCAACTCAAGCTAAAGAAAAGAGTTATCACAATCAACACCCCACTGATCAATTCCTCCCATTATCAATTGAGGTATTTGAATGTCTACACAAACAAGTCAATGTGTTCTTACACAATTGTGCCAATGCCATTTGGAGCTTGAAAGGACAAAGGGCCCTCCTATTTCTACCTTGATTTATTTTTTTGGAGAAAATCTCAATCACATTACAAAGGATGCAAACATCTTCCATCTTAAGTCAGGCTCATAAGCCTAGCTACTTCCCAACTTCCACCGTTCAAGACACACCTCCCATCTCCACAACCAACCTATTGCAAGCAATCGATTTTGAACATGGAGAAATATGGCTGAAATATCACGGACGATCATTTTTCACATGGAGAGATTTTGACATCTAGTTTGGGCTAACTCGACATCTTGTAAATTTTCCCTTTTTCATTTTCTTATTCCCTTATACATTTTCCAAATCTATGGTGTCATTATGAATTAAGTTTTGCAAGGTTGCATCATAAAATGTGGATCACCTATTGCATCCAAGTCCCGGCCGTAGCAAACAAACAGCTAGTAACCACTATGAGGGATAGATGGTACTTGGAAATGAAACACTTTTCCATTGGGTTCCACTTACCTAACCAGAGTGGTTAGCTTAGTTGCTATCTTAAGTACCTATCCATTAACAAATCACTAGGTAGACTTTAGCTAGGTACTAACTATTAACCATCTATATGCATCAACTTGCTTAGTAGCTACCCATTTTCCTTACCTACCTACCTACATGACCTAAAATTTACAGGTTAACTGACTGAAGTGAAACCCGACCCCAACTGACTTGGGGTTCATCCATAACTGAGAAATAAGTGCGCTTCCATTGCACTGGGGGGGATGGTTGGGCAAGTTGGAAAACACCGCCCCACATTCCAGGCAGGAATCACCCGCCCGTTCAGAGGCTGCAAATAGACCTCCCATGTGGCGAGTCGGCGGTTAGTGATGGCTGGCAACCCCATTGTCTTTATCCTCCTTTTCCCTTTTGGCTATTTCTTTTCCAGGAAATGAATTACTGCCCCTAGGTGTTTCCCAATTCTTTTACCTTTGGTTATTTCTTTTTGGGGGAAAAGAATCTGCCCCTAGGTATTTCCAATTCTTTAGCTTTGATAATTTCTAGGTATTTGGGGAAAATAATCTGCCCCTAGGTATTTGCAAGTGAAAATAATCTGCCCCCCTAGGTATTTCCAATTCTTTATCTTTGGGTATTTCTTTTTGGGGGAAACTAAATCTGCCCATAGGTATTTCCTTACATTTGGCTATTTCTTTTTGGGGGAAAAAATCTGTCCCTAGGTATTTCCTTATATTTGGCTATTTCTTTTTGGGGAAAAGAATCTGCCCCTACCTATTTTCAATTCTTTACCTTTTTTTTTGGTATTCTTTTTCTTTTCTTTTCGGAGCGGGTGCCGGTTGGTTTTCCGTCACTTTTTAGCAATTGGTTTTGAGCACCTGGATTTGAAGACCTGGGATCGTCCGTCGTTGGCCCTTCGCGTGTCACCTCAAACCCTTCGCCGTTTTTCTGCTCTGCTCTTGTTCTCCTCCGGTTTCCTTCTTCCCCCGCTGGCTTTTGTGCGTGCGACCGCGACCTCCGTTGTAAAGCTCCCTGCTTGGCTGCCCGCGACCTCGTGCTCTTCCTTGCAGCAATTTTCTGAAGCTCTAGTCTCCGGGATGTGAGAAATGTCGTATCAAACAAGAGGAGGAAGTTTGCCCAAGGACGACAGATAATGGCTCGGTAGGGAGAGACAGACAGACAGACCGCTCGAGTGGATTCTTCAAACTTCTTCAGTGCAAATAGATGAGTTGCACGGGGTTGAATGTATCAGCTGCTGATGCAGAACGACAAGGACCATATGCATGCGTACGCATGGCCATCAGGGCTGCCACAGAACGGCCATGTGGTTGTCGCGTCCACTCCTCCAGGATCGCCGCCAGCGCGCGTCCGCAATAATATTTCGGCTAGAAGCTTGGGACGTACACGAAGCGGGAAGCAACTACTGGTGTACACAGCAGCAGCAGCAGCTAGTGCAGGCGGATCGCTCGTGTCTTCTTCTTCTTCACAGCTAGTGGGTCCCGGATGGGCGCCGCGCACTACTACTAATTTCTTACACAAGCTCACAATTCATATGTTGTTCACATTGTTCCTACGACGCTCTAGTAGAATTCTCCTCCTTGCGCCCTTCATTTATATCACCGCTATGGTGTTGTACATCGGAGGCTCCGCGATGGAGCTTCCCGCCAGGTTTCAAACTTGCGTCCATATCCCTGGCTCCTACTACCGAAGCGACGAAGTCTTCAACAACCTCTGGCCTGCCATGCAACAAACCAATGCCTCGACTTCTTATGGGGTACGTCCTCCCTCCCTCCCTCTCTCTCTCTCTCTCTCTCTCTCTCTCTCTCTCTCTCTCTCCTGTTTTCTTCGTTCATGAGCTAACTATCTTCTCGCCCGACAGCAAAGAATTTCCAACTGACTAGAGCTTTACAAACAACAGGAATGTCTGCTGCATGTCTGAATTATGTCTGAATCCTTTTTTGAAGCTCTGAACTTATTAGTCTTCTAACTGCAGATTCTGAATCTGCTTGCTGAAATCCTTTACACCTTATTTCGTGTTCGGTTTGCGGATCTAAGACCATCTCCAGCACCAGCGGTGCTCCGACCCTGCAAAAATATTTCTCACATCCAAATTTTAGTTATTTACTTTCTTCCAACCCCACCTATAAAATTAAAACTCTGGACTGCTGGGGACTGCAAATTGGTGGGACACTACTAATAGCAACCCTCCTGGACCAATCAAACTATCTAGCTAATCAGAAGCAGGGAGCATTCAATAAATACGATTTTATTGTATTTACTAGACCCTGGAAGATGTACATTTTTCCAGGGCCACAGGAGTCTTCCAGTGGATCCAATAATGGATGTAACTACTGCACCCCATCGACGATTTCCAGTGCAGGGCTACATACTGAGCACCAGTGCAGATGCTCTAAGCTTCATGTATTCAGAGTGGTCTCAGATTGAGCTCAGAGCTGTCATAAGCAATAGGATCACTGTAGACAGGAATAAAGCCAACTTCTTCTATCATGAACGATGGGGCAAGCTACAGAGGGGATGATGATTTTGTGTCTTTTTTGTAGGCTGGATCTAGAGTGTTGAAAGAGGACTACTGGACAGGCCATGGAAGACAGGTATTGCAAGCATGGGAGTATCCTAAGGAGGGAGCAGGCTTCCGGCCCTGTGTTCACCATCTCCATCATGATTCCATTGAAGGTTGCACACCATAATTTCTGTTCTCTTGACCCAATTGATACTGTGGATTAATTCCTTATTGCAAACCAGATCCAGAACAAACAGAGTATGTATCTATTATTACGTACATGGATATGTACACACACCACTTGCTGTGCAAGGTCATGGGTTGTTTAGTTCAAACCCTGGAGTGGAAAATCCTGGACACTAGTGTATAACCAGAACATAATTTCAATGGGCTTTTATATTGTGGGCTCATAACTTGTAATGTGTGAACTCAGGTTTGCCTGAGTCCAATGGGTACATATTAGTAGAGGCAAATGGTGGACTCAACCAGCAACGCTCCACGGTAAATTATCTTCTTCCTATCAAGCTTCTATATACTGCAAAAATCTCCACTAGAACTACTGGTCTATGATCACGCTAGGCAGCATTGTGGTACTGTTCAATTAACAAACACAATTCTTTTCATGAGGCTATTTTGTGATTTTGCGGTTGCTTTTCATCTCATTGACCATTTCTGATTCACATCATGAATGTACATCAATGTGCTTGCTTGTGCAGATTTGCAATGCAGTAGCTGTGGCAAAGTTGATGAATTCAACCCTTATTATTCCTCACTTTCATTTCAACAGTGTGTGGAAAGATCCAAGGTTAGTTCCTGTAATTCTTTGGATCTACAAAGATTGCCTTGTATTTGTCACAGGTCCTTAGAAATTGTTCAAAACTGGTCTGTTTCTGATAGGAGGAAAAACCCAAGTCAAACTAAAGCCAAGTATTGCACGTGAATTACTACTCTGTAAGGCTATTTTCTAGTATTAGCCACTGACTTGTTTGCTGTAATTTGCTGGTGGGTGATCGTCTTGTTTTTTCCATTCTTCAATGGACATCTGTTTGAAGGTCATTTCAGAATAGTGCTAAAATGGTAGAATTGTTTTGTGCAGTGTTTTTGGGGATATATTTGATGAAGATCATTTCATCAGCTCACTGGCACATCAAGTCAGAATATTGAGGGAGCTGCCCAAAGAAGTAATGGTGAGGTTTGAGAACATTAGCATGATCCCAAGAGTGAAAGTAAGGGCATGGTCATTGCCTCGATTCTACTTGGAGACAGCACTTCCAGTGCTCAAGCAACACGGGTGTGTAGAAGAACTTGTTTCTTTGTTTTTCCATCAGCTTATTGTTTTGCCCTCCATTGTTTTGTTAACAATTGTCATAACTGCCCCAGTTCAACATTTGTTCAATGAAGACATGGGTTTTTTTCCCATTACGATGTATCTTGCAGAGTCATTAGATTCACCCCATTTGCAAACCGGCTAGCATATGATGGAATACCAAAAAGGATTCAAAAGTTACGATGTTTTACAAACTTCGAGGCATTGCAATTTGCTTCACCCATTGCTGCCACTGGGCAACTACTTGTGAAGCGCATGGCAGCTAAAAGTGCAAACAGCAATGGCAATTATGTTGCCATCCACCTACGTTATGAACAGGCAAGTTAGAAGTATGTGATTTTATTATTATATCAATGATGTAATCACACCAAAAATTTGACCAAGGTTGTCAAAATATGATCATTGCCTCTCAGGGTTTTTTCATTTTATTCCATTTGTGGAAGCCACAATGCAACTTTTGTGCGCACATGGTTGATGTATGTTGAAGTCTCACGAGGGGTTGTAATATGACAGGATATGGTGGCATTTTCACGATGTGTGTATGAGGGAGACCATGAGGAGAAGGTGAGACTGGATAATGCACGAGAGCGGGGATGGCGAGGCAAGTTCAATAGAACTGGTCGTGTGCAACAAACACCAGAAGAAATTAGGAGGGATGGGAAGTGCCCTTTGACACCTGTAGAGGTGTGCTTTCTCCTGTTCTCAATGCACTAGTCATATGCTACTTCACATACTTAATTTCAAAACTTCCTTGAACTTAGTAGCATGGGGAGTGAACTGGTCTGAAATGGTTCACAGGTGGGCATCATGCTTCGAGGAATGGGCTTCAGGAACACAACCCCGATTTATCTAGCAGCTGGGAAGATCTATAACGAAGAGGAGAGCATGGAGCCTCTTCACAGAATGTTTCCTTATCTTGAGACCAAACAAACACTTCTCTCCCCCGAGGAGTATGCACCATTTGAGGTACAAACCATCACATTCAAAAGCTTTAGCCAGACACTCAGAAATCTGAATGATTCATTTCTAAAATGCTATAATCTATGACACATTCTCTCAAGTTGATGACAGTTTATGAGTACTGAAAAAAAAGGGATGAGTCCTAACAGAACAATGTCAATGATGCTGATGATTATGTGACAGGGGTATTCATCACGCCTAGCAGCAATTGATTACACAGTGTGTTTGCACAGTGAGGTGTTTGTAACATCACAAGGGGGCAACTTTCCACAAATTATGATGGGGCATCGCCGCTTTTTGAACAAGGGCCACCCTAAGACAATTAACCCAGATAAACGCAGACTTGTTAAGTTATTGGACAATCCCCAAATTACGTAAGTGCAACCTGAACCTTCACCTTGGATCATTCAGTTTCATAGGATTTTACAAAGAGGCTGTTGTCTTCAACTGTTTTTGGGTGTTACAAACAGACCTTCCTCCAGCAGCCTGATTGGATTTGCAACAAAATATGTGCATTGGGAGTTTTAATAAGTGCATTCAAATAGATTGTTCAGCTAACTAATCTCCTCCCATAATGGCTTTGTGTGCACAGATGGGAGAAATTTGCTGGCCACTTGCAGGAAATGCTCCAGCACATTGATTCAAAGGGCCTTGCATTTCGAAAGTCCTTACCAGTGACAACAACACAACTTTTTCAAAACCCTAAAGCTTCACTGTATACCTGCCCTGTACCAGAATGCATGTGTCCAGAAAATTCAAATTCAATTGAGGAGCAACTGCAAAGTTCCCAGTGAATTATCTCCAAGGTCAGAATTTGTTCATTTTTGGGATGCTGGATTTTGGTGCTTTTGTGAACCATACATTCTTCGTGTAGAGTCCCCATAGGGTAGTGCATACCTTGCAGTCTCTGATGGCCTTTCAACTGTAATTTATTCTTCCACTTGAACATTATTCTTTGAAATAAGCACACAGGCTCTAATGTGCTCGTAACAGTCTTTTATACACAATCGCACCATTTTGCCAACATTGAGCATTCAAAAATTTATCTGTCAACAGTTCCAGGAGCTTCCCCCTGTTACTTGGCCTTTTCACTTCTATTATCTCTCATGAGAGACAATTGTTCATTAATGCTCTCAAATTCATAAAAGAAATCTTCCACAGTACATTTGCGATGTGCAAATCTGGAAGGTGGCAATTCCGGGGCAGTGAAATCATCCCACATAAGACATTATGCTGAGAGAGCATGTTTGACCATGACAATAAATCACTTAATATGAGCAAAACAGAACATCCCAACCATGTTCCACCCTTTTGAAGACACTATTTTCAAGAGATATTTGAAGTACTCAGAATTTCTAAATGCAAAGATCGCAGTCAAACTGAAAAGAATTAAAAGATGGCCTGTAATATGGCAATGGATACTTTAGATCTGACCAAAAGCCAGCAACTATCAGAAAGCACAACAAAGATGAAAACCCACCCAAAAGAATGGAGAAACCAAGCCCAGAAGACAAAATTAAGGAACAGTCTGAACAACAGTGACAGTCGTACACATTTCAGGAACCTTCAACAAACAACATGTGTAGCATTGACCATCTACAATAACATCCCCACTGACTTCATCAGTTCTCAGAACTGGCTGTAGGTTGATGTCAAACATTGACCAACATACTGAGTTTCTGTGACAAGACCAACAGTAACAGGAAAACTCAGCCATTGCCCAGTTCAAGAAATAGATGACCAGAATACTCCAAGAGGAAAGTCAAACATAGAAAGGGAAGAAGGCCATAAACAAAAAACCCACAAAAATTTTGAAAACGAAAGGAAAGCAGAGAGAACAAACAAGGAGAACTTTGATATGAGAATTTTAGAAACTATTTTCAAGGGAGCATATCATTCATCAAAATTGAAGAGCTCACCTCCTAGCAGTTTCAGTGCATTAGTGTTGGTTCACCAGCATCAGAGAGACACTTTAGGGTTGGCTGCAAACATAAAGAGGGGTACAAACAAAAAGATTCCAAGATGGGAGCTTCAGTAAATCCAGCAAAAAAGACTCTGTCATAGCAAAGCAAACAGAACTGAACAGCTTCTTCAATACTGAACCCCCCCAGCATAGTTGCAATATCAACAGACAGATAAGCTTCTAAGATTTTGCTGAATAAACACTTTAGAAATGTCAAACAATACTGTCAGGAGACTACTGTCCATCTCACATGTAGCAATTGTTTGGCGATTCAGCTTCTTGGCATTTACATAACCCAAATTCAAGCTTTACCAGGTCTTAAACATCATCTCCAACTCTGTGTGATCTGCAGAGTTCCATGAGGTCCACATTGTTGGTCTAATATGCTTCCAACACAGACAAGCAATTCAACTGCTGTGTCAAATGGTTTGAACCCGTTTTTGATTATCAGCCCTGTCAGTTGGTCGGTCTATGCTGCGGCGCCAACTTCTCCAGATGCCCGAACACCTCCATTAGTGAAGAGAGCATCACCTTCCTCGTCATCAACCCTCATTCCATGTCCTTCTGTGTCCAGAGTAGCTGTTGCAAGAGCTTTGATTTCCTTCTCGCTGCTTGCAAGCCTCTCAAAGCAGGTCTTGTATTGGTGCACGCCTGATTGTAGCTTCTTGAGGTGGTTGTGACGCTGCGCGGCGACCTGTCGAGCATTTGCCAACGAATCTTCGAGTTTCTGCGCCTTGGAGTGCAGTAATGCTATGGTTTGCTCCGCACGTTCCACAGTCCCTTTCAGACTGCCAACTTTATCCTCCAGAGCTTTACGATTCTCGCTAGCTCGCACTAGCTCCTCTCTGAGTCCCTTTAGGTCGTCTTTTTTGTCCTTAGCCGTGGCTCTACTGCTGACTTCTTGAGGTGCTGCAACCGCTTCTCGCGATGCCTCCTCAGTCCGTTCCGCCGCATCTGAACTTTGAGGTGAGGGAGATGATCTAGGGCTTCGCGTTCTGTGCCTGGTAACGGGAGATTGATAACGAGCCGGGCTCGCTCCTGCTGCTCGCGGAGACCTGCTTCTTTGCTGCACTGGAGAGCGCGCCCTCCCGGAGCGAGGTGACGGCGGCGAAGGTCTACGCCGACTTCGGTCTCTTCCATCTCGGTCACTCCTTATATCTCTGTCGCCGCTCTCTCTGTCCCTGAACCCTAACGGCCGGTTCTTCCTCACCTCATTCACACGAACAGTTCGGCCTGCAATCTGGTTGCCATTCATTTCCCGGATTGCATTCAAAGCAGCGCGAGGGTTAGTGAAAGTCACAAAACCAAACCCTCGAGACTCTCCACTTCCCCTATCATACACGATCTTGACCGAAACCACTTCCCCATACTCCAGAAAAGCTGATTTCACCACATCCTCCTTACTGTCATAAGCCAAGCCTCCCACATAGATCGAGTTAGCCACGTCCATCCTCCTTCTCCTTTATCCCGCTCCCCCGCTGCCCTTCCGAAAAGGCAGACTACAACCAAAAAAAAAACGACGCAAAACCGACAACCGACAACAGGCGATGCCAATAGAATTAAAAAAAACCTCAACTCTCACTCTTGAAGTACATTCCTCTGAGATTTGAACACTGCTGAGAGCAAGATACTCGAAGCAGAACCTTAAGGCACAAAGGCGTGAACCATGACCGCGGCCATGTCGTCTTCCTCCCCTTCCTCCCCTGTTCGCTGCTTCTTCTTCTTCCGCTCCGTCAACGACACTGCAAGCGCGTAAGCCAAGATACCTAGACTCCGGCCTGCGCAATGTACATCGTGCTCCAATAGCCTGGTAGTTATGGCGCAACTTGTACCTTTTTTTTAGGCTTTTATTTTTTCAATTTTGTGATGTAGCTGAAATGGCGATCATCCATAAGATGCTTTAGCCAGATTGCCTATGTACTAGATATGAAAGTATGAAAAAAAAAAAAAAAAAAAAAAAAAATTCTTAGAAATTCTTGTGTTTCTTAATGGAACTTATATTATAAATCTGTCTTTTTGAAAATTCTATTTTTTGAAATATGGGCAATTTTGGCCATGTTTTTTATGAAAAATT
>Ga0116228_10006435_pt1 | contig 10494 bp, 6 predicted proteins | sample S1TSphfallax_2_FD_89694 | JGI IMG/M metagenome (GOLD analysis project Ga0116228, IMG submission 89694) | Host-associated microbial communities from peat moss isolated from Minnesota, USA - S1T2_Fc - Sphagnum fallax MG | ecosystem: Host-associated > Plants > Peat moss > Unclassified | place: USA... | reverse complement strand
CTGCAACTGCGGCGCATCGGGCAGCGAATTTGGCCGAATGCCATAGAGCACCGCGCTCTTGCTCGCGGCACCCAGAAGCTGTGCTTGGGCTTGGGCCAATTCCGTGCGCGACTGACCGGTGCGTGCCTGTAGATACATGTCGATGCCGCCGAACTGGGAGAGGCCCCTGATCGTCGGCAGATTGACCACGAATATTTGCGCGTCCGCTATGCTCTTGAGTAATTGGTTCGCCTGGGGAATCAATTGCATGGCCGTATGCGAGCGCTTGTCCCAGTCTTTCAGTTTGATGAAGGCCATGCCGACGTTCTCGCTATCCCCGACGAAGCTGAAGCCCTCGGGGAAGAACATTCCCTCGATGTCCTTGCCGATCGGACTGTGCAGGAGCGTGTCGCGCAGCTGCCCCATCACAGCGTCGGTGCGCTGCAGAGTGGCGCCCGAAGGCAGGGTGACCAGCGCCAGTATGAAGCCCTGATCTTCATCGGGGACGAAGCTGGTCGGCAGACGGGTATAGAGAAAAGCCGCAAGAGCGGTGATCAGCACGAAGAGCACCATCCAGCGCGGGGCATGACGCACGGCGCCGCCTAGTTGGCCGATGTAGAGGCCTCTCATCTTTTCAAATCCTTGGTCGAACCAGCGGAACAGGCGGTTCTTCTCCTGCTCGTGGGTGGGCTTCAAGATGGCGGCACAGAGGGACGGCGTGAACGACAGGGCCAGGAACGCCGAGAAAGTTGTCGATATGGCGATGGTCAGCGCGAATTGCGCATAGATGATCCCGGTCGCGCCCGACTGCAGGGCCGACGGCACGAACACGGCGGCCAGCACCACGGTGATTGCGATGATTGCGCCGGTGATTTGGCCCATGGCCTTGCGGGTCGCGTCCTTCGGTGGCGCATGCTCCTCGCTCATGATGCGCTCGACGTTCTCGATCACGACGATGGCATCATCCACCACGATGCCGATGGCCAGCACCATGCCGAACAGCGTCAGCTGATTGATGGAGAAATGCAGCAGGGACAGTCCGATGAAGGTACCCAGGAGAGCCACCGGAATGACCAGCGTCGGAATGATGGTGGCGCGAAAATTTTGCAGGAACACCAGCATGACGACGAACACCAGCGCGATCGCCTCGGCGAGGGTTACGACCACATCGTGGATAGAGGCGGTGATGAAGGGCGTGGTGTCGTAGGGGACCGCCCAGATGACGCCTTCCGGCAGGTCCTTGGCGATCACGGCCATCTCGGCTTTTACTGCCTTGGCCACGGCCAGCGCGTTGGCGCCCGGCAGCAGATAGAGGCCCATGCCGCCGGCGGCCTTGCCGTCATAGACGGCGGAGGAGCCGTTGGTTTGCGCGCCGAAGGTGATTCGGGCCACGTCGCCCAGTCGGACGACGGTACCATTGCTGTTCGACAGCAGGATGATATCGTTGAACTGCTGCAATGAGGAAAACAGGGCGTCGCCCGAGACGGTCGCCGTGAAAGCCTGGCCTTTGACGGCCGGGTCAGCACCGACCGCGCCCGTCGCAAATTGAGCGTTCTGCGCGGTGATCGCGTTCACCACCTGGGTGGACGAGAGTCCGTATCCCTGCAGCTTGTCCGGATTCAGCCAAATGCGCAACGCATACTCGGAACCCAACAGAAAAGTGTTGCCGATCCCGTTGACCCGCGCGATAACCGGCTGAACTTGCGACGCGACGATGTCGCTCAGGCGTTCGGCCGTGATCGACGGATTCGTCGACTGCAGGCTCAAGAACAGCAGCAGATCAGGGCTCGCCTTGGCAACCACCACACCTTGCTGCGTGACCTCGCTCGGCAGCAGGGGTTGGGCCAGCGAGACCTTGTTTTGCACCTGCACTTCAGCGATGTCGCCATTGGTGCCCGTGGCAAAGCTCAGGGTGATGGTGGCGGTGCCATTGCCGTTGGATGTCGAGCTGAAATAAATCAGGTTATCGATCCCGGTCAGTTGCTGCTCGATCACCTGCGTGACCGTGGACTCCATGGTGGCGGCGTTGGCGCCGGGATAGGTTGCGGTGACGGTCACCTCGGGTGGGGCGATATCGGGATAGGAGTCGATGCCCATCTCCATCATCGAGATGATGCCGATCAGGCAGATCAGTATTGACACCACCCAGGCGAAGATCGGACGATCGATGAAGAAATTCGGCATCAGTCGTGCGCGCTACCGATTCATCGCGGCGCGGCCGCCGGCTGCCAGGCAATGGGCTTGACCAGGCCACCCTCATGCGCGCTTTGCAATCCCGACACGATGATCTGATCGCCGGTGGCGAGGCCGTGGGTGACGATCCAGTCGTTGCCGTAGCTCTCAGCGGCGGTCACGTCCTTGCGCAGCACTTTGCCGTCCTGGCCGACCGTCAACACGAAGGCGCCAACGGTATCGCGTTGCATGCTCTGCTGCGGAATCAGAAAGACGTTGGTGCGCTCACCAAAGTTCACATTCAGCGTCACAAACATTCCCGGAAAGATCTCATGGTGTGGATTCGGCAGCAGTGCGCGCAAGTTCACCGCACCGGTGGTGGCGTTGACGACGCTGTCGGAGAAATCCACGGTGCCCATGGCGCCGTACGTGCTGCCATCGGGCAGGATGACCTGTACCGTGGTCTTGTTCTGCTGCGCCAAGGCGAGCTGGCCGTGTTGCTGCGCCTGCCGCCAGGTCACGAGATCGGTTGCGCTGACGGTAAAATTGACGTACAGCGAGTCGATCTGCTGGACCGTGGTCAGCAGCGTGCCGCCCGAGCCGGCGTCGCTGGTGCTGCTGCCGACGATGGCACCCTGCGTCACCTGCTGCTGCCCGGCGGTCCCGGCAATCGGCGAGGTGACCTTGGTATAGCCAAGATTGATTCGTGCGCCATCGACCGCGGCTTTATCCGCCTTGACTTTCGCGGCGGCGGTCCGTTCGGTTGCGTCGGCGTCATCGACGGTTTGCTGCGATACCGAACCCACGGGAAGCAGCTTCCGATCGCGCTCCGCCGTCACCCGATCATAGGCATAGGCCGCCTGGTCCTCGGTAAGGACCGCGAGATCGTTGTTGAGAACGGTCCGGTAGTAAGCGGGATCGATTTCGAACAGCAGTTGTCCCCGCCTGACCGTGCTGCCTTCGGCGTAGCTGCGCTCGAGCAACACACCGGAGACCCGCGCGGTGACGTTCGCGCTGAGAAGAGCCGACAGGCGCCCGACCAGACTCAGCATCAACGGCGCTGTCGATTGGTCGACCTTGACGACGCTCACTTGAGGGGGCGGCGGCGGCGGCGGCGGCTTGCTGCAACCCGCCTGCGCCATGATCAACATCCCGACCAGCCATCGCTTCATGGCGGAGGGATCCCGTTGCCGGCGTCCTGGCGCACGGCGGCGGTCGCTCCGCTCCACCGCCAGCCACCGCCGAGATCCTTGATGAGTGTCACGGTGTTCTGCGTCAAAGAGGCCTGCGTATCTACGAGATTCTGCTGCGCTTGCAACAGCGTGAGCTGCTGGCTCAGGAGACTCTGCTCGCTCGCGGTGCCGACCGAGAATTGTGCCTGTTCGCTGGCGAATAATTGTTTGTTCCGCTGGTAGATGTTGACGTAGGCCTGTGCTTGCTGCCGCAAGTGGTTGCACGAGGAGAGTGCATCCTCGACACTTTGAAAGGAGGCGAGCACGGTCTGGCGGTAAGTCGCCACGTCCGAGTCATAGCTGGCGCGTGCTTCGCGCACCGCAGCCGTGTGCGCTCCGCCGTCGAATAGCGTGCCCACCAGACTGGGGCCCAAAGTCCAGAATCGGTTTGGCAGCGAAAACAGATTCGCAAGTGCGTTGTGCTGGAAACCACCTTCCGCCGATAGATCGAGTGTCGGAAAATAAGCGGCCACTGCCACGCCGATCTTGGCGTTGGCCGCCGCCGCCGTGCGCTCGGCATTGACCACATCGTAGCGGCGCTCGAGCAATTGCGAGGGCAGGATGAGCGGTATATCCGGCGTGGCAAACGCGTAACTCTGCCGTGGCTCGACGGAGAAGCTGCCGGGCGGCTTGCCGATCAGCACGGCAACGGCATGCTCGTCCTGTTCCCGCGAGGTTTGAGTCGCCTGCAAATCGGCAATGACGAGCTCCAGGGTATCCTGCGCCCCGAGCACGTCATCGGCGGACGCCGTGCCCAGAGCATAGCCTGCCTGCACCATGGTGAGGATGCGCGCGTCGAGCCCCTGCTGCTGTTTGAGCAAGTCAATATCGATGTCGGCCTGCCGCAGCTCGAAGTAATCGGTCGCGACACTCGCCGCGATCGACAGGCGCATGCCGGCAAGCTCGGCGTCACTCGCCTGTGCGCTGTCCTTGCTCGACTCGATGTCGCGGCGGACCCCACCCCACAGGTCGGGCTCCCAGCTTGCCGCCACATCAGCGACCACCGTGGTTTGTGTGCCCGCAACCGCGCCGGCGCTGTCGGCCGCACCGGCATTGTAGCCGCTGCGGGTGCCCGACAACGTGGCACTCAAGGTGGGGTAGAGCGAGGCGACGTTGGCCGCGACGGTCGCCCGCGCCAGCCGGTAGTTGGCTTCTGCCGCCGCAATCTGTTGGTTGGCTTGCAATGCCTGATCGATGAGCGCTGAGAGTTCGTCGTCCCGATACTCGAGCCACCATTCGCTCGCGACCGCACCTGCGGGGTTCGGCTCGGCCCGTTGCCACGCGATCCCTTCCTTGAAAGTTTCGGGGACGGGAACGGGAGGTTGCCGGTAATTCGGGCCGACGGCGCAAGCCGCGGCACTCAGGAAAGCGGCCTGCGGCCACAGACCGCGCCATGCGCGTCGTCGTCCTACGATGGGAGAAGACACGCCTGGGTCGACTGGCGGCAATTGAGTCCTCGTTGGGGTTCCGATGTGTCGCCGTCAGCGTGCACGCAGTCAGGAAGCGTGTCTGTTCGGCACCGCACTGACGCGCAGGCCGACTGTGTCATCAACAACGCCATGATCGAGTAGGATGCGGGTCGGGCAGGTGTGAATGCAGCGGGGTGACGATGACGGGCAGGGTTGGTTGGTGGGTTGCCGGCGCGGCGGCGCTCTGTGCCTGCGCGCCGTCGTCGCATATTCTGACCGGTGCGCCCAGGCCGCCGATTTCGCCGTCCCAGGTGACCATCTATTCGGGTTTACCGCCTCAATTCCAGGAGATTGCAGTCCTGGACGCCACTCACCGTAGCCTGTTCGGGACCGGCGGGCAGAAGGCCATCGACACCGTCATCGAACGATTGAAGATCGAAGCGGCGAAATTGGGTGCCAACGGTGTGATCCTGGGGGAGATCAGCGACCAAGAGACGGGTTCGATCGGCACCGGCGTGGGTTCCGAGTCCTACTCCCGGAGTTCGGCGGTGAGCATCAACCTCGGCGGTGTCTTCGGCATCTACAAGAAGACGGGGAAGGGAACCGCAATTTACGTCCCGCCGAGCCCATGAAGCAGCACGGCGAACCCCTGAGGCGGCACGGCGAGCCGATCAGGCAGCAGGGTGGCATTCCTGCCCGACCTCAAGCGCCATGCTCGAGTCCCGCGATCCGCCCCTTGCCGCGCGGCGCGTGGCGCTCCCTGCCACTCGCCGTGGCTTCGCCGCTCACCGCACGATGGAGACATTCGAGAAAGGCCGCCATCGCCGGCGTGTGCGGCCGGCCGCGTCCGGTCATCGAGGCGAAGCTCACCAGTGCCTCGTAGCGCTTGGGCAGCAGACGCCGCATTTCGCCGCCGCCTTCCCATACCGCGGCGTAATGCTCGGGCAGGAACCCGATGTAGCATCCCGACAAGATCAACAGGGCAAACGCTTCGACATGAAATCCGACCACGCGTTTACCCATCGCCGAGTTCGCCTGTTGCAGGTTGCTGTTGACCGCGTAGCCCTTCTTGACGTACTGGCTCTTCACCAGATCCGCCGTCGTGATGTCGGCGTCGGGGCGATCGAACAGGGGGTGGCCGCGACCGCAGTAAAGGTAATTGACCTCATCAAACAGATACGTGTACGACAGGCCGGCCAGTTCGTGCATGACGGGCGCGATGCCCACGTGCAGCCGCTCATCGAGCAACCGTCGCTCGATCTCGTCCGGAGACAGGACATAGACCGTCAGATCGATGTTCGACGCCACTTTCGAAAAGTCGCGGAAAACGTTCCGTAATCGGAGTTCCTTGTCCCAGATGATGTTGTCGACGATGCCGATGTTGATCTCACCGGTCATGGAATCCTCATCCGCGTTCACTTCGTTGCGAAAATCATCGAGCGATTTCATCAATCCGAGCGATGCTTCGTAGATCTTCCTGCCGCGCGCGGTGAGGGCGAAGCCGCTGCGCCCGCGTTGACAAAGACGCGTGCCGAGGCGAGCCTCCAGTTCGCCGATATGGGTGCTGATGGTCGAGCGGCCGATGCCAAGATCGATTTCGGCGGCTGAAAAGCCGCCGCAATTGACCACGGTCTGAAAAATGCGCAACAGCCGCAGATCGACGTCGCTCACCCGGCCGAGCAGTGCTTTTCGCTTGCCCATATGTTGAGGGACCTCTTCAAGCACCGGCGAGCCCTGCTGCTCCACGATGACGACGCTAGCTGCTGCACCGGCCAATTGCAAGTGCCGCCGGGTCCGATTGTCCGATATCCGCCGATGCTCGCATCTAAATCTGGCGCTCGCACCTACGGGAATCCTCTGGCATGGTGCCACCTGTCTCTCATTCAAGCCGAGCACCGCAGATGACCAAGATGTTCCTGCGCGTCAATGCCGCGGGACCCGATGGCCGAGGCCTGCCGCCGACGACGCATGATGCCTCCGACCGCAGCATCGCCGGCGCCACCCAGCCGCGCGCCTACACGGCCTACACCGATCCGTCCGGCGTGTTCACGGTGGGCGTTTGGGCATGCGATGCGGGGACTTTGACGATCAATGACCTGGCGATCGATGAAGCCTGCTATCTGATCGACGGCGAAGTCATCATCACCGATAACGATGGCAATACGGAGCGCTTCACTGCGGGCGAGGCGTTCCTCCTCAAGCGCGGATTCATCGGTACCTGGCACATGCCGGGCCCGATCCTCAAATACAATGCCATGTACAAGCGTTAGCGGCGATCTCCAGATCCACCAGTGGCGATCTTCAATTCATCCGGCAAGGAGACGAGTATGCAAAGGCGATGGGCGGTGACGATCGTGGGGCTGCTGTTGGCACTGCCCGCAGGCGCGCAGATGCGTGCATTCACCGGTGCCACCATCATTGACGGCAACGGCGGCAAGCCGATTGCCAATGGGGTGCTGCTGATCGACGGCCGCACGATCAAGGCCGTGGGCACGGCGAATTCGATTCAGATTCCGCACGACGCCGAGCGCATCGATGTTTCCGGCAAGTACATCGTGCCCGGGCTCATGGATGCCAATGTGCATCTCGTACCGTGGCCGAGTTGGACCTACATCGAATTCCTCGCCCGGTATGAGAACAATTTTCAGGGCATCGTCGCCGAAGCGGCGCAAATCGCCCTGAAGCATGGCTTTACCAGCGTCTTCGATTCCATGGGACCGGCAGTCCCGGAGATGGCCGTGCGCGATCGCATCAACCGCGGCGAACTCGAAGGGTCACGCATGTTCATTGCCGGAGACATCGTCGGCTTTCGCGCGGTGTTCACCACGCCCGAGTCGCGCGCCTCGGCCAGCAAGGCCTTCCAGGCGCGCATCAACGCACAGTTCGAGCTGAACGGCGGTCCCGACCTCGCCTGGATGACACCCGACCAGGTTCACGATGAGATGGTCAAGTACGTCGCCAGGGGGGTCGATTTCGTCAAATTCGGCGCCACCGGCGATGATCCGCCGGTCGATAGCATCGTCGGTCAGGAAGCGGTCTTGCGCTTCACACCCGCGCAGCAGCGCGCCATGGTCGATGCGGTGCACGCCGCCGGGAAAATCATCCAGACGCATCAAACCTCCGCGGAGTCCCTGCGCATCGTGGTCGAGTCGGGCGTCGATATGGCGCAGCACTGCGCCCATACGGGCCGCTCGCGCATCGCCGAGGAGACCATCCAGCTCATGATCAAGCGCAAGTTCTATTGCGGCACCCAATGGGGCCTGCTTACCGATGAGCAATTGAAGCAGGTCCGCGAGCAGCGGTTCCCCGGCTCCGACAAGGACAATGGCCGGGAAGGGATCGATTACAGTGTCGAGAATGCGGTGCGCCTCATCAAGGCCGGCATTCCGGAGCTGGTTTCCACCGATGCCGGCACCATCGATCCGGACGTCGCCAAGGATTTCGGTCCCGACGGCGGCCCGGGCGGTCTCGGCGGCCATGCCTCGCTGATCGGTGAAGCGGAGTTCGAAGACATGCGGGCGATGCAGCAGCGCGGCATGACCCCGATGATGATTCTGCAGGCGGCCACCCGCAATATCGCCGCTGCGTATCACCGGCTCGATCAGTTCGGCACGCTGGAGCCGGGAAAGCTCGCCGACTTGATCGTCGTCGACGCCGATCCACTCGCCGACATTCAGAACTTGAAGAAATTGTCGCTGGTGGTGAAGGAGGGCAGGACCATCGACACCGCGCGTCTGCCGCTCGAACCGATACTGACCTCGGAGGAGGCCCGCAATCCCGGCGCCGTGCGCGTGAAGTAATCGCCTGGGCCGTCACTTGGCCCCTGCACTCGAGATTTCGACCATTCTAAAGATTAGGGAGACGAGGATGAAAGCAATCGGGAACCGCGCGTGCGCGCGGCCGGTAATGTCTTTGCGCGGCGCCATTCGGATGGTGCTGCTCGCCGGCGCCGGAAGCGCCGTGATCGCGCCGCTGCTCACGCTGGCGGACCCGACCAATGACAGTGGCTCACTCGACGAGGTGGTCGTCACCGCCACGCGCCGCGAGCAGAACATTCTCGACGTACCCTACAGCATCTCGGCCATTTCGAGCGACACGCTGGCCGAGAGTCATGTGCAAACCTTGTCGGACCTGAGCCACCTCATCGCGGGCTTATCCTTCGTCGATCAAGGACCCACCAGCCGCAGTTTCTTCGTGCTGCGAGGCATAAACGCGGACTCGACCAGCCAGTCACCGATCTTGGGCTCGTCGGGCACCGTGCCGCCGGTGTCGACCTATATCGGCGAGACGCCCTTGTTTCTCTCCCTGCACATCGACGATCTCGATCGGGTGGAGGTGCTGCGGGGGCCGCAGGGCACCTTGTATGGATCGGGGTCGCTCGCCGGAACCATCCGGCTCATTCCGAAATCGCCCGATCCGAGCGGGTTTGCCGCCAACATCGAAGCGGACGCCGGAAATCTCGCCGTGGGCCATCAGTGGAACAATAGCTACGATGGCATGCTGAACCTGCCGCTCAACGACGTGTCGGCACTGCGCATTACGGCAGGCCGTGAGCATTATGCGGGCTTCATCGATGAACCGTATGTGGTGAAACTCGGACCGGCGAGCACCGCCGTCAACAGCCCCGTGGGCATCCCGGTGTCCGGAAACGCCGCGAATCCCTTGTTCGGACCCGAGGTATTTTCCGCGGTCAACGACGCGGACGTCGCCGACGTCTGGCAGACCCGGCTCGCCTATCTGTTCAAGCCGAACGAGAATTTTTCCCTGTTGGTCGCGTATTACCATCAGGACGACAAGACCCAGGGCGTGCAGGCCGTATCGCCGTACTTCCAGGGCGGCAGCGTGGACTATCCCCCGGCTCAAAATCCCTTTTACAGCCCGGGCTATCCCGTGTCCTTCCCCACCGGCGGCGTGGTCTTCCCGGCGAACGGCACCTATGACGCGAATGATGGCGTGCTGCCGACCAACCATCGCAAGGCGGATTTGGGCAGTGTGGATCTCTCCATCGGGCTCGGGTTTGCGACGTTCAGTTCCTCCACCTCGTATTACCAGGACAGGGGCACCGACGTGTCGGACGGCAGCCCCTTCATCGCCAAGACCCCGGGCATCTATGGCTTCATGCCGCGGGTGGTGGACTACGAGGAGGATTTCGACACGCAGAAGGGCTTCGTTGAGGAATTGCGCCTCGTGTCCGACGCCGGCCCCCATCCCCTGGACTATGTCGTCGGCTTGTTCTTTCAACATCTGCAGGGCGACAATGGCGAAGAACAATGGCTGCCGGGACAGACCTTGTTCGGCAACCTCGCCGGAGTGCCCGGTGCCGATCAGGCCGAGGGCGACGTGAACTACATCGTCGCCAACACCACCGACTTCCTCGACCGAGCGATCTTTGGTGAACTCACCTGGCACGTGACCGACCCCTGGCAGGTGACGGGCGGAGTACGCTTCTTCAAGCAGGATTTCTCCACCGCATCGTACAGCGCACTGCCTTACTGCGGTTCCTACTGCGGCACCGGCATCCTCGGCGTGACCGATGTGACGGGAGGCTATTCGGCGAACAGCCACACCGCAAAGCTCGATACCTCGTACAAGTTCAGCGATGAGCTCAACGTGTACGCCGTTTACTCGGAAGGATTTCGACGCGGCGGTGCCAACGCCATTCCGCTGTCCGGTCCGTTTGAAGTGAGCTCCGCGCTGTTGGT